>Ga0164297_10006109_pt1 | contig 10131 bp, 6 predicted proteins | sample GEODES058metaG_FD_113539 | JGI IMG/M metagenome (GOLD analysis project Ga0164297, IMG submission 113539) | Dystrophic lake water microbial communities from Trout Bog Lake, Wisconsin, USA - GEODES058 metaG | ecosystem: Environmental > Aquatic > Freshwater > Lake | place: USA: Trout Bog Lake...
ATAGAATTCATGGCGTTATTCAATGGTTGTATTACTATTTTTTATCATTAATCATATTTAAAATAAGAATAAAAAAGTAATATAACCATTTGACAACGCCAATATAATATTATGAGTTTCATAAAATTACAAAAATAAAATTTCATAATAATAAATCACAAACATAAATTTACAAAAATAAAATTTCATAATTAGTAAAATAATAATAAATCATATCTAATGAAAATTTATAAAATTACAAAAATAAATTTACAAAAATAAAATTTCATAATTAGTAAAATAATAATAAATCATATCTAATGAAAATTTATAAAATCACAAAATAATTATTCTCATAGAATTCATGGCGTTATTCAATGGTTGTATTACTATTTTTTATCATTAATCACATTTAAAATAAGAATAAAAATAGTAATATAACCATTTGACAACGCCAATATAATATTATAAGTTTCATAAAATTACAAAAATAAAATTTCATAATAATAAATCACAAAAATAAATTTACAAAAATAATAAATTAAAAATAATTCTCTTAACTGAGACTAATATTTAATAAAATATATCTTCAATATTCATATCAAAATGATGTGGATAAAATACAACACGATTTAATGAACGTGTCGGCATCCAAAAGGCAGAAAAACCATCATCAAGAAATTTATCATAATGATTGCCAGTGAGATATTTATCTTGGATACCATCATTAGAATATAATGAATCTAAAGCACCAACAAAATTCTCATTTTGTTTGAAATAAAAAATTAATACTATTATGCAAACTATACATAACACAATAAATAAATTATACATTATATTATTGTAATAGATAAATAATAAATTTAACATCTTCCTTTGTATCATCAAAATATATAATTTCTTGTATATTTTGAGTAAAAATATCACGTTCTATTTTTGTGTTAATAAAAACTTTGTTTAATAATTTTTCTTCTAATTTATCAATGTGATTCATAAATATATGCTCAAATTTTTCAGAACTCAATATATTTATAATTATTTTATTCCATGGCTTTAATCCAGAATCTTTTCGCTGCTTTTGTATTCCTGATATAAGTTGTCTCGATTGATAAATATTGTGTAATTCTTCTGTATAACTATTATCAATTGAAACCATTAATTCACCATCAATTTTACAAATAATATTTTTCTCATCTATCATTTTGGGTATTTTTTCGATTTTATATTCATCTTTTTCTATTTTACAACTTTCAATTATCAAATTATTTTCATTTACTTCTTTTATATTTATTTCTTCTAATATTTTTTTAATAATTTTTGCTTTAGCTTTATATTTTTTTCCTAATATATTATCATTACATACTACTTTATATGCTAAATTATTATCTAATTTATCGTAATATATATCAAGGCAATTAATTTCTGTTTTGATAAAATCTTCAAATGTTTTAGCTATCTCAATAAAATCACTGTTATTATGATATATAGTTGCTTTATATATTGGCATTTTTACTGTTTGAATTTTTAATTCTTTTCGAGCTGCTCTAAAATTTTTAATTACACATTTAAAAACTGAAAAATTATTTATTGCTTCAATGTTATAAAAATAATCTTGTTTTTGTGGATAATCACATAATAAAATATTTTCATGTTTAATTTCTTCAAATATTTTAAGATAATTATATATATATGAACTTAAAAATGGCATAAATGGCGCACTTAATTTTGTAAAATTAATAAGTACAATATATAACACTGATAAAGACATATTTGTTTCTTCTTGTGTAATAATACTTCTTAATCGATCGCGATTAAATTTAATATACCAATTACATAAATCATCAATAAAATCAAATAATAATTGAATTACTTTATCCATATTATAATTATCCATTTGTTGTGTTATATTATTTATTAAATCATATAAAACACTAATAATCCATTTATCCATTGTATTTTCACTTTGACGCCATAATTTAGTATCTAAATAATTATTTTTAGCTGAATTACTTTCACACAAAACCAAAAATAATTTTACTCCATTTACATAAGGAATTATTTTTTGTATATTTTGTGTATTTCCGCCATCTTTGAATAACAAACAATCCCCCATTAATGCAGGTGAGTTTAATAAATATAAACGTGTCATGTCTGCACCATAAGTATTTAATACTTCCATTGGATTTTTAAAATTTCCATATTTTTTTGAAAATTTAATTCCTTTTTCATCTAGCACTAAGCCTGCACAAATAACTTCCTTGAATGCTGGTTTATTAAATAATGCTGTTGAAATAACAAGTAATGTATAAAACCATCCGCGTGTTTGGTCGAGTCCTTCCGCAATAAAGTCACTTAAATATTCTTTGTCATCAAAATAATCTGCATTATTATCAAATGGATAATGTATTTGAGCAATGGGCACACAACCACTTTCAAACCAACAATCAAGAACGAGTTTTACATTTCTTAATATTTTACCTGTTTTTTTACTGATAATTTCAATATTGTCAATCGTTTCTCTGTGTAGGTCTTTTATTTCTTGTATATTTGCTAATTGTTTTAATTCATTGATACTTGAAATACATAATGTTTCTTGTCCATCATCACTTATCCACAATGGCAAAGGACATCCAAAAAATCGATTTCTGGATATACACCATTCTCTTGCTGTATCTAACCAATTTTTGAATCTTCCGCTGCCTATATTTTTAGGATACCAATTTATTTTTTCATTATTTTTTATTAATTGGTCTTTAATTTCTGGCACTTTAAGAAAATAACTCAATGTGAGTTTATATATTAATGGCGTATCAGTTCTATAACAAAATGGATATGAATGTTTATATACATGTGTTTTTAATAACTGCCCTTTAATTTTTAAAGTTTTAATAATAATATCATTTGTTTCTTTGTCAGTTGCTAATAAATTTTTGATGTCATTTATTTTGTCTGTAAATAATCCATTCTCATCTAACATATTTGTTTGTTCAATATTACTAATATTATTTTGTTGTGCGACTCGATAATCATCCTCACCATAATAAGGCGCAATATGAACAATTCCTGTTCCAACTTTTGATGTATTATCAATAATAACGTAATTTTGTTTTGTATCTTTGATTATTTTATAATAATTTTCTTCACATTTGAATACATTTTCAAATAATGGTTCATAAGTTAGATCAACTAATTCATCCCCAATACATGATTTAATTATTTCATATTTATCAAAGCCTAAATTATGAATTAAATCTTTAGCAACAATATATATTTTTTCATTATGTTTAATCCATTCATAAGTTGCAAGATAATTTACACATAACGCAACATTAGAGAATAAAGTCCATGGAGTTGTTGTCCAAGCAACAATATAAGTATTTTCAAATTTTGTTAATTTGAAAAGTACATAAATAGATTTTGTTTCAACATCTTTATAATTTTGTCCTGCTTCAAAATTTGACAATGGAGAATTACATGCATTAGAATATGGCATAACTTGATAACCTTTGTAAATTAAATTTTTAGCATATATTTGTGCAAAAACCCACCATACACTTTCCATAAATGGGGTATCAAGTGTTTTATAAGTATTTGTAAAATCTGCCATTCTCCCGATTCTTTCATATAATGGCTCCCACGCCCCTGAAAATTCATTAATCATTTCTTTACATTTTTTATTGTATTTGTCAATTCCAAAAGTTTCTATTTCTTTTTTAGTATATATATTTAATTGTTTGTTTGCTACACTTTCAATGGGCAATCCATGACAATCATAACCTAATAAATTGTCACAATCATAATTATTCATTTGTTTGTAATATAAAACTGTACTTTTTATATATCCAATTAAAAGATGCCCAAAATGTAAAGAATTTGATGATGGAAATGGAGGCCCATCCATAAATCGATATTTGCGTTTATCTTTATTTTTCTTTTTTATACTTTTATAAATTTCTTTTTCATTCCATTCTTTAATAATAATTTCTTCGTGTTTGATATAAGTAATATCATCCGGGAGTTGAGCAATCATTCTTTATTCTTTATTTATTATTGTAATTTAAATTTCAATGAATATATATATTTCATTTTTTGTGTGTCAAACATATAGTATAAATAATTATTTTATTTAGTATTATTTGATAAATCATTATTATATACAATTTTTTTACAATTATTAATTATAAAGATAATGAATAATAATTGTAAAAAATTAACTGAATTATATAAATACTTAACAAAAGAAAGAGATTGTAAAAAGAAGAAAAACTATAATAATAATGATAATAATAGAAAAGTTATTCCATGTATTAATAATCTAATTGATAATTCAAATAGATTGACTGATCATAAAATTAGTAATTTTGGTTTGATAATGAAAAATTTATTATTACATAATAATAATAATCATAATCATAATAATATTTGCACATATGATGTGCCGGGGCGTTATACAAAAACTTTTAATAAAGATCATACAGTATTATTACAAATGATGGGTGGTGGTGGTTCTGGTGGTGTAAGTTATGTTCATAATGAAATAATTATTTATGCAGGTGGGGGCGGTTCTGGTGAATATTATTCTCAATATATTAAAATAAAAAGAAATAATTATTGGATTATTAATATTGGCGCAAGTGATACTGATACAACATTAGCAATATATGATAATAATAATACTAGTTCTAATACATTATTATTAACTATAACTGCGAGCGCTGGTTCAAGGGGTATATGTATCACACCAAGTATTATAAATAAAGATAAAGAAAAAGGCAATATGCGTTTTAAAGAATTAATTTGTGGTGGTGTATGTCGTAATCCATCCGGGTCTGGTTTTGATGGATGTATTGCTGTTCCAAGTATTACGGGCAATACTGGCGCGGGAGGACAAATTTTAGGCATAACTGGTTTGGGAGGTTTAGGTGGTAATTCAGAACATCCAAATGGATATAATGGATTTTATGGTTCTGGCGGAGGTGGAGCGATGCCAAATTCAATACCTGGTTTAGGCGGGTCTGGATATTTAATATATAAAATATTTGATTAAAACTTATATTTATATATTTATATATAATATGAAAAAAATATTAATTGTATCATATTATGAATTAAAAGAATTTTTACTTACAATAAGCAATATATTTAGTAATACATATAAATGGGATGTATGCTATTATCCATTATTTATGTATTATAATGATATAAACACAAAAATACCTAATTATAAACAACATTTTAGCAATTTTATAGATGAAAATAACCCGGATATAATATTATGGTGGTATTATGGCATTCCAATTGATATTATACAATATATTAAATTAAAACATCCTGACAAATATTATATTATTTACGAATATAGCAGCGAATCTAATGATAAATTAAATTTATTTGATTATGTATTATCAACAAATAAAAATAAAATAAATTATTTTTTATTTGGATATGATAAATTAATATATAAAAAAACTATTCAAACACTTAAATATGATATTAGTATTTATTGCGATGATATTATTAAAAATAAAGATGATATATTAAAAATAGAAAAATATTGTATTGAGAATGATTTAACATATATACAATATGGACCGACACAATTATGTTCATCATATGGCAATAATTATAATTATTATGATTTAATGAATAAATTAAATATAAGTAAAATAAATATAGTATCAGAAAATAATTTAGCAAGCGCTTTAGCATGTAATGAAAATACTATATTATTTGATGCGAATATTATAAATAATATTGAAAATAATAATTATACAAAATTAAATTATGATTATTCGTGGGATAATTTTGTTAGATTAATATTTATTGATTGTAATAAAAAATTTTTTGATTATGCTTTTTATATAACTACTTATAAATTAGATATTAGTGACAAAGATTTGATTTATAAATATTGGGAAGATAAATTAATACAAAAAAATATTATTGATATTCCATATAAAATAAAAATACCGGATAATTTTGATTTAGATAATTATAAAAAATTATTTAAAATAGATTATTGTGACGCATATTATTATATACAATGGTATATGTGTGGGAAAGATAAAAGTTTTTTGAAACAACATTTAAATACTAATTTCATATTTGATACAGATAAATATAATATTCAATCAAATAAAATATTAGATTTATTTCATGGTTTTAATTTATTTTCTGATTCAAATACAATTTATGATGGCCTTGAAATACTTGATAATATATCTAAAAATAATCCTTATTTAGAAATAAATCAATTAGTCAAAATGTATAATACAATAAATAATTAATGTATTATTTAAATTTTATTGATATTTTTTGATGATGAAAAAAATATTAATATAGAATTAATAGAAATATTTTTAATTTGTGATGTATTTTTATAAATCTATTATTGTAATTATGAATTCTTATTATGAGATTTTATTTTTGTAAATTTATATTGGCATTGTTTAATAGTTATATTAAATAATAAATAATGCAATAATTTCTATAAAATTATATAAAAGATCATTATAATTATTTTACTAAAAAAGTTGTATAGACGGATTGGTATGATTTTTTAGGTATTGATACAAGTAATTTTATAAAAGAAAAATATGAGTGGAAAAAAATATGTAAAGAATTAAATATAGATTCATTAGAAAAATATATTAATGAAACTAAAAATAATAAAAAACTTTATATCCTGCGGATTTCTATAAAAATTTTTCTAACATTGAATATGAATTAGATTTAATTAAATCAATAAAATTAAGAAGATAATAAATTATTTATGTTTATATAAAAAATATAATTCAATTATTTTTTTTTATAATTGTTTTTTTTATTTTTCTTTTTCTTTCATTTGTGTTTTCTTCTAAATTTAGTATATCATCATATTTTGATTCAGTTTTCTCTATTATTTTTTTTACTTTTTGTTTATTTGTTTGTTTTTCTATTATATCTTCTTCTATTATATCTTCTTCTAGCTTATTTATATTATTCTGTTCAGAATCTTTTATTTGTTTAGATTGTGGGATTGCTTCTTCTGCTAATTCTTTAATTAGTTTATTATATAATTGCATATTTTTTTCATCATATGATTTTGATATTTTTTCAGTCCATTCTTGTATTTTTGCGGGAGATTTTGGCATTGGAATTTGTAAATTTTGTAAATATTTAATTGATAAATTTTTTAACACAGAACCTTTAAAACCATCGCTTAATAAAGTCATATTACTTTTTATCATATTGTATATAAATGTATTAGTTTTTGATTTAAATATGTGATTATGATCGGAACAACTAAAATTACTATCAATTTTAATATTTGCATCTCCACCATCACCTACAATAATACACTCATCCTTATAATCCGCAACATCACATTTTTGTACTTTATCACTTGATGTATAAAAATTATATTTTCCTTCTTTTTGTCCAAATGATGCGTTTCTTTTGCTTTTTGGTAAAAATTCACATATATCTCCTAATTTTACTAATTCATAACCATCGCCACAAACAATTTCTTTTTTATTATAATCTTTTGAATTTAAAGAACAAATTGAATTTGATAAAATCATTTCAATTGTAGCAACTGATATTAATTTATCACATACTTTTTTAATATCATTCTTATTTTCAGTAAGAACAATATTATCCCCAATTTCTTCAAATTTATCTTCAGTATATCTTTCAACAATCAAATCATAAAATTTAACTTCTTTTGTTTTTAATTTAGTTTCAAAATTATCAAAAATAACAATAGATGTTTTAGTAGATGTATTTTCAAATTGGTCTTGTGGAACACTTATAATTTCTCTGACATTAAAATTTTTAATTAAACATTCTCGTAATTCTTTATATGTTTTATTAATAATTACTCCTTCTTTTAATACTCCGACACATGTTCCCCCAACTTTTAATAAATCCATCATTAATATTAAAGAACATGCTTCTTTATCGTTACCTTTTAGATTATTATTTTTTGCAAACTTTTTAATTCTATAACTACATTCACTAATAGATACTTTGGTTTTGTCTTGTTCTTTTTTTTCTTTTCTTTTTTCATGTTCAATATATTTTAATTGTAAATTACGCAATTCAATTTTATTTTTATCTTTTATAGTTTTTAATTCTTCTTTAATATACTTTTCTATTTTGTCTCGTTTAATTTTTGCATCACTTTGTTTAATTTTGTCACCACCATATGGGGGGTTTGTAATAACTAAATCAAATTTCATATCATTAAATTCATCAGTGAAAGAATTTTTATATTGTAAATTTTCTCTCATATCAGGTAGAACACCAGTTAAACAGAACAATTCTAATGCTGCAGACTTTATAACATCTTCATTCATATCATAATGATAAATTTTATTAATTTCATCATTCCAATTATTAAATTTAGGATTTAATTTATTGATATAATTAATATAACCGGTTGTGAAACCACCAGAACCACCAAACATATCAATCATTGATTTTATAGTCCCATCATCATTTATAACATTTTCTAATTTAGAATATATATAATCAACAATATGGCGATCAGTAAAATATGCTCCTAATTCAGAGATTGCACTTTCATCTCTACCAATAAAATATTCATATATTTTACCAGATAATAGCACATTACATTTTTTTTCAATTAATGTAATTTTATTTATTTCTTTAATTAAATAACTAAAAACAGAACCTTTAATATTTTGTGGGATTTCATAAAACAATAATTCAGAAATATTACTTTTATAAATAGATGTTAAAATATCTCCAAGAAGTAATGATGCAATTTTTTCATCATTATTGCTATTATTTGCTAATTCTAATAAATATGAAAATTTACATTCTTTTATTAAATTACATTTATCAATAATATTATGTTCTTCTAATTTTTTTAATCCATATAAAATATTAAATACTTTCAAAGCATTCATACCATATCCTGCACCATTGTTGCGCAAAAAATTATGAATTTCGTGAATTTTATCTTTCAAAGCTTCTTTATTTGATACAATACTCATTTCTTCCATAGCATACATTATATTATTATATTCTAAGCATGTATTATCAAAATCTGTAAAATTCAATTTTTTGTCATATATATTAGTCTCAGTATTATTGACATTACCAGTTATATTATTTGCTTTATATAGCTTTAATAATTCAATTGAGTTAGATTGATTTAAATTATTAAGTTTTGATTCAAATAATTCTTTTTTATCTTTATGTTTATTTGTTTCAATATGTATTTTGTGAGACACTTTTATATATAAAAAATATTATTATTTTAATTGTTATAACTAAAAAATGTTATTTTATATTATTTTTTATATGACACTTTCTCAATGAATTATATTAATACTTTTTTATGATGAAAAAATATTAATATAAAATTAATAGAAATATTTTTATGTTTCAAATTATGTTTAATGAAAATTCATGAGAGCACAAAAATAAATTTACAAAAATAAATTATGTTTAATGAAAATTCATGAGAGCACAAAAAAATTTACAAAAATAAATTATGTTTAATGAAAATTCATGAGAGCACAAAAATAAATTTACAAAAATAAATTAGTTTAATGAAAATTCATGAGAGCACAAAAAAAATTTACAAAAATAAATTAGTTTAATGAAAATTCATGAAAGCACAAAAAAAATTTACAAAAATAAATTAGTTTAATGAAAATTCATGAGAGCACAAAAATAAATCACAAAAATAAATTTACAAAAATAAATTACAAAAATAAATTATGTTTAATGAAAATTCATGAGAGCACAAAAATAAATTACAAAAATAAATTTACAAAAATAAATTACAAAAATAAATTTACAAAAATAAATCACAAAAATAAATTTACAAAAATAAACTGTGTTTAATGAAAATTTATGAGAGCACAAATATAAATCACAAAAATAAATTTACAAAAATAAATTCACAAAAATAAATTATGTTTAATGAAAATTTATGAGAGCACAAAAATAAATTACAAAAATAAATCACAAAAATAAATTTACAAAAATAAATTACAAAAATAAATCACAAAAATAAATTACAAAAATAAATCACAAAAATAAATTACAAAAATAAATTATGTTTAATGAAAATTCATGAGAGCACAAAAATAAATTACAAAAATAAATTTACAAAAATAAATTACAAAAATAAAT
>Ga0164297_10006113_pt1 | contig 10125 bp, 4 predicted proteins | sample GEODES058metaG_FD_113539 | JGI IMG/M metagenome (GOLD analysis project Ga0164297, IMG submission 113539) | Dystrophic lake water microbial communities from Trout Bog Lake, Wisconsin, USA - GEODES058 metaG | ecosystem: Environmental > Aquatic > Freshwater > Lake | place: USA: Trout Bog Lake...
AAGGCAGTAATAATTGTTGTCGGAATCTTCACGGCTTTCGTAGCCGTGATGATTTTCAGCTATGAAGCCCCATCAAAGAGCAAAAAGAAGCTCACAGGCCGTGGGGGAGATTTCGAGAGCTAGGTTATTCAGATAAGCCGAATCTTTTTACAAGAGAACTAAGTCGCCTAAAACGGCCACCTCGACTTAGCGCAATAAGAACCCATCCAATAATTACGTATGGGATTGCAAATGAAAATGTATAGAGCCAATATGCCTGCCCAGTCACTACATTCTTATAGGAAGCCGCGCTCTCTAATTGCATAGGAAAATCAGTAAGTCCATGAAATAAAACAGGAACCCATATCGTTTTTGTATAAAGCATTAGCCCCACACACAAATACCCAAATGCCATGGCTCCCACGACTTGGGTAGAAGTAAAGGAAAACGATTGCCCGCCCCAAATCGCATTTCCAAAATGCAGAAGCCCAAAATGCAGAGCGGAAACGATTGCTGCAATTTGAATCCCATAAGACTCGAAAGCACCAAAGATTAAGCCTCGACTAAAGAAGTCCTCATCGAGCCCAATACCAAGTGCAAAAAGAAACCCAACAACTACATCAAAGATGGATTTGTGAGCATAGTCAGCGTGATAAATAGGTCCTACTGTGAAGAAGAGCACGATCAATAATCCAACCGGTAATCTCTTACTTAAATGAAACTTAAATCTATTAAGTGCCAGCGGATAGAAATACCAGATGGCCGCTAGCCAAACCAAGCCTGAAAACGTCCTATAGATAATCCCGATCCAATACCCAGCTAGAGGTAATTGCTCAAAAGGAATGAGTCCGATTCCCCAAGCAGAGAGGATGGTCCCGCCAAAAAGAACACCGTTCGCTTTAGCCAGACGGTAACTCATATTGCATTCTTCAACTTAATTCATTAACCCTTGCTCGGATACGCGCGCTTCCCGTTGTATCTTTCATAATTACTTTGGAATCTTGCGGTCCAGTAAATCTCAGGTTCAAATGCCATTGTCTTCTCTCCCTTTGACGGCCATCCAGCACACTAAGCGGACCTGATTTTGAGTCACTGCATCAAGTGGTTTCGGAGGTTCAGGTTTTTGTAATCCAGCCGCTTCGACTTCTTCTTTAACTGCCAAAATTCGTTTCTGGTCGGTTCCGGAAGTAGATAGTGCAGAGCGCACTGCACGCTCTACTTTCTTGGATGGGACGGCATTTAACTTACCTATGAGATCCATTTGACCATCCGAAGTAAGAAATTGGCCAGATTGAAATACAAGTTGAGAAGCATCGCGAAATGCTTTCGGTGAATCCGGTTTAAGGTTTATTGGATCTGTTAAGTATGACCATGCGCCGAATGCGCTATCGCGCGCAACTGCCCAAGCTTCAAAAGCTCGGTCGTACACTTCTGAAGTCATCCATCGTTCTTTTGTTGAATTTTCTGGATCCGCGGCGACCAATGATGCGAGCATGTCATCGTTTACAACATTTTGACCATCTTCAAGCAATGGCTTCCAATGCGCATCAACTGGTATGAATCTAAACCAAGGCTTCTCGTGATTGCCAATTCTAATGCAAAATACATATCCATTTCCGCGAATTCGTGGATTTTCAAATCCGCTTCCTGAACCATAAGGCAACGCCTCAACATCATGCCGCGTGAAAGGATCTTTCATTTCTTGTGAAAGCCGTCGCCGGTATTCTTCGCCAGAAAGAGCAGCGCTGCTGCCACGAGATTCAAGCAACTCCGGATTTTCGTTATAAAGCTGATCGATCTGTTCACGCGTGTCAGCAAAAATTATTTGCTTTCCAGGTGTTCGTCCAGGAAGCACTACGCCAGCGCCAACAGCCGCTTCAGCCTGTGCAAGTTTGCGTTCAAGGGTTTCTTCCAAGTGTAGTAACTCATCTAAGTGAGCGGCAGGGAAAAATAATCCCATTTGGACTGTGTCATGTTTGCTACCGATGCGGTCGATACGACCATGTCGCTGCACAATACGCATCGGATTCCAAGGCAAGTCATAGTTGATTATTCGACCAGCTTGCTGAAGGTTCACGCCTTCAGAGAGAACGTCAGTGGTCAAAATGATGTCGAAATTATCTGCGCTTAGCGGCGTTCCATCTGATTTAGTTGAACCAGCCGTCTCAGGTGCAAACTCGGACATCATTCTTGTCCGATGCCCTTGATCAACACCGCCTGCATACCCCAAAACTTTATTGCTTAAATTGCCACCCATAATGGGTTCAGCTAAACGGCCTTTATAATCAGTAAGGGGCGAGCTTCCAGATTTATCAATTGCATCCTTAACTCTTGCATGTAAATCCATGATGGTGTCAGCAAAAGAGGAAAAGACTATAACTTTGCGTCGGTCTCCAGCGCTGACTCCACGGGGATCTGCTTTTCGTGAACGTGTCGCAATTTCTGTAAGTTCGTTAATGAGTGTCTGCGCCTTTAGATCACTCTCTTTTGCAGTTTTACTTGCAAGTGATTGCAATTCGACGAGCAAGACAAGGTCTGATGCCACATCATCCTTAAGTGCTTTCACGTCATAGAGTTGAATCGCCTCAACATCTTGCTGACCTTCTTCATCGAGTGTGCCTATGAAATCATCTAGGTTTTCCGCATCGGATGAGGTCCACTCACGCAATGCGTCACCCTTTAGTACTGAACCTTGCCTAAGAGCTTCAAGAAATGCTTGATGAGCAGCAACCAACTTTGTCAAAGTTGAATTAAGTGCCTGAGGACTGCTCTCAAGTCGTTTGAGTAATGCTGAGCGCAAGAGGCCCGCGTTAGAAACCTGAAACTTTTCAATCTCGCCACTCAGCAAGTACGCGCTAGATGTATATCGAGCAAGAATTAGGCGCCCAGGGTCATTCTTCTTCTCTGTATATCTAGCGACCATTGGCATATCTTCGGGAAGGTCTAGGGCGTAAACCACTTTTGAAATTAGACGGTCCCCAATTTCCTCTAATTTGTAATCAATTCGGTAAACTTTCGGAGTTGGAAATTCAACAATCATTTTTTGCCCATTTGGACCTTCAATTTCCTGTCCTGGATAGTTGTCTTTTACAAACTTACGTGTCCTGCGAACTGCAACTTGATCCATCAACGTAAATAAATGCTCTGGAGTTAAACGCTCAGGTTCTAAATCCTGGGCGTGTTTGATGTACTGCTTAATACTTGGAATATTCTCCGCCGCAAACTGAGCATCATCGCGAACAAAATACTTTATTAGTGTTTCAAGATCAGTCAGACTGTTATTTACTGGAGTCGCAGTTAAGAGAATAACTTTCTTGGGAGTACTTCCAGCCAGGATTGCCCTATCGATGGCTTCGCTTCGTTGCGCCGACGCATTCCTTAAGTTATGGGCTTCATCAATAACAACTAATGCAAAATCGTCCATTGATCGAATGAACTCTTCATGTCCTTCGTGTGACTCATCCATTCGAATTCTGATTTCTTCATATGAATAGACCTTTACGCGCCTAGAAAAATCGTGCTTCTCTAGGAATGGTTCCCACATTCCAGTTTTCAGTGACGCTGGACACACGATCAATACGCTCTGGCGATGCTCATTTGCAGAGCGGGCTATGAGTTCCCCGGCTAAATAAGTTTTACCTAAACCAACTTCATCCGCAATCAAAACCCCACCAAGTGAATCAAGTAAACGAATCGCTCGTGCGACACCATCACTTTGAAATTGGGTTAGAGCCAATTGCAACTTACGCGGAACCACATCATCTAGATCATTCCCATAAAGCTCTTGGAGCATTCGAATAAAAATCGTCCATGGCGCATGCTCTTTCCACTGTTCTGCGTATATCGAAGCCAGATCGAAAGCTTCACTTTGTGTCCAATAATGTTCAAACCATTCACGTACCAAATTTCCATGCACTTGATCACCTGCACCATAACCAAGATTCAACTCGGCATTGAGTGACAATCCAGCATATGTGAAGTTACTTGAACCAGCCAGTACGGCCGGCAGCGATGAATCTTCTGAAATAAATGCTTTACCGTGCAAGAAACCCTTGGTGAATCTGCGAACTTCCACACGGGGTTGCGCGGAACTATCAATCTGCTTCAGCCACTCCACTAAACGCTTAGCTTGACCTGAAGCTTCGCGAGTGAAACCTAGCGCATCACGCTCGGCAATTATCCAATCAGCGTGCCGCTTTAGCGCTTCTGTTAGGCGGCTATTTCTATCAGCATCAGAATCACTTATAGCTCTAATCACTTCTTGTTCTGGCTCGGCACCTAAGAGCAATCTGACTTTTGGGGCCTGCTCAAGTTCGTCTGAAAGGAGTGCGAAACCTGAAGGATTTAAAAAAGCTGTAGCAATTGCTATGTTTGGTGTGTTGCGCAGTTTCTTGCGCATAAGCCCAAAGAGTTTGTTTAACTCTGCAGCAACAGTTTGATTCTTATCTGGTCGATTACTTGCAAACATAGGAAGCGACTCGTTATGGGGCATATCTACTTTCCTTCTCTAAAATGTTTAATAACCTTGCCCAAAGTTTCCTGATAATCCCAGCCACTATGAAAAGTTTTAAACATATGTTCAATGTTATCTTCGGAAAGTCCGAATCCTTTTGCGACAAGTGCCTCAAGCTGCGTGGTTAAATCAAATTTTTCTTCAGCCGTCTTGACTGAAGAAATAGGAACCCCAACAGATTTTGCCCAAGTCGCAAAACGCTCATCTGAAGCCGCCAGCCTTCCCGAAATATTAATAATTTTTGCAATTTGCTCAGGATCTTCAAACTTTGGAATTGGTAAATTGTTGAAAATATGGAAATTAAAATTGAGCTCTATTACCTTTCTGCAATACCAATCGATAATGCGAGTCGATAAAATGCCCAGGATAAAGGCTTCGTCACGTTCTGTTCCACCTCTATTTAATAAATAAGGAGCGCTATTCGTAAGGAGTATTCCTGGAGGGAGAAGAGCACATATAAGCGTTCGAGTATCCGTCGTTCTTGTTACGGTTCGAAAAGCGATCCTTGCTTGGTTAAAAGGCAGAGTTGCTGAGTCATTACAAATCTTTTCTTCCATTTCATAAAAAGCAGAACTGCTAGTTCTTCGTTGCTGAAGTCTCTTCTTCTGTAGAAAGTCGGTGACTTTCTTTTGATTTGCCATTGCGTATTTTTCATCGGTATGAGGATTCCAGATGTTGAACCCAGCACCACCGCACACAGGTACTGTTCCTTTTCCTTGTCCGTCATCAAAAATAGACCGATCGTTAGTTGCATGGAATTCAGCCACAGGTTTGAACATTTTAGTTTTGCTACAAACGCTAAAGCTTTCGAACGTAGTTAAATGAGCAAAAATTGAGATATCGTCTTTTCCATTAAGCATGGGAACTGCATAGTTGTCTGACGATTTCTCTAAGCTATCAAAACTAATTTTTCCAAACTCAATGTGCTTTTTCACAAACTCTTCCTGTGACTTTAGGGGACCGTTGAGAAAGATAATTCCTTTTGTTTTGGAGTCCAATTGATGGGAAAAAACGGCAAATGTATAACGTCCATCAAGTCCTTCAAATGCCCAGTTTCCTGCATTTTGAATGAGTGTAATTTCACTTCGTCCATGTGCAAGAGCGGATTTTCTCCATGCGGATGAACCAGAATTGTTGAACATGGTGCGAGGAGCTACGAATCCTATGCGTCCATTTTGTCGGGTAAGTTGGATAATTCTCCATGCAAAAGCTTGGTAAAGATCGATATCCCCTTTACCGAGGTCAGGGTATGGTCCTGCCAGCAATACTTTTCGAACGTATGCGATTTTTTCTTTTTCTAGCTCAAGAATCGCAACCATGTCGGGCCTAGCGGCTCTAAGAAATAAAATCTTTTCTTTTAGATCTGCTGGCTTCAATCCGTAAAGTCCAGGTTGGATTCGCAACCAGAATCTGGGTTCATCCAGCATTAACTCTTCCCAGGGTGGATTCCCTAGGATTACGTCAAAACCAGGATTTTGTCTTACAAATACTTCGGGAAATAAGTAAGGCATGTGCGCTGGCTTCAATTCGGAAATTACATTTGCAATACTCTCCTCTTGCGCCAAGGCAATCAAATGAGATTCTTCGAATAACGAAGGTAATTCAATCAATTTTAACCTAGCTGCGACCGCAGTATTAAAAAAGTGTAAAGCTGGTTCTGCGGCTTGCTGTGCCTTTTTCAGTGAGACTGTGGATTTCTTGACATCCTTTTTTGTAGCTTCATCAGAATTTGCAACTGCTATCAACAATTCCTTTGATTTCTCGAGGCTCTCGGTGAATCCTTCTTCGAAGAATGTCACATCGAAGCCTCTACCCTTTTCAGCCAGTTCTTTGCTGGCGTTAGGAGAAACGGCCTCCAAGGCCTCGGTTATGGTTCCAACTCCCGTCAAGCTATCTGCACAAACTAAGCCATGATCCAAACTAGACATAGGCAAACCAGGAACAAAAGTGTGAATCCAGATAGCTAATCGAGAGAGCTCAACGGCTAATGGATTTATGTCTAGACCATAAATACAACGCCGAGCAATTTGCCGTCTAAGAAGGGCAGCAGGTTCAATTTCACCTACTGCAGATTCGTCGCTTCCCAGTGCAACTTTGGCAGCCTCGGCTAATCGATGTAATTCCGCATTGATGCCCGGTACCTGTGTTTCCTTTTCCGCCAGGAAAGTTCGCATCTTTGATTCAATGCGGTCGATAGCCGCAACCAAAAAATGCCCTGACCCCATGGCAAGATCCGCTACCCGGAAATCAAAGAAATCTTTTGTTGCTGAGGATTCGTCTCCAGCTTCAAGGTGTTTTTTAATTCTTTCTAAGTGCGCATCTAAGGCGGGATCAAGAGTTCGCTCGATTAAATGATCTACTACAACACTAGGCGTGAAATACGAACCCGTCGCTTTTCGTTCGCCTGAGGCTGAGTGGAAGTAGACATCACCTGTCGCTACTAAAACTTGACCCAATTTTGATGCGGGAATCCAAGCGCCTTTGGAATCTACTGTTAAATCTTGTGTAGCAACAGAAAGACTTGATTCAAGCAGGCCTTCGTAAATTGTTCCAAACTCGCGAACGCTTAACGACCTGAAATCTACTGGGCCCGGGACATTGTCTTCAGAAATATCTATGAGTAAGTGCTGAAGAACTGGACCCAGAATGTCATCTTGAAGTCCTAGTTTTTCAATTTGCGCACCTTCTGCATGTAGTTCAGGATCCGTACCAAAGAGGCCACCGTTGTATGCAGGTACGTTCCAAGTTTCATTACCCTCATCAATAGCATCCCAAACTTGGACAAGGTCGAACCAAAGAGTTTTAGATTTACCGAATTGTTCGGCTGGTGTATCGATAATCCGTTTAGCAATAGTTTTCAAGCTATTAGCGTCGTAGCCTTCATTGCGCCCAGCAGGCAGAAGTCCGCGGTCTTCGGCATACGCTTGAAAGAGAAGGCGAAATAGAATTCTTAGTGTTAGGCGATAGGCAAGATTTAAACCTTCCGAATCTAGGGTTGCCCCTTGATCTCGCAGGTGTTCTGCAACGGATTTTGATAGCTGAGGAACAACATGTTCGTAAATGCGTTCACGGAGACGTAGGCCAAGTTGCGAGGAAAATCGTTGTGAGCCTTCGAGAAGTTCATGTGCTGTCCCATCCGGTTCCAGAGCATCTGCGGAGAATATAAGCGCGAGAAGCCCGGCACGTTCTGAATCGATTGCTGCTAAATCTATTTCTAAATAAGTTTCAACTTGGCCTTTTTGGCCTACCCCGATTCCATCTTTTGCAGGATAGATACGAATCTGATCTTTGCGCAGAACAAATAACCAAGGGACTCCTTGTCGCGCGGCAACATTCAATCCAAAAGCAACTGGAGAAATACCGGTGTGGCGAGCGCTAGTGGAATCAAATTGTTCGGATTCATCGAGCAATATTGCGACAGCCTTTGATTGCGGTGTACCGGATGTTAGAAGTAGTGCATTTCCAGCCGTTTTTTCAGATTTGAATCCAAGGGCTTTTATAAGTTGATCTGTGCGAAGGCTGAGCCAAGGTTTTGACTTGGTGCATGCGTCGTGCCAGTCAGTGCGCTTAGGAACGTTTTCACGAATGTGGTAGCTAGCAAAAAGTCCGCTATTAGTAACTCCAACTAGGGAAGTCGTATCAAGGGATCTGCGAAATTGGCCAAGGCGAGTATATGCAGCAAGGGCATTTGGTTCATCCAATGCCGATTGAAGCTGACGGCAACCTTGATCTAGCGGAATAGATTCAATAACTTGCGTTCGTTCGTCAGGCCCAAAAATCCAAATTCGATCACCAAGAATCGCACCTACAACTAATTGGATATTTGATTTACCTTTACGAAGTGCATAAAGAGCACGCATAGTCTCTTTTGAAGGTGGGGTTGAAACTGTAGCCAGCGCCACTTGAATTGGGCCAAGTCCGGCGTCATCACGGCCCATATATACCAATTCAGGAATCGCTCCATTTGGAGAAGTTGCTGCTGTCCAGGCTACGGATTGAGCTCCGGTGAGCAGGTTTTGATTAATTGGCATGCGCTAAAGGTATCCACTTAGACTGACAAGGACCAGTAACTCTGAGTTGAGCACCATCTATTTCGGGGAATTGGACATGCTTAGCCATTTAATGAATGCCTGGTTAGTGCTTTTTCCCAGCAACAAACAGCTTTTCATATCTAAACTCCAGGGCCTCTCTGTTAAGGAGACTTGAAGAAGCAGACAGATCTATACGAGATAGCTTCATTCGCAAGGCATCTGGGCCATGTGGACGAGTTTCTATCTTTAAAGTTCTTGGATTTATCGCCCAGAGTCCTGCATCCAGAGCTCGGTGCACGCTGGCCGCAAGAAGCAATCCATTGTTTGGATCTTCAGTCCCCCCACTTGCTACTGGGATTATGTGCGCTGCATCTAGCATTTCAGTAACGTCTAGCGAGGTAATCAAGCAGCGACCTTCGAACCGTTTAAGAATATTGAATTTAAATAAGGGATCACGTTCTGCTCTTTCAACTTCAGATTTTGTTGTTTTGCGTGGCCCAAATAAAACGGGTTCACCGTGAAATGAATTGTCCTTGATAAGAAACCTATTTTGTTTTGGCATGATTCCATGAAATGTAAGAACACAGATTCTTAATGTGTCGTCAAAATCATTCAGCCAAGCAAGTTCTACTTTCTTTGCACTGCCAACATTTCGAATTACAAAGATTGGGATTCCAAAGGTTTTGGCATTCTTTATCGCTTGGATTTCATTTGCATCTCGTGTTGCCGGTCGATCAGTTGTCGGGTAGTGGTAGAGGATTCCGGTCTCGTCGACATCATCGTCATAGTGTCGGCCTGTATGAAGAAGGCCGACGGCAACACCTTCTGGTGCTACCTCATTTGTTATTTCTTTGTCGACCCATACCCCGGAAGCGCCGCCGTAAAGTCCTAGGTCGCGAACTTCCTGAGCAGTGGCCAGAGGCCCATTCGGTGATTTTTGGAGAAGGTTCCAAGCATCAAGTCGCCGTGAAATCTCTAGTTCCACCGCGGACGCCATAGGTAGAACCTACCGAACACTCCTCAGCACTGCCGTGACCTTGCCTAGGATCTCGGCGTTATCTGCAGGGATGGGGGAGTAATTATCGTTTGCTGGAAGTAGCCAGTAGTGACCGTCTTTCTTGGAGAAGGTCTTTACTGTTGCCTCACCATCGATCATTGCTGCCACGATCTCGCCTTTCTCTGCAGTCTTCTGTGATCGGATAACGACAAAGTCGCCATCACAGATAGCAAGATCAATCATGGAGTCGCCAACAACTTTAAGCAGGAATAGTTCACCTGATCCCACAAGGGATTCAGGTAGTGGGTAGACCTCTTCGATATGTTGCTCGGCGAGGATCGGCCCGCCGGCTGCGATGCGGCCTACTAAAGGAATATTGACTGTGCGCTCAGGAGTGATGTCATCTTCGTTTTCCACGATCTCAAAGGCGCGGCCCTTGGTGGCATCCTTTCGGATATAGCCCTTCTCCACTAAGGCATCGATCTGATAGCTGACGGAGGCTGAGGAGGCTAGGCCTGCGGCCTCGCCGATCTCACGCATGGAGGGCGGATAGCCGTTGGTTTCAATCGACTCTTTGATGACGTCCAGAATCAGCTTCTGGCGGG
>Ga0164297_10006114_pt1 | contig 10124 bp, 10 predicted proteins | sample GEODES058metaG_FD_113539 | JGI IMG/M metagenome (GOLD analysis project Ga0164297, IMG submission 113539) | Dystrophic lake water microbial communities from Trout Bog Lake, Wisconsin, USA - GEODES058 metaG | ecosystem: Environmental > Aquatic > Freshwater > Lake | place: USA: Trout Bog Lake...
CTGGCCTTGCTTCATGAGCCTCCACTTATCCTGGAACTCTGCCTCCTACAGCAGCGGAGAGGAAGACGGCAGCGGGAGTCAAGCTAGCGGTCTCGGGCGACAAGCTCTCACCTCTGCGTACTTTCTTCTCCTTATTTTCACGAAGCACTTCGTGCAACGGTCTGTCAGCACTGGCAGTGCCATCTTCAACAGAGCCGCCTCCTCGCAGTGCCTTGAGCTTCTCGAGCTCCGACTCGGTGACGAACTTGGGGGCAGCTGTTCAGGCCGATGCACGCAGAAGTCAGTCGCAGCGGCAAGGCCGCCGAGCTGTTTGGACTCACCTGCGCTGTCTGCAAAGTCAACTAGTGCTGCATTCCTTGCAGTGGAAGGAAAGACAGACGTGGTGTCGCGTCCCAAGACAGCTTCCCTATCGAACACTCTTTCCGGCTCTTCCACGCGCACTAGCTCTACAGTGTCCCTGCCACTCATGGCCGTCTTCTGTCTGCGACGTGGGGATGAGAAATCGTTCTGGCGATGGCCTAGGTTGACCGAACTACCTGGCTCACCTAGGTACTCCTTTTCCTGCGGCCCTTAGCAATCATTGCGACTCTCATTTCGAGGCGGGTGCGTTGAATTGTACTATCTATATGTCGAAAAGTGTCTAAGCCACAGCTGCCTGCGGCACAGATGCCGCCTGCTCTACGCCATCCACCCGCGTTGTTACCAGGTGGCGGTCGCCGTACACGTTGTCCACGCGCGCGCATGTGGGCCAGAACTTGCCCAGTGTCTTGGTCCAGGGTGCTGGGTAGGCAGCCTGCTCGCGCGAGTACGGCCGTGTCCACTTTTCCGCCAGAACGACGGAGGCGGGGTGCGGCGCGTGCTGTGTGAGGAAGCGGAGAGTTGCGTGTCAGACAGGGACCAGAGTGCACGATGCCAGTATGCAGCGCCCGGCATCTGTAGGGGGAGCGTACCTTGAGGACGTTGTTCAGCTTGTCCGCCTTGCCCATCTCGATCTCCCGGATCTCCTCGCGAATGGCGATCATGACGTCGCAGAAGCGGTCGAGCTCAGCCTTGCCCTCGCTCTCAGTGGGCTCAATCATGAGCGTGCCAGAGACTGGCCAAGACATGGTGGGCGCATGGAAACCGTAGTCAATCAGGCGCTTCGCCACGTCCTCAGCCTCGATGCCAGCAGAGGCCTTCAGCGGCCGCAGGTCGAGGATGAACTCGTGCGCGCAGGTGCCCTTCTCGCCGCGGAAGAGGATGGGGTAGTGCTTCTCCAGGCGCTTTGCCATGTAGTTGGCATTCAGGATGGCCAACTTGGACGCATTGGTCAGACCCTTGGAGCCCATCATGGCGATGTAGGAGTAGCTGATTGGCAGAATGGCCGCGCTGCCCCAGGGCGCAGCAGCCACGGCACCGAAGCCGCGCTCACCACCCATCTTGACAACTGAGTGGTTTGGCAGGAAGGGCGCCAAGTGCGCCTTTACGCCGATGGGTCCCATGCCGGGCCCGCCGCCGCCGTGCGGGATGCAGAAGGTCTTGTGCAGGTTCAAGTGGCACACGTCTGCGCCAATGTGGCCCGGGCTTGTCAGGCCCACCTGTGCGTTCATGTTGGCGCCATCCATGTACACCTGGCCTCCGTGGTCGTGCACGATCTTGCAGATCTCAGCGATGCTGTCCTCGTACACGCCGTGGGTGGAAGGGTAGGTGACCATGAGCGCGGCCAGGTTGTCCTTGTGCTTGATGGCCTCAGCCTTGAGAGCTGCCACATCGACATTGCCCTTCTCATCGGACGGGATGACTACGATCTGCATGGAGCACATGCTGGCGCTGGCAGGGTTCGTGCCGTGGGCCGAGGCGGGGATGAGGCACACGTTGCGGTGGTGGTCGCCACGCGATTGGTGGTACGCCCTGATGGCCATCAGGCCAGTGTACTCGCCCGTAGCACCGCTGTTGGGCTGCAGCGACATGGCGTCGAAGCCCGTGATCGCACACAGCTGGTCGGACAGCTCCTTGAACAGGGTGGTGTAGCCCTCCGTCTGATCGGCCGGCGCGAAGGGGTGCATGTTGGCAAACTCGTTCCACGTGATGGGGATCATCTCGCTGGTCGCGTTCAGTTTCATGGTGCAGCTGCCCAGGGGGATCATGCTGTGCACCAGAGACAGGTCCTTCGCCTCCAGGCGCGCCATGTAGCGCAGCATCTCGTGCTCCGTGTGGTACGAGTTGAACACCGGGTGCGTAAGGTACGGCGACGTGCGCGCAAACTGGCGCGGCACCTCCGGCGCGTGGGCAGCCAGGGATTCCGCAGTGAAGGGCACAGCCTTGCCCATTGCCAGGATGCGGAGCAGCTGGTCCACATCCGCCAGGGAGGTGGTCTCATCCACAGCAATGGTCACCGTGTTCGCGTCCATCACGCGCAGGTTGCAGCCCTCCTTCACGGCAGCGGCAGCCAGCTGCTGCGCCTTGCCGGGGGCCATGATCTTGACAGTGTCGAAAAACGGCGTCTGCTGGACCTGGAGGCCGAGCTTGGAGGCACCCACGGCAACGATGCCGGCCATGCCGTGCGCACGCTGCGCGATGGCCTTCAGGCCCTGCGGGCCGTGGTACACGGCATACATGGCTGCCATGTTGGCCAGCAGCGCCTGCGCCGTGCAGATGTTGCTGGTGGCCTTATCGCGGCGAATGTGCTGCTCGCGAGTCTGCATGGCCATGCGCAGGGCCGGCTCTCCCTCAGCATCAATGCTGACACCGATGATGCGGCCGGGCATGAGGCGCTTGTACTCGTCGCTGGTTGACAGGAAAGCGGCGTGCGGCCCACCAAAGCCCATGGGAACACCAAAGCGCTGGGCGCTGCCGATGCAAATGTCGGCACCGAACTCGCCCGGCGGCTTCAGCATCGTCAGTGACAGCAGGTCAGCAGCGACGACGACCTTGACGCTGCTGCCGTGCGCCTTCTTAATGAAGTCGGTGTAGTCCAGAACAGCACCGTCAGTAGCAGGGTACTGCACCAGCACGCCACACACATCGTTGCCACTGCAGTGCGTGCGGCACGCAAACGTGTCACACGCGTGTGATGTGAGTACGCGGCATTAGCCGCAGCAAAGAGCGTCCGCACCTGTAGTCGAACTTTGTGTGATCTCCAACCACCAGCTTGAGGCCCAGGCCTTCGGCGCGGGACTTGCACACAGCAATGGTCTGCGGGTGACACAGCTCGGAGACCAGGAACTTCACCTTCTTGCCGCGAGCCACACCACTGCACATGGTCATAGCCTCTGCTGCAGCGGTCGCCTCGTCCAGGAGAGACGCGTTACTCATCGGCAGGCCTGGCAAAAGCGGTGCAAGTGACAGGTTTGAGCGAGAAGCTTAACCCTGTGCAGCGAACAACTGCGCACCGGTGAGGTCGGTGATGAGCGTCTGGTAGTTGAGCAGCGACTCCAGACGGCCCTGGGCAATCTCAGCCTGCGCGCGCGACAGCGATGAACCGGGTCAGCGACTGAGCGTGGGCACGAGGCACGCTCCAGCGAACACTCGCCTGGTAAGGCGTGTACTGCGTGTACCAGCCAGGATTCTCCAGAATGTTGCGCAGGATGACGGGCGGCACGTGCGTGTTGCTGTAGCCCATTCCGATGTAGGACTTCATCACCTTGTTCTTCTCCGCCATGCTCCTGCACGCAGACAGGCCCCAGTAAGCACTTCAGGGGCGTGTGCCGAAGTCAGTTGGAGCCCTTCCACGCACTTGAGCGTGGTCAGGTGCTCGCTCTCAGTCATCGGCTGGTTGTACTTGCCCAGGTCCATCGGCTGCCGGGCAGGGCGCGGGTCAGCGAGACGTTTGCTCTCGCTGGGGAGCGCACAACACTTGGCGCCACTCGCCCAGGGACACACCTCACGACGGATGCTGGCGGGCACGGTGGCCTCCATCAGCGCGTCCAGCGTCGGGAAGTTGACCACTTTGAGCATCTCCTTCAGCTCGTCAGCTGTGATGCTGTTGTGGCGGCGCTCAAAGCTGAAGCGACAAGGGCGCGTTTCGTCAGAGGAGGACAGCATGGATCGCGCCACACGCGCCAGTGCGGGCTTCGTGCCTGTCCTGCGGCTTCAGGGCCTCCACGGAAATGGTGCGCACGGCGCCGAACGCTGTGCCGCGTCCCGGAAGGGCGCGCACGGCCGTCGCCTGGCGACCGATCACCGGGGTCGCGGCGCCAGAGGCCTGGTCATAGCACAAGGTCCAGGGCGCAGAAGGCACAGTGCCATGGAGCAGACGTGTTATTGAGTGCTTGGACAGCGGACGTGTGTGGCGCGGCACAGTTGCGCCCGGGCGGTGAGCTGCGAGGCCGCGAGTGCCCAACAGTGGTGGCGCCAACTGATGCAGCCCCCACGTACCGTCTCGCCAGCGAGGCTCGCGCCGCCAGCTTGCGTCGGCACACGCAGGCGGCTGCGCAGCAGCGCCGGAAGGCGACGGGACTGATGCATGGTTGCGGATGCCGCGTCCTGCGAGGGCGTCCGCAGTGGGCTGCGGCATCTGACGTGGCCATCGACTGCAGTCTCCCTTCTCAGTGCCCGAACGATGGGGGACCTGACCGCACCAGCACCCCGCGTGAACGGGGAGCTGCTGCCGCGCTTTATTGGTGCGTTACACTTGCACTTTGCAGGATGCACCACGTTCTCTGACTCGCTGCTTGCGCGCCTCCACTGCAGGCCGCAAGGTGCTGCTCGTCGGCCGCGTCGTGTCGCTCGATAACAGCAGCATGCGTGTGGAGACGTGCGACAAGCGGACAGTCACGGTGGCACTCAAGGCGGGAGCTGGAGCTTATGCCAACAGCGACTACATCGAGTTCGAGGCCACCGTGGAGTCGCAGGATGCAGTGCGCGAGCTTGACCATGCCAAGTTCGGCACCAGCTTTGGTGCGTTGCGGCTGCGCCTCTCGTGAAAAACTCATGGGCACACAGCTTGTCCAGGGCTTGGTGCCTCATCGCTTTGCCACCGCGTCCTCGTATTGACGACGACTGCGCCGCATCTGCAGACATGGACAACTACAATGAGCTCGTCAGGCTTGTGCACGGCAAGGAGCAGGCCCTCTTCTTCTGAAGCCGGACGGGGGCAAAGAGAGCACGAGAAGCAGTCCTCGCGCATCATGCATGCTCGAGCTGGGCACGCGGGAGAGCACTGTCCCAAGGCTTGCTCACGCAGGGCCTTATGACGTTGTGGCCATCGCACTGTGCATGCAGCTGTTTAATGTGCATTCACGTGTGCATCTTTTGTCTTGCTCTTCAGTTGAACAGTTGGAGGTCATCCGCTGACTTCAGGGCGAGCGCTGCGAAGCCGACGGCGTGGCCAAGGGATCCCCACGCAAGGACATCCACCAGGTTGAAGCCCGCCGGGTCGCCAGTCTTGAGCACACCGGCAGCCTCCTCAGCGCGGATGTCGCCGGCCTGTCACAAAGGCGATGAACAGAAAGACGATGAAAACGAGGGTAAGCGGAAAGCGGAAGATGCGGCGGCGGAGCAGACTGGTGGCAGATGACAGTTAAGACGTGTCCAACATGCCATCGAGCTACGCACCTTGACGTGCGTCATGCCGTTCTGCACGGGCAGGCCAGCCTTGGCCACCTGCAGTGCCCGCTGGGCGTCAGAAACGGAGGGAGCGACAGGACTGCTTCGGAGTAGTATCCAGCAAAGCAACTCCTGCTGCATGTGCCTCACCTGGGAGCGCTGGTAGGGCATGAAGACGAAGCGTCCGAGGCTGAGCGCCGCAAGGTTGGCGCCACCGACGATCACGTTGATGTCGGACAAGCAGGTGGTCACCTGCGCGGGGGAAGAGGCGTTGGGTCAGGGTTATCGAGCAAGTTATCTTCACCTCCTGCTCCACAAACTGGCCCGAACACGGCGCGTGCAGGTGAGTGGAACGCCCCAGACAGGCGTGCACGCTACGCGGCAGCCTAGCAAGTCGCAAGCGGCACCAGAGTTGTCACACCTTGCGCACAGGGGCAGCACGAGCCTTGTTGGCACGCGCTGGCGCTGCCACTGGCGCTGCAAGCTTGGCATTCATCGACATATGTAGCGTGGCCGCCATTTGCGTGCACTTGAGAAGGGTCGAGTTCTGAGCCGCTTCGGAAACTGCGCGGCACGTTTTGTGCCACACGTTCATGAGCCTCTCGCAGTCGACGTTGATGCGGTATTTGCGGGTGGCACGCCATCTGAGGCCCTAGGCGCGTCATCGATGTGGCGCTATGAATATTGGCTGGACAGAGCTGCAGTCGCCATACGAGGTGCTTGGCGTGACTCCTTTCACGAGCGAGGCTGAGCTCCGGGCTGCTTATCAGCGCAGAGTGCGTGCGTGTTCATGCAGTCGTGCATACCAAACTTCTGAAGGTTTGGACCAGGTCTTGCAACACCACCCAGACCGACCCAGTGGAGAGACGCTCGCCTTCCACCGCTGTCAAGCCGCGTGGGAGTTCCTCAAGGTTAGTGTGCATATGAGACTCAACTGCTGCTCAACACTGACACCGAAAAATGGAGTCATAGGACCCAGTACAACGAGCAGCCTACGATGCAGGCCTGGCTGCTGTGGAGCATGCGCCCGCTTTTGAGGTGGACCTAGATGATATGCAAGCTCTATCAAGCGGCGAAAGCGCTCGCGGTGGTGGTGGTATTTTCTCACACGGCTGCCGATGCGGGGCGACGATCTGCTTCACTGAGGCCGACCTTAGAGAGGATGCTTCCTGCGTCGAGTTCGCGTGCGCAACCTGCTCATTGCGGCTCAGAGTGCACTATGCAGTATGGAGTCGCCCCCATGGACACAAGAGCGAATCAAGTTGACGTCTTAGCCGCGGCTATCATTCAATTGCACGACTCGCTTCACCTTCTTGTCAACAATCTTAGCAACACGGAGTCCAATCCGAGGAGTGCTAAGCTCGCCAGAAGAATGCAAGCGAGCAGCACTGCAGTCGCTCGCACAATCTCCCAGAGCGTACGCCGCGTTGCGAAGGTGGCGTCCGGCCACGAGATCAACGGAAAGAAGCGCAGCAGGAACAGGGCGCTATGGTCGCCGAGACGGTTTCCTCCAGCGTCGTGTCCGCCGGGGGCCGCCTCTGCTCGACAGCGCGTTGTCCCACGACGCGTGCGCAATTCTAGCTCCCTACTGATACTGATACGACATCGGCGGGGCAAGGGCGAAGCGAGTGGAGCCACTGCAAACGCCAGACGACGCACAGAGCGGGTCATGCTGCAAGACAAAACTCTTGGTCGTATGACACGACGGTCGCAATGCGGCGAGGCTTCGCTGAAGCAACGTTGCATCATCGGTTAATTCAATCAGTTCACAAAGCAGATCCACGACGAAACGCTTTAATGCCAGGCTGGCGCTGAACGTGAGTCTAAATCAACATGAAGAGGAAGTATTCGCTGTAGAAGAGCGTCCAGATGAAGCGGTAGAATCCCTGGATGGCGTCTGCGTTGTACTTTGCGCGCTCCAAGCCAAGAGTCTGTGGAGAGCACACTTGTCAGTGGAGACAGGATCTACTGCAATGTCAGTTTAAGGGTACGCACATGCACTACCAACGCAGCCGCTAACGCAATATGACCACCGGCCATGAGAGGCGTGTTGAAGACTGTTGGGCTACGGAAGGCTAATACAGCGGCAGTGACGTAGCTTCCTAGGAGCATCGCGATTGCCTGATGGGCAAGCAGAGTTAGCAGGTCGACTGCATGTGCCACCGGCACCAGGTAATGCTGATATAACGCACCAGATGTGCTATGCTGCGCACACCAAGCTGTGTAGCGAATGTTTGGATGTCATGCTGGCGGTCACCCTCAACATCAGGGAGGTCCTGTTGAAGCGTGGGAGTCAGGACTCGAGCGAGTGTAGTCTAGTAGCTCTCTCACCTTCGTGATGGCGATGACAGTGGCAAATAAGGTCACGAAGCACGTTATGAAGGCGATTGCCGGGCTCCACTGCAGGAAGAAACCATCAGCATTTCCGCTCGTCCGCTTGCAGAACGCTCAGCAACGAGTGCCACAGACGCACCACAAAGGGAAGTCCGAGTGCCGCGCGGGTGGCGTGGTACACGCCAAAGTTGAGGAGGAAACCTCGCACAGTTGCTATGATCAAGAATGCCGGCAACGGAAAGCGCTGCGACGCACAAGAAACTTGCTGTGAGTCACGCGCTATAACAAATATCATGGGCGCATGGGCTCACCTTCAGACGGAAAGGTGGAACGCTGTAAATTGTTCCCAGAAACAAGCCAAACGAATACAAGCCCTGCAGAAATCAGGGCAGTGAGGAGGCTGGACAGGTGTACGCAGCCTTACATGGCAGCGTACAATTATGAGTGAGCCAAAGTTTGAAGCGACGATGGCACCTCCCAGGACTGCCAATCCGATGACCTGCAAACCATCAAGCAATTCGTTCAGCATCGCAATATTGCTATCCATGATACCGTATGTCGTGGCTGACGCACCGCGAACCAGGCGACCGGGAGCGACATCTCGCCGGAGGCGACTGGCAGGAAGGGCTTATTGATTTTGTCGATGCTGATATCGTAGATCTGCGGGGAGTGGGCCAATATCAGCATAGGCTGACATTCTGCACTTCAGCTTGCGCTCTTACCTGGTTGATGCCGACGATGTACCCGTTGCCGCAGAGCAGAGCCACGAGACCGAGGACAGCACGCGGCACAAGCGACATGTCAATCAACCCCGGATTCTCGGATAGCGCGCGAACAACAACCTGTTGGACGCGGTGACTCGTTCACAGTCAGAGAAAGCGAGGCAGATCCTAGGACTCGGCAAGCAACGTTGTCGGGCGCAGCTTGTCCACAACAGTACGCACCGCCGTCGTGCCCAGCACTGTTCCCCGAATAGTGTGCGGTCGTAGAAACTTCCAGAAGGCGGCCAACAGCGGCGCCGGCGACGTCGCCGCCTGGGCAGTTGTGTTCTTGTTTAGCAAGTCGTGGCCACAATACTGATCACTTCTGGACGCACCTCAACTCCAGCCGCTGAGACACTCGCGGTAGCCACAACCCCGGTTAAACGCCGTTTCCCGCTGGTGGAAGCACACACGCCACTGCAACAAGGGTGAGGCGCGTTAGACGGACCAACTATGAGGCCATGTGTCAGCGCAGGCAGACTCACCGTCGCGACTGCCTTCGACGGGTCAGCAGCAGGCCTGGAGCAGGAATTGAGGGTGTGTCTGCCGCGTGCAAGAGACGGGATGTCGCAGTGACGGCGCTGCAGGTGCGACGTTGCCTCTGCGTCTCCAGCCATCGCAGGCCAGACACCCGTGCTGTCGCCATGATGGCCCTTTTAAAAGGTAGATTCGATTCAAATCACTTGGCACGGCTGATGATGGACGATAGAACGTGCGAAGGCCTTTTGCTGTGTCCGGCCAGTGGCTGCCACTGAGTGGCACAAGCTGTGGAGCTCTCCGGAGCTCTCCGGAGCCAGATCCCTCGTGGCAGCCGCGGCGGCCCAGGCAGATCAGCAGAGCGGTTTTGGACAGCAGAGCACTCACGTCAAAGCCTTCTCATGTGGTCTGACTCGTACTTGAGCTGCACGTCTGCGAACTACATTGCCTCGCCTGCAGCTCGATGTGGTCGCCTGTAGCGCACTCCACGTCTCAGCCGAGGCATCCAGATGGCAAAATGCTGTGAAGGGCTGCAAGCTGCGTATTCCTCACCTTGGTGCAAAGAGAGAGTCCTTGCCCTGCACTGATTGGGCCCAGGCCAGGAGGTCCTGCTTCAATTCCTCGTATGAGGCTGTAAGCGCTGCGCATCGAGACGTGTGAGGGAGTCACTGGATGCACCAGGCTGGCAACCATCGAGTCCTGGCACCTGATTCGTTCACTGTGACGATGATGTCAATTCGGTCAGGGAATGCGGACTTGTTGGTGCGGTACACATTCTTGATGCGACGACGCATCAAGTTACGGTCCACTGCCCGCTTCAGCGCTTTCTGTTCAAACAGAACAGTGGTTACTTAAGTACTTGGCTTGCGCGTTTTGTAATAAACAGCGGCAGATGGTGAGCTCGGACCTTTGCTGTGACGACGCCGATGCGCGTGCACGTAGCATCTTCTACCCCCACATTGCTCATGACATTCAGTCGCATGTGCTGCTCCGTAACAGGGGCAGCAGGGAGTGTGAGCGTCGGGA
>Ga0164297_10006116_pt1 | contig 10123 bp, 10 predicted proteins | sample GEODES058metaG_FD_113539 | JGI IMG/M metagenome (GOLD analysis project Ga0164297, IMG submission 113539) | Dystrophic lake water microbial communities from Trout Bog Lake, Wisconsin, USA - GEODES058 metaG | ecosystem: Environmental > Aquatic > Freshwater > Lake | place: USA: Trout Bog Lake...
CTGCTTCAACACCGCGATGACGGGCTATGAGGAAATCCTGACCGACCCGTCTTATGCCGGCCAGATCATCACCTTCACCTTCCCGCATATCGGCAATGTCGGCACCAATCTCGAAGATATCGAGACGGTGGATATGACAAAGGCCGACCATGCGCGCGGCGTCGTCATCCATACCGATATCACGACGCCTTCGAATTGGCGCGCTGTGAGCCATTTCGACGCCTGGCTGAAGGCGCGCGGCATTCCCGGCATCGCAGGCGTTGATACGCGCGCGCTCACCGCGCTCATCCGCGAAAAGGGCATGGTGAATGCGGTGATCGCGACCGATCCGCAAGGCCAGTTCGACCGCGCCGCGTTAAAGCAACAGGCCGCAAGCCTCGCCGCGATGGACGGGCTCGATCTCGTGCCAAGCGTCGGCGCCACAGCCTCCTTCGACTGGACAGAAACAAGCTGGTCGCTTGACAAGGGCTATGGCACTTTGGGCGCGGGCGCGTTGCATGTTGTCGCGATTGATTACGGCGTGAAGCGCAATATTTTGCGCCTGCTGACAGACCGCGATTGCCGCGTCACCGTCGTGCCGGCAACCGCCAGTTTCGAGGCCATTATGGCGCTCAAACCCGATGGCGTGTTTTTGTCCAACGGCCCCGGCGACCCTGCGGCGACGGGCGATTATTCTGTGCCCGTCATCAAAGCGCTGATCGACCATGGCGTGCCGACATTCGGTATTTGCTTGGGCCATCAAATGCTCGCGCTCGCAGTCGGCGCAAAGACGATGAAGATGAAACAGGGCCATCACGGCGCCAATCATCCGGTCAAGGATTTCACCACCAACAAGGTCGAAATCGTCTCGATGAATCACGGCTTCGCGGTGGATCGTGAGAGCCTTCCCAAAAATGCCGTCGAGACGCATGTGTCACTGTTTGACGGCTCGAATTGCGGCTTAGCACTGACCGACAAACCCGCCTTCTCGGTGCAGCACCACCCCGAAGCCTCCCCCGGCCCACGCGACAGCCATTATCTCTTCGACCGCTTTGTCGCGATGATGAAGGATAAAAAGCCGAAGGCTGTGTGAAAACCGGCTTTTACTGGTTGGCGTAGACTTCCACAAGACTTGGGTCGTCTCGCCCATCACCGAGCCGCTTTTGGCCTCAGTGTTGGAGTGATTGACAACATCAGACGGTGTTGGTATAAAATCCAACATGGCCGCGAAATTGATTGCAAAAGATCGATTTCCCCTCGACGAGCATTCCTTTGTCGAGATCGTGATTTGGCAGCTTCCACGTCCGGTTCGTGGAAGTCAGCATTTCTACAAATATAAATTCGCCTATATCGAGATGAACCAGTGCGTGGTTCGCTATGACAATGAAGCGGGCAAGGGAGATCACAAACATATTGGTGAACGCGAGCTGCCAATCCAATTTGCATCAATCTCCCAGCTCTATGATGATTTTTATGAGGATGTTGATCAATGGCGAAAGACCCCATGAAAACAGCGGTGATCGGTGTCGAGACCCGCGAGCAAGCAAAAGCACGCATCAGAGCGACCCTCGCTGGCACGCCACAGGGCGCGTTTATCTCGTTCCCTACTTTTGACCTGATGTGGCGCATCCTCACCCCTAAACGCATGGAAATCATCCGCGCGATGACGGGTGCGGGGCCTTTGTCCATTCGTGAGGTCGCGCGCCGCGTGAGCCGCGATGTCAAAGCCGTGCATGGCGATGTTCAGGCGCTGATTAAGGCCGGACTCATCAACAAAACGGAAGAGGGAAAAATTGAGTTTCCCTATGACCGTGTGCATGTTGATTTTGAGATTAAAGCCGCGTGAAGCACTCAACGTCGCCCGAAGGTGAAGAACCGATGTGCGACGAAGTTAAACACCAGCACAACGCCGTAAGTGAGAATGCGCGCGAGGATGGGCGCGAGCAGGAGCCCGTCGATAAAGACGCGCATCGCGTAGCCAGTAAGCAAAAAGCCCATGCCCATCACGCCCATAAAGCGCATGACCGCCGCGCGGTGCGAGCGCGTGCTCTCAAACACATGGCGGCGTGAGAGCGTGTAAGAGAGCGCGCCCCCCGCCGCGTAGCCCATCAGCGCGGCAACCACGGGATCAATGCTCAAAAACCAGAAGCCGACAAAAAACACGCCATAATCAAGGATGGTCGCAACCGCACCCACGCCAAGAAAGGCGGCAAATTGGCGGATGAGGCGAAGCGGCGCGGCGTCAGTCATAGGACGGGCATAGCGCCTTTCCGTTGAAAGGTCACGTTGCGCTGCCTGCGATGCATTGGTCTTGAATTTGTATATACAATTGTGCTACATTTTAGGTCGAAAGGCAGAGACCGGAAATGGAGTTTACGGGATTTGACTGGGATGATGCCAACCGAGACAAATGCCGCAGCCATGGTGTTACAACCGAAGATATCGAACAACTCTTTGGCAAACCTTTGCTTGTCATTGACGACCCGCATGATCATGCAATTGAGCGGCGCTTTCGAGCGATAGGACGATCGTCGAAAAACCGGTTCATTTTTGTGGTTTTCACGGTTCGGCAAGGACTGATCCGGCCCATCAGCGCCCGCTTCATGCATCAAAAGGAAATCAGCCGCTATGAAAAAGACAATCCCGGCCTTTAAGACCGATCAAGAGGCGGAAGCCTTTGTTGCAACGGCCGATCTCAGCCAATTTGATCTCAAGGGGCGGCTCGTCACTTTTGAGCTGCGTCCAAAAAACAAGACCGTGAGCCTGCGCCTGCCCGACGCTCTGTTGGAAAAGGTACGGGACCGGGCAGCAAAATCGGGTATGCCTGCACAGCGCTTTATCAGGCTCGCACTTGAAAAGGCTGTCAAAGAAAGCGCTTGAGCGCAAATCCCGGTGGCGACAGCGCCTTTCCGTGGAAAGGTCACCTTGCGGCCACGAAAAAATGGGGTTTTGCCTTTCCCCTCTCCCGATTCTGGGCTAGAAAACCGTCATACGGCGTGTGATTTGGCAGAAATCTGGTGAATCGCACCCATTTGTCCGGTTAAGGACGCGCTCCGGCCTTTAAATGGCCAAAAAGCGCGGCCTTTTTTTATGTGCGCGGGCTCATCCTGCCCCCGCATGAAAGGTTTCAGGCGAGCACCATGCCAAAACGCACCGATCTTTCCTCGATCCTGATCATCGGCGCCGGCCCTATTGTCATCGGCCAGGCCTGCGAATTCGACTATTCCGGCACCCAGGCCGTGAAAGCGCTGAAGGAAGAGGGCTACCGCGTCATTCTGGTCAATTCCAATCCCGCGACCATCATGACCGACCCCGATATGGCCGACCGCACCTATGTCGAGCCAATCACGCCAGAAATTGTCGCCAAGATCATCGAGAAAGAACGCCCTGACGCGCTGCTCCCAACCATGGGTGGACAGACGGCGTTGAACTGTGCGCTGTCACTTAAAAAAATGGGCGTGCTTGAAAAATTCAATGTCGAGATGATTGGCGCAACCGCCGAAGCCATCGACAAAGCGGAAGACCGCGAATTGTTCCGCGATGCGATGACAAAAATCGGGCTTGCAACGCCGCGGTCGCATCACATCAAGACGCTGCCGCAGGCGCTTGAAGCACTCGCTGATATCGGCCTGCCTGCGATCATTCGCCCCTCATTCACCATGGGCGGCACAGGTGGCGGCATTGCGTATAACAAAGCCGAATTTATCGAGATCATCGAACGCGGCATTGATGCCTCGCCAACCAATGAAGTGCTCGTTGAAGAAAGCGTTCTCGGCTGGAAAGAATATGAGATGGAAGTTGTGCGCGACAAAGCGGACAATTGCATCATCATCTGCTCGATTGAAAATCTTGATCCGATGGGCGTGCACACAGGGGACTCGATCACCGTTGCCCCTGCCCTCACGCTGACCGATAAAGAATATCAAATCATGCGCGATGCCTCATTGGCCGTGTTGCGCGAGATCGGCGTTGAGACGGGTGGCTCGAATGTGCAATTCGCCGTCAACCCAGCTGATGGCCGCATGATCGTGATTGAAATGAATCCGCGCGTGTCGCGCTCCTCGGCGCTGGCGTCGAAAGCCACAGGCTTTCCGATTGCGCGTGTCGCAGCGAAACTCGCTGTGGGCTACACGCTCGACGAAATCGACAATGATATTACGGGTGGTGCAACGCCGGCATCGTTCGAGCCGACGATTGATTATGTTGTCACCAAAATTCCGCGCTTTGCGTTTGAGAAGTTCCCGGGTGCGGATAAAAATCTCACCACCTCGATGAAGTCTGTCGGTGAGGCGATGGCGATTGGCCGTACGTTCCAAGAGTCATTGCAGAAGGCCTTGCGGTCGCTTGAAACCGGATTAACAGGCCTTGATGAAATCGAGATCGATGGGCTCGGCTCGGGCGATGATAAAAACGCCATCAAAGCCGCGCTTGGCACACCAACGCCAGAGCGGATTTTGCAAGTGGGCCAAGCCTTCCGCATGGGCTTCACACTCGAAGATGTGCATGACAGCTGCAAAATTGATCCATGGTTCTTGGAGCAAATCAAAGACATTGTGGACACTGAAGATGCGGTGCGCAAATTCGGCGTGCCAAAATCAAAAGAAGCACTGCGTCGCTTGAAGGCGATGGGCTTCTCGGATTCGCGCCTTGCTGTCTTAGCAGGTGAGACGGAGGCGCATGTGTCGCAGCAACGCGCGGCTTTGGGCGTGCATCCTGTCTATAAGCGCATTGATACATGCGCGGCAGAATTTGCGTCGCCGACCGCCTATATGTACTCAACCTATGCGCCGGATTTTGCGGGCGCGCCGGCCAATGAAGCAGCCCCATCGAACCGCAAAAAGATTGCCATTTTGGGCGGTGGTCCAAACCGCATCGGGCAAGGCATTGAGTTTGATTATTGCTGCTGCCATGCGTGTTTCGCGCTTGCCGATGCAGGCTATGAAACCATCATGGTCAATTGCAATCCGGAGACGGTTTCGACGGATTATGACACGTCGGATCGTTTGTATTTCGAGCCTTTAACTGCCGAAGATGTGATCGAGATTTTGCGTCTCGAACAATCCAAAGGCGAATTGCTTGGTGCGATTGTGCAATTTGGCGGACAAACGCCGTTGAAGCTCGCGCATGCGCTTGAACAAGCAGGCATTCCGATTTTGGGCACATCGCCCGATATGATTGATTTGGCGGAAGATCGCGACCGGTTCAAACGTCTGCTCGACAAGCTCGGTTTGAAGCAACCGCAAAACGGCATTGCCTATTCGGTCGAGCAGGCAAGGCTTGTGTTGCAAGAGCTTGGTCTGCCGCTTGTTGTGCGCCCGTCTTATGTGCTTGGTGGTCGCGCGATGGAAATCTTGCGCGATGAACAGGCTTTTGAGCGTTATATTTTGGGCACGCTTCCTGAGCTTGTGCCGAATGACATCAAAGCGCGATATCCGAATGACAAGACAGGACAGATCAACACGCTGCTCGGTAAAAATCCGTTGCTGTTTGACCGCTATCTGTCTGATGCGATTGAAGTCGATGTCGATTGCGTGGCGGACGGCAAAGATGTGTTCATCGCCGGTATCATGGAACATATTGAAGAGGCTGGAATCCATTCCGGCGACTCTGCCTGCTCTCTGCCACCACATTCGTTAAAGCCTGCAATGCTCGCGGAGCTTGAACGGCAGACGAAAGAGCTCGCGCTTGCGCTCAATGTTGTGGGCCTGATGAATGTTCAATATGCGTTGAAAGATGACATGATCTATGTGCTTGAGGTGAACCCGCGCGCCTCGCGGACTGTGCCTTTTGTTGCAAAGGTGATCGGCAAGCCGATTGCAAAAATCGCGTCACGGATCATGGCGGGTGAAAGCCTTGCCTCATTCGCGCTGAAAGCTGAACCTTACGATCACATTGCCGTGAAAGAGGCAGTCTTTCCTTTCGCGCGTTTCCCCGGTGTTGATGTGGTGCTGGGCCCCGAAATGCGCTCAACCGGCGAAGTCATCGGACTTGATAAGAGCTTCGGCGTGGCGTTTGCGAAGAGCCAACTCGGCTCGGGCACGCAAGTGCCGAAAAAGGGCACCGTCTTCGTGTCTGTCCGCGATGCCGACAAGCCGCGCATTGTACCGACGATGCAGATGCTCGCCTCGCTTGGTTTCGAGATTCTCGCGACCGAGGGCACGTTAAAACTTCTGGCTGATCATGGCGTGAAAGCGTTGAGGATCAACAAAGTGCTCGAAGGGCGCCCGCATGTTGTGGACGCGATCAAAAATGGCGAGGTCCAGCTCGTGTTCAACACGACCGAGGGCAAGCAGGCTTTGGCCGACTCCCGCTCGCTCCGTAGAACAGCCCTCTTGCATAAAGTGCCATATTATACCACCCTTGCCGGGGCAATTGCGGCGGCCGAAGGCATTAAGGCCTACTTGGCCGGTGATCTTGAAGTGAAGGCCCTGCAAGACTATTTCGACAAGGATACCGCGCGCGCATCCTGACGAGCGCGGCCTTTATGGGCGAAAAAGAGCCTCAAACGCTCTTTTTCAGTGTTTCAGAACGGTTTCTGACGCACGAAGCCCACCGGAAACGGCTTCTGCTGGATCCGGAATGAGACCGATAGACGATTGACTAGACTTTGAATGAGAAGCGGACGGACGACGCTATGGACAAGATCCCGATGACGACTAACGGCTTCAAGGCGCTTGAAGAAGAATTGCGCCAGCGCCAACAGGTCGAACGCCCCCGCATCATTCAAGCGATTGCGGAAGCGCGCGCCCATGGCGACTTGTCAGAAAACGCAGAATATCATTCTGCCAAGGAGCAGCAATCCTTGAATGAAGGCCGTATTGCCGAACTCGAAGATCGGATTTCACGTGCTGAAGTGATTGATGTGTCGAAGCTCTCAGGCTCGACCATCAAATTCGGCGCCACCGTGAAACTGATTGATGACGATACGGAAGAGGAAAAGATCTATCAGATCGTCGGTGAGAATGAAGCCGATGTGCGTGACGGGAAAGTGTCCATTAGCTCTCCAATCGCCCGTGCCTTGATTGGCAAAAAAACGGGCGATGCCATTGAGGTCAACACACCTGGCGGAGGCAAAAGCTATGAAATTATCGAAGTTCTCTATCGCTGATAGGATGCGGATTGCTCCGGCGTTTGTCGCATGGCTCATGATCGGCGCTGTCGCGGCTGTGACACTTGCGGCTTGCACGACGACCGGTGAAATGGCGCGCGTTAAATCGGGGCCACTTTACGCGTCAGTCGCGGTTGACGTCGAAACCGTGCGTGCGAAAAATCTTGGTGATTATGCGGATGTGATTGGTCGCTCGGAAAAAGCAGCGATTGGTGTTGTCTATGCCGGTCAAGTTCAGCCCAAAAATACTGCATTACCTGCTTTGGTGATTGAAATTGACTCGATCGATATGGGCGTCGATCATGATGTCGGGATGATGATGGGTCGGTTCTACAACCGCGGGTCTGAGATTATCGATATTTTGGATGGCTATGTGATCGTGAGAAAAGGCGGGAAGGATCAGCGCAAAGAACATGTCGTCGTATCGCGCACCTATTCTGAAAATCGCTTGAACTCTTCGACCGACACACAGGATCGTCTGGACGCCTTAACACGGGCCTTCGCCGAACAGGCACGCTCGCAACTGGGCGATTGATGATCTGATCTTTGGCATGAGCGAACCAGCAACCTCCGCAACCCTATGGGCGCTCGCTTTACCCGAAGCCGGCTTTCGCAGCCAAGTCATTGGGCTTGCGGAAGCAGTTGGTGGCCGTGTTGAGGTCAAGAATGTCGATTTGGCAGCACCTTGGCGCTATCTGCCAGCGTCGTTCTGCGTTCGTCCATTGTCGGCACTCACACCCGGCAGTGATCAGCTCACCGCACCTTGGCCTGATGCGGTGATCGCCTGCGGACGCCGCACGATCCCGCTCGCCATCGCCATCAAGCGGGCCTCGCACAATCGCACAAAACTGATCTATATTCAAAACCCAAAAGCCTCTGCCTCTGAGTTTGATCTCGTCATCTCAATGCGTCACGACGAGCTTCAAGGCCCTCAAGTTCTGACCGTTGATACAGCCATGCATCGCGTGACTGATGCCAAGCTGAATGCTGCACAGGGGACGCATGATCCGCGTCTTGATGCTCTGCCCCAACCGCTGCTTGGCGTCGTGCTTGGGGGACGCAATAAAAATTTCCGCTTCACCCAACGCGTGGCTCTGCGCTTGATTGATCAATTGACGCGCGTTCAACGCGAGACTGGCGCTGGCATTGCGATCACGCCCTCACGTCGCACAGAGCACGATGTGAAAGATGCGTTTCGTGCCTTTGCTAAAAAAAGCGAAAGCGTTTTCTTCTGGGATGAGCAGGGTGACAATCCCTATCTCGGCATTCTGGCCAAAGCGGACGCGCTGGTGGTGACAGAGGATTCCGTCTCTATGGTATCGGAGGCGCTTGCAACACAAAAGCCTGTCGCAACGGTGCCCTTGGCTGGCACAGCCAAACGCCATGAGGCTTTTATCGATGCGCTGTTGCGCCGCGATGCCGTGACGCGATTTACGGGCTCATGGCCGGAATTGCGAAGCGCGCCTCAACAAGACGCAACGCAACGCGCGGCTGAGGCGGTGCGTGTGGTGTTGCAGAAGTCTGCGTGACTTCACGCTGCGGTGACGGGCGCGTCAGGGAAGGACAATTGCTCGCGCGCGCGCCATTCTGGCGTCACATAATTTAAGATCAGTGATTTGCGCACGCCTGGGATCGGACGCTTTTCAAAGCCATGCCAAGTATCGTCACCGGGAATGAAAATCATCGCGCCATTGGCACGGAAAGGCGACACGCCGACATGGGTTTCTTTATCGCTATAGATATCCGTGCCCAGCCCTTGATGGCCGGGATCGGTTGAAAGATAAATCAGCATCGTGAATTTCTTCACGCCGAGATCTGTGTGTGGCTCCAGCCAGAAACCATCGGTGTCTTGCGCATATTCGAGCCGCAGATAAGTGCCTGAAAGATCAACGCCGCAGGCTTTGCTGAAGTGACCGACCGTCGAGGGCTTTTGCAGGAAGCTCGCCACTTCATGGACGACCGGATATTTCTTCTGATTATCAACATCAAAATATTGCCGCGTCGCATTGTGGACTTCGCGCTTGCCCGACACGCCGCCAAGATCCGGTACTGGAAACGGCAACACCGTCAAAGCCTGATAAGCGGGTTCTGGAAAAACGCCCGAGACAAACCAGTGGCGGTATGGCGTCGCCGATGTTTCTGCTGTTGCGAGGCTGGTGGTCAAGGCCTGATCATAGGCAGCTTCAGTCGCGATCATAAAATCTTCCCCGCCCCAAAAGGGCCTCTCTGTCAAAAAATTGTAAGTCTCCGAATACCCTGAAGCCTGATCCGTCACAAGAAAAAAGGACCGGGCGGCCTTGCACAGGAAAAATGCAATCCATGCGAAAATGTGGGGGTAAGCTCCTTTAACCCATTGAAATTCGCATAGCAAAGCGTCATTTTTGAAAGAACAACCTCATAAATGTCCCGGGATCGCCCATGGCCACGCATCATGAAAAATTGATTATCATTGGCTCAGGTCCAGCTGGCTATACCGCCGCGATCTATGCCGCGCGCGCCATGCTCAAGCCTGTGTTGATCAGCGGCTTGCAGCCGGGCGGCCAGCTCACAATCACAACGGATGTCGAGAATTTCCCCGGTTTTGCCGACCCGATCCAAGGGCCTTGGCTCGTCGAGCAAATGCGTGCGCAGGCCGAGCATGTCGGCACCCGCATCGTCTCAGACCTGATCGTCAAAGCCGATCTCTCGCAAAGGCCGTTCCGGCTTGAGGCGGACAGTGGCGATGTCTATGTCACTGACGCGTTGGTGATTGCCACGGGCGCGCAAGCCAAATGGCTCGGCCTGCCAAGCGAGCAAAAATATCAAGGCTTTGGCGTCTCGGCCTGTGCGACCTGCGACGGATTCTTCTTCCGGGGCAAAGACGTGGCTGTGATCGGCGGCGGCAATTCGGCGGTGGAAGAGGCGCTTTATCTCGCAGGACTCGCTGCGAAAGTGACTGTGATCCATCGTCGGGATTCCTTTCGCGCTGAGAAGATTTTGCAAGACCGGCTTTTTGCGCATCCGAAAATTCAGGTCGTGTGGAACCATACGGTTGAA
>Ga0164297_10006118_pt1 | contig 10120 bp, 17 predicted proteins | sample GEODES058metaG_FD_113539 | JGI IMG/M metagenome (GOLD analysis project Ga0164297, IMG submission 113539) | Dystrophic lake water microbial communities from Trout Bog Lake, Wisconsin, USA - GEODES058 metaG | ecosystem: Environmental > Aquatic > Freshwater > Lake | place: USA: Trout Bog Lake...
GATACCTAAATATCCAGTTGACCCATTCCATGAAGCCATAGCTATAATCCTCTATATAGCTTATTTAGCGGATTTAGCTAAAGCAGGGTTTTGGAAGAATTATATATGCAGTTAATTTGGGCTAAAACTACTGCCGCAACCGCAGGTTGTTTGTGCGTTAGGGTTATTAATGCTAAATGCTGCACCCATTAAATCATCTTTAAAATCAATTGTAGCACCTTGGAGATATTGACTGCTCATTGAATCTACTAACACTGGTACTCCGCCAAATTCCAAAGTCCAATCGTCCTCGTTAATAACTTCATCAAACGTGAATCCGTATTGCATGCCCGAACACCCGCCACCTTGCACAAACACACGTAGTTTCAGTGTAGGATTGCCTTCTTCGGCAATGATTTCTTGTAGTTTTGTAGTTGCAGATTCTGTTAACGTAATCATATTTTAATGCCCTCGTAGTTAAATAATAACTCAACATATTTATTGTAGCGTTGATCTAATTCTTCTTTAAAAGATTGCCAAGGAATTTCCTTTTGCGGCAACTTTCTTAATTCTGAAAAGTCATGTCCATACGTAAGCATGGCAAAAAGTTCGGCGCTGCCAAGTCGTTGACGCCCGGTGTCAAACGCTATTTTGTGGTAATCCTCGGCAATCTTTCTCACTTCTTCTTGAGTCCAAACATCATTGTACCAATTGTCTCTAGTACCTTTATATCCATATTTTTCAGCGTTCAATGTAAACTCACTAGGGTATGTTCGGTCACTGAGTGAAAGAGCAGTCAATCTAAATGAGTCGACTGGGCAATCCTTGTCCATTACCCATTCCATTCCACGATGTAGAGTTTCATGTGTTTCGTATGGCAACCCAGCTATCAACCCAATGTGAATATTAAAGTCTTGGCCAAACCAAACTTTCATATTGCCCAGTAACTCTTTTACTTTATCCGAAGGTAATCCCTTGCCGATAATACTACTGCTGGCATCATTAAAACTTTCTATTCCAAAGAATGGTGCCTTAAGTCCCATATCTTTAAGTAAAGGTATTTGCTCGGGGAATCGATTCAGCAAATCAATACGCAAAAAACAACTAAACTGCAGGTCGACTTTGGCTCTGTCTCGAGCTCGCAGTACAGATTCTAGTTTTCCCACAGTTTCATTAAAAGTGTCGTCTACCACTATGTATTTGTTTATTTTGTAATTTTCCCAATTGTGCCGTAATTCTTCAGTAAGGCATTCTTCACTGCGATGATATGCAGGGTCAGTTTTTTTCCTGCCCAGCAAAGGATATCCACAAAACTTGCATTTAAACATACAACCACGACTGGTCTCCAACGGAATAACCTCACCATCTAACATATGGTCTGACTGTTCAAATCTAGTTAAACTAGTAGGAAATTCAAATGATTGCCCTAGTTTGTCATAATCTAATATTTTCCAACGATGGGCCATTGACGGACGCCACTTAAGTGGCGTCCCTTTACTGAGATGATCAGCTAAATCTACTGCTGATTTATCTGCAAGCCCAACTACTACATAGTCAATTTCGTCTATTAAGTCGGCACTTTCAATAGCATAAGCACCACCATAAACTATTTTTGTTTTTGGATATTTTTTCTTTATGTACTTGAGCCACAGTGAAAAATCTTTTTCAGTAGTGGGATATTTAAAACTCATGTCATTGTAGGTTCTAATACCTAAGGTATGATCTTTACGATCAAACAAACTGTAGTCACCAAAAAAACTACTGCTCCATCCGACAAACAATGTATTTTCGCCTATTAGTGTGTCCAACAGAGTTTTAAATAATTTTTTATCTGTGATTAGTTTGCAGGTAAAGTCTACCACTTTTACAGTATACCCGTGACTTCTGAGTTCGGACGCTAGTCTATACGCACCCAATGGTTTAACATGCCCAAACCTGGTGGCGTTATCGGTAAAAAATACTATATCATAAGCCATCTGTGTACGCTATCTTTTCAAATTTTAAAAGTTCTGTAATATATCTAATATAATAATTTTCTAAATCAGTAGAAAATTGCCGCCATGGTAAATCTTTTGTTGATATATCTTTGAGGTCGGCAAATTCGTATCCATACGTCATCATGCCAAATATTTCAAATGACCCTAGTTTGACCTTACCGGAGTCGTAGAGTTTTTGTCTATAATCTTCGGCTAGAGTTCGGCATATATTCTGATTCCATGTATCATTTTCCCATGTATCATTTGATATTTTTCTATAGCCGTAATCACCGTAGTGTAGTGCAAACTCACTGGGATATATTGTCTCTGCTAAATTTAAACTAGCAACACCACAAGCAGAAATAGGACTACTGGGATCCAGTACCCATTCCATTCCCTTAGCAAATGTTTCGGGAGTTTCAAACGGCAATCCTATAATTAGGCTAATGGCATTAGAATAGTCAGGCCCAAAATAATCTTGTAATTCATGCAACAATTCTTTAACTCGTTCTGACTTTATTCCCTTGCCTATACTAGCAGTTGATTGATCATTAAAACTTTCTATACCAAAGAATGGAGATTTCAGTCCCAAGTCTTTGAGCAAGGGAATCTGTTCGGGATTTTTTTCCAATAAATCTAATCTAAGATAACAGGTAAATTCTAAATTTACCTTGGCTCGATCTCGGGCACGCAACATGTATTCTAATTTGCCTACAGTTTCGTTAAATGTATGATCGATAAACATATATTTGTTTATTCCAAACTCTTCCCAATTGCGACGTAGCTCTTCGGTCATACAGTCTTCAGATCTATGATAGCCGGGATCAGTCCTCTTACGTCCCAACAGTGGGAAAGCACAAAATTTGCATTTAAACATACAACCACGACTGGTCTCTAACGGAACAACTTCACCGGGAAACATATGATCCGAGTGCTCAAATCGAGTTAGCCCGTTTGGAAAATCGTAAGATTGTGAATACTTGTCATAATCTAATATTTTAAATTTTTTATCAAACGATCGACTGAACCTAATAGGAGTTTTTTTACTGAGATGATCGGCTAAGTCTACAACCATAGTATCAGCATAGCCTACAACTACATAATCAAATTCATTGCTTAGTTCTTCGTGTTTGTAGCTATAAAATCCGCCATACACATGTTTAATTTGCGGCCATTGCTTTTTGGTATACTTTAACCAGATGTTAAAATTCTTGATATTAGTGGGGTGCGGATCAGTGTGGTCGTGTACTACTCTTACGCCATCAGTGTATTTTTCTTTTATAAATTCTGCGTAATCACCAAAATAACTGCCACTCCACCCAACAAACAATGTGTTGTCACCGATTAAACTATCCAATAGAGTTTTAAATAATTTTGTATTTAAAATTATCCTACAGGTAAAATCTACAACTTTAACAGTATATCCGTGTGTGCGCAATTCACTAGCAACTCTATAAGCGCCCAATGGTTTAACGTGCCCAAAGCGGACGGCATTGTCTGTAAATATTACGACGTCGTATTTCATTTGTTAAAAAAGATAAAGACGTTATAGTCTTCGATTGATGGCGTCCCAATCCATGATACGCCAGATGTTGTCTAAGTATTTTTCTTTGTTGGCATGGTAGTCTAAACTCCATGCATGTTCCCACCAATCCACTAACAATGCAATATCATTGCGTTTAGCATGATTTCGTATTGTTTTGATTGTGCCGCTTTTGCTGAGATAAATCCAATTACTGCCCTGCAGTTTCATGGCTTCCTCTTTAAAAGCCTTTTTAAAATCCGTAAAACTCTTGTGATTTCTAGTAATTAAATCTAATATTCTACCATGTGGTTGACGAGTACCAGGCGACTTGAACTGTGCAAAGTAGATACTGTGCAAGTAAGCACCTGCTTCGTTAAAGTTAGCGTCACCTTCGCCGGAATTGAATTTTTCAACGTAGGTCTTGTACAAGTGTCCGTAATGATAGTCAATGGTGGCAGAACTCATAACAGGACTAAGAGCGCCTTTGGCATAAGGCAGTTTAATCTGCTCTAACTCTACCCGATTTTTTGCTTCTAGTAGATCGATGGTTTGTCTAATATCGTTCATACTGTTATTTATTATAAAACTTTTTATAAAATTCTTCTCTAGGTTGTGCAAACTGAGCATTGATTCTGTTATGCTCACTAAAATAGTTAAAGAAAGCAATGGCCAATTTTTCAGTATGTTCATCTAACGGTAATTTTGGAATTGGAAAATCAATTCCGTAGTACAGTGCATGATGTGCTAAGGTACCTTGACCAAAAAATACTGTATTCTTTTTAAAGACATTTCTACGGGAAGGATTAAAAACTTCTGTTTTTAAACGTGCTAATGTATTGTATTTTTTAGCTGCTTCTTTCATTTCGTGCCAGTATTCACTGTCGTTTTTTGGTGCTAAATGAAATGATGTTTGTATTCTAAGTTTAATATCTTCAACCATTGAATTAGTAATAGTGTTAAATTTATCCTTCCACGCAAATTCAGCTGCCGTATCTTCTTTTAAGAAATCTAATAATTTTGTAATATAAGTCAAACTACTAGAAAACCCATTGGCATCATAAGGATCAGCAAATCCATGACTAATGCCCAATGCAATACAGTTACCGGCAAAGATTTTGTTATAGTAACCCGGATCCCACGTTAATTTTCTAGTAATAACATTTTTTTTGTGTGGAAATCGTTTTTCGTAGTCTGAGATAATTAAATCGTCATTGTCAACTATGTTTCTATTAAATTGATACCCGTTGCCACTGCGACGATTAAACGGGGAAGTAAACACCCATCCATGCTGCATGGCAGTAAATTCTACGTAATTGTGCTCGGGATAATATTGCCCATCAGTGTATAATGCTTGCCCAAACAATGACGCATTGTTAAAATATTCATCACAAGGCTCCCATTGGAACTCGTCAATCTTCTTAATTAATAAGCGTTTGAATCCAGTGCAGTCAATATAGATATCTGCACGTTGTATTGACCCATCCTCCAACAATAAAGAATCTATTTGCCCATTGTTTATTATTGTATCTACAATTTTAATAGGAATAATTTTAACCCCATTTGGCTCGCCCACTAATTTATGGACTACTTCTTTAAAATGTTCTGCATTAATATTGTAAGTGTGACAAGTATTTTCTTGGTGTAACGGGACATCAAATTGATTCCATGGCATAGTATCAAATTGGGTATACCAGTGTGCCTCTGCTAAGTGGCCGGCTCTATCTTCTTTTTTTACTAATCCTTTTTTGTATAAATGTAACCATATATCCCATACACTGTACTTGTTAATTTTATTGTCAAATCCCGCCAGAATATGTTTGTTAGTATTGGAAAATTTATATATGTCAACCAGCGACGTATACAAAAAATGTGTTGGGCCATTCCACCAAAGTTGACTGTATAGCGAATCTGTGTTGCCAGTCCACCCAGTGTGCTTTACAGCCAATTTATACGACGATTGACTTTCATCTAACCATTGGCGCTCATTGGGTAATCCCAATATTTTTTTCATAAAGATGTTGCCATTCCATGACAATGTTTCACCTATGCCAATAAACGGAGTTACTGGGTCATGTATAATTGTTACATCAATATAGGGACAATTGCGGCGTATTGCAGCCGCAGCAACATAACCAGCAGCCCCTGCTCCGGCTATGATAATTTTAAATGGTTTATGGGAATCAATTGTAGACATTTATTTTGTTCTGTATATTACACGCCCACGATTCATGTCGTACGGGCTCATTTCTACTTCTACACTATCACCTAATAATATGCGTATATTATTCTGTCTAAGTTTACCACCAATAGTGGCCATTATCCTGTGATCATTTTCTAATACAATTCTAAACATTGCATTAGGCAGGACTTCTTCAACGCGGCCTGCCATTCGTATTAAATCTTCTTTACTCAAAAATCTTTATCTCCTCATACTACTTATCTCAATTGCTTCCTGGTCAGTAAAGACTGGAACTGCATTTGATTTGTGCATGGTAGCAATGCCTTTGACTTTGGTACCAGTGTAGACTTTTGCTGGCGCTAGTGTAGCGACACCACCGCCACTGTTAAGACTGGGAATATGTTTAGTATTTCCACGTCCAGCAGGTGCTGATAACTTATAAGTTAAAGGCTCGGCTTTCATTGCACGAGATTGTCGCTTTTGTTCAAGTTCTGCACCTTGACGCTTGAGCAATTCTCGCCATTCTTGCTCTAAACGCTCGTGCTCGCGCTTGGCTTCGGCACTTTTGAACTTGACTTTGCCCTTGCGCTTGCCATTTAAACTTAATGCAGGGTGGTGTAGATGCATGCTCATAGAATTGCCTTGTAGTTAATTAATACATACATTATAAACGATTTACAGTTAACGGTCAAGTACTTTGACCATGTTTTCTTGGCTAGCATCCACTAACTCAAAATTAGGTCCAATCATTACTTTGTCGTTAACAATAAAAACATGGTTAATAAATCGTTGTTTTAATCCCACAACAATTTCGTCTAAGGTTTTTCCCTGGGCTAAAAAGCGATCATCATCGTTATCAAACCAATAGTACATGTCGCCGTGTTTTTCTATTTTAACTTGATGCACAATTTCGTTTAGTCTATCAACTATGCGATTTCTAACATTAAGCTCTTTTCGTTGGTGGTTAATGTACACAGCGCCTAGAAAGTCAACTACTAAGGTACCAATAAAGTACCAAAACATAACTTGTGCAACAAACAAAATAAAATCAGTTAAGGTATCCATTTAAATGTCAAATCCTATAGTTGGGTCAAAGTCTTCGGCTTGTTGTTCATATCCTTTGTAACCACGTGGATTACAAATAATACGGCACTCGCCAATTTGGTAATCAAAATTATGATGCGTATGTCCGTGTGTCCATACCTTGATTTCGGGATGATCAAGTATAAACTCACTCAAGTCGCTTGAGTAAGCACCATTCATAATTTTCTCGTCAGCATAACGAGGATGTGTGCTCGACTTGCTGGGACTATGATGGGTAACCACCACAACCGGTCCAGTACCGGTATGCTCATCTAAAAATGTACGGAAATACTCCATAGTTGCATGATGGTCGGCTACAGTACGCTCGGGTTGTAATCTAAAATAATTACCATTGGTTTTAGCGGTAATCTGACGATAGTCATTCATCACACTTTTCATTTGCCAAAGTGTAATTTCATCACCTTTGTTCATGTCAGTCCACAGGGTGGCACCTAGAAAGGTAACCCCATCTAGTTCATACGATTCATTTTCCAACAGGTGAATGTTAGCAGGTAACTGACTACGGATATGATCGTAGGTTTTGTGATACCGAAACCCATAGTGCTCATGATTGCCCATGACCATGATAGTCTCGCGATACTTGCGACTACACTCTTCTTCTAAGAAACGATAGAAGCGATCCGGTCTACGATCTGCACGCTCGTGCTCTAACATAACCAAGTCAGGATTGTACTCGGCTTTTCGTATACTTTTTGCTTCACACAAATCCCCGGACAAGATTAAAACATCACCTCCGGGTAGTGTTAGATCTGCAAAATCCAAATGCAAATCACTCATTACACTTACATGCATATTAATCCCATAAATTTTGATAATATTTTCCAAACAACACAAAGCCGTTTTGGATACGCTTTTCTACCTGTCGCATGCCCTCATAATCACACTTGTAAGTATGATTGGGGCCATCTACCAATTTAAATATTGTGGGCTTACCCGTCTCGTCCCACTCGCAGGCCACACTTCGATGGTCGGCCACTCCCGAACTAAATGCATCTTGCCAGGAATCATCTACTTTACATTCAAATGCAAAGATCATTTCGTCCAAGACCCAATCCCAACGCAGGAAGTGATTCGCATCCGTATCCCATTCATGTTCTCTAGGTGGTGCCGACGTACTACGCAATTCTTTGGGTACGTCCCGGTCATCTACATTAGGAGCACCGTGTTTGCTGTCTTTTAATTGTCGCAACATGGGCAGTATAATATCAGCTAAGGTATGATCCATACTCCAGGTATCGTATCTGTCGATCTTTACGTAGTTGATTTTAGGATGCACAAAGTCTAAGAATGCCTGCCAGGCAACGCAAAAGGGTTCCAAACGGCTAACCCATTTGTCGTATTTGTGCCCGGGTTTATCTTCGTGATTGTAAAATACACGGTCGTCTCGTTCCCAAAAGCAAACCGCTTTTAGGATATCATAAGGACTAACCCAATGATAGCGATATTTTGATTTGTAGATTTTCATTTATTGTCCTTAAGTATGTTCCATGCAGCTTCTTGTTGTTCTCGATATTCTTTGTACTTATCTTTGATTATACTAGTGCCGAGAGTAACAATTACATACCCGAGCCCAAACATACTGACTGCAAAATAAATGTTCTTCGCAGGACCATCTTCAGCGTTTTCAAATCTAACCATACAAAATACCCACATAACAATTAAAAATGGGTCACGCATACTTTTGATAAAAAACCAAATAAAACCTAAATCTAACATAAGATCTCCTGCAAAACTCAATTATAGCACACCGCGGATTATTCTGCAACTGGGGTGTTGTATTTTAGCAAAAAATAAGTGGCGTCTTCATCACTCAAGTTGGCAGTGATATGCACACGATAGCCATACACAGTATGGTCAAATCCAATAGTCCATGAGGGTTCGGGACGACTATGAGCCATGACCCATTGTCCCATTTCGGTTTGTTGCCATTGGTAAATTGGCTCAGCGGCATAGATTTCGGGATCTTCCGAGTCATTCATTCTAAAACTGTGTACTGTAATTCTTCTCATTGTGAATACTTTAATAAAAATACCATATATTTCTGCTCGTCCACAATCGCCACTTCTCGACTTATATTTCCAATATAATCCGAGTCGGCGAATTTTAATTGGATTCCGTAGGTATCTCGGAAAAATTCAAACATGCCCGCGGTAGTTTCACAGGCCTCAGCACCTTCAGTTTTTCGGCATCGAGTCATCATTGACCAAAATCGGTAATCGCCTAATACCGTATCTAAGCGTTGGTTGTGGTCTTTGTACAGGTCATTCGTCATTGACTATGTGATATTGACTGTAAGGGTAAGTGTCCTGCAACCACGCCAGCAGTCCAGGCTCATTGGGCAGGCGAATATCACCGGTACGATTGGTTATGTACATTTTCTCAATCCTTTGATATCTTTATACCCTACCCGAACAATATTATGCACCACATCATCCAACTTGAAGGGCAAGTCTAAACTCACCGTGACTCGGGGTCCTTCTGACAAGTTTCTAATATTATCTGCCCCTACAGTACCCACAAACGGCACACCTTGATATGTGCCCTCCACTCTATCGCCAAATTGATAGCGTGGCTTGGGAATGGTTTCGTTAAAAAAGTCAGTTAGATTGCCCATTGGGTTTTTCCTTTGTGTCTTCAACCAATAATCGAGTATAGTAATCCAAGGCCACACGATAAAACAAGTCATCAAAATGACCATCGTTGATCATGGCAGTTTCACTCCAAGCGTGTCGTGCGGCATGATCCCATAGCAGTTGTTGGCGTGGAGTCATCATTTAACTCCATTTTAAAATTCTAAATGTCCATAAAGGACTATTAGAATCAATATCAAACCATAACTGGTTATTTTCAATCCAGGCAGTTAGTTCTTTTTGACTGAAATATTCTTGCCCAAATTCCAACAATTTCGGACGGTCGTTACAATATTTTTTTCCCATATTATGAAATTCAACTAGATATTCGGCTATCAAAAAATTTGTAAACCAAGAAGGGCAAGTGTTAAATGGAAATTTCATTGTTCAACTCCGAAATGTTCTCTAATATCATCACCCATAGTCCCGCCACCATCTTTCCGTTCACGCAAGATGTTATCTACTCGGCCGGCACATTCCCTGACAATCAACTCGGCTAATTGTTGAGCACGCCCAGCCAACTCTGGAGCCGCATAGCCAGCCTCCAGCATCAATTTTCTTAGGTTTTCGTTCATCGTCCATCCTTAGCATCATTATAGCCCATCAAATAACCCATCACCAAAGCAAACAACATACCCGCAATAGCAATGGCTGTGCCAATGATTGGTCCCAAATTAAATTCATTCATGCCGGTCCTTTTCCCAAGGGGTAAATTCGTATCTGTAAA
>Ga0164297_10006120_pt1 | contig 10115 bp, 6 predicted proteins | sample GEODES058metaG_FD_113539 | JGI IMG/M metagenome (GOLD analysis project Ga0164297, IMG submission 113539) | Dystrophic lake water microbial communities from Trout Bog Lake, Wisconsin, USA - GEODES058 metaG | ecosystem: Environmental > Aquatic > Freshwater > Lake | place: USA: Trout Bog Lake...
ATCGCTGTGGCGTTTTAGTTGGGTTGAATACTCTTATTGGCTTTGATGATGATTCGCGTGGTAGAACACTTTATGCGCTGTCCGCAAGTTCTATTAAAAAATTCTTAGATTCTACTCGCGAAAAATACATCTCAACATCTTCTAAGTGTGGTAGCTGAGGCATCATTATGGCAAAGTTACCAATTGTCACAAGTTTAAAGGAAGTCGATTCTAAGTCATTCGGTGGTCAAAATATTTTTGAATTGTATTCAGCACTGATAAATCAAATTAAAGCCAATGCAAAATCTTCGGGTATTGAAAAATTCTTTGCAACACCCAATATTAGTAAAACGCTCGGTGTTGTCAATTGGTATACGCCCTACAATGGTGAAATAGTTAATTTCAACGATCTAAGTCAAAGCCAAAAAAAGCGGGCCATGGAGTTCGTTGACAATGTAAATATTGTAATCGAGGAGCTTGCTGAAAAACTGCGTCGCAAGAGCGACGGGAACATTGTAATAGCTAGTATGCTACGACAGATGTTAGTTACTCCTGATGCAAGTCGTTCAATTTTTATGGTTGGAGATAATTTTGTAATGGGCGAATGGGGTTGCTACCCCTTCGGAGCAGTTTCAGATGATTTCCTTGCTTTTAAATCACTAAATAAAATTGATGAGTTAACGCCTAATTACTTCTCTCCGAAGCATAACGAGCCATTGGCATCAAGTGAGGAATTAAACGATTTATTTCATTCACCAAAAGAGGAATTAGTTTCGGAAACTAGCATTTATGGTTCGAAGTTTAATTGGCCGCAATTATTATCGTGGATATTTTGGGTATTACTCGTTTTATTAATTTTGATATTTTTTCTACATTTACATGACCGTTGGAGAGCGGGTTACGAAAATAGATTGCGAGTCGAAATTAGCGCGTTATGGGATAGTGTTCACAAAAAAGGTTCTGTATGTTTTAATGAGCCAAGAGGAAGTGACGGTTCTAAATTACCCATCACTGAGGAATCTAACACTAGCGTTGTCAATACTGAAGTTAACCAAAGATTGGAAGCTAACTCTGTACAGAAAGGAAACTTAAACATAGCGCTTATTTGGGAGGGGCAATCCGACCTTGATTTGTTTGTGGTTGACCCTGCCGGTAATACTATATGTCACTATTGCTCAGATACCAATAGTCAAGGTAAAAGTGATATTGATGCAAACTATTGTCCTAATTTAAATAGTTGTTCTTTTCTTAATCGGACGCCTGTTGAGAATATATCTTGGAGTAATGATTTTCCTAAAGGAACGTATAAAATTTATGTGCGTTTCTATTCTGGAAATATTACTAATGATGCTGCTAATTACGCAGTGCCATTTAAGGTTCAAGTTAATGGTCCAAGCGTTAATAAAGTTTTTTCAGGTATCTTCGAAAAAAATGTCACTCAATGCAAAAATAACTGTCAGTTGCCTCCTCAATTCATTGCCTCGTTCGAAATTTAAGAGAAAGTTATGGAATACAATAAATTTGAGTTTCCAAAGTATAAAGATTTAATTTCAATTATCCCGGGTGGAATTATTCAATTTCTTGATATCCCAGTAAAACTATCAAGCAGGCCAAGACTAAACATACAATTTAAGGAGATAACAGGGATATTAAAAAGCGGTGTGACTTTAAATTGTTTCAAGAACGATTCCGCTAGAGGACATTTTATTGACGCGCGAACAAATAGTGTCTGGATTGACCCCTTAACTGGAGACGAAGATGCAAGTGTTGAACCTGATTATGGTCTTTCGTTGGACAGGGTGCTCGATACTTATTTAAACAAATGGATACCTATTCCGTTTTTGCGGTCTGTTGGACGAATAGGTATTAATGAAGAGCGATTTAGATTTGGACCAACGGATTGGGCTCGTGCTCAGCTCATTAAAGTGTCGATAGACTCAGATGACAGTATCCAGTATCACCTAGTAATTGCTTTTGATACTCAGATTGAAAATGACATCGATGTTCCAAATGTTGGACCAGAAACAGGATACCCCTGTCTAAGCTTGATGGATGTAATCGAAGGTGCGGAACTTTCTTTCGTTACTGATATAGGTAAATTATTATGGTTTACTAATCTATCATGGGTTAATGACTGGTTAAATGAATTATTTTTAGATTCAATTAGAAATAATAATAACGGAAAAGTCTTTCGAGAAGTAGATCTTGAGTACAAATTAGAACACGTCGCGCGATATATTGGTTTTATTGAATTTTTGAGCCAGTCCACAAAAATTCCCAGAGTTCGCATTATTGATACGAATAAAAATGTATCACCGATCGACGTTGATTTGGTTGTAGATATAGGAAATGCGCGAACAATTGGGATGCTAGTAGAGAGAAGAGACTCTGGTAGTTCAGGTCTCGATGATGGAGCTATTTTAGAAATTCGTGACTTGTCTTCACCAAATGATAAAACAGGTTCAACCTTCAGCTCAACAATATGCTTTTCGAAATTCGAATTTGGCGACCACAACGGTTTTAGTCGTGGTTCTGGTCGTATTAGGCCTGGCTTTCAGTGGCCTTCTTCCGTCAGAATTGGTGACGAGGCGGAGCGACTGTCTTCATTAGCGAGGAAGGAGCTTGGTTTATCCTCTATGTCGAGTCCAAAAAGGTATTTGTGGGATATGCGTCCTTCTAAGCAAGAGTGGCGAAACTGCGTAGGATACGAAAATGTATTTGAAGAGGAAACCCCGGTTAACACTGGTGAATTTGTCGGTTATATAAATAATTATGGATTTCCCCTCAAAGCGCTTCATAAGAGGCCGAGTATTTACGTAGAGAATTGGTCGCAGCAACCAAACTATCCCGTTATTGAACCATTGTTTTGCAGAAGCTCATTAATGATGTTTCTGTTCGCTGAATTGTTAACGCAAACACTTGTGCAAATTAATTCGCCGAGCTATCGCAATGATCGTGGGCTATCGGATATACCAAGAAAGCTAAGACGAGTTTTGATTACATATCCTCCAGCAATGTCTGATTTTGAAAAAAAATATTTTAAACAATGGGCAGATTGGGCCATCGATGTATTATGGAGTTCCTTATCGTGGGATGACAGTGAAAGTATGGGAGTATTCAATTTTTCTAAGCCTGTTACAAAAATGAATCTTGATGAAGCTAGTGCAAGTCAATTAGTATTTATATTTAATGAAATAGTAAAAAGATTTTCAGGTGACGCTGAAAATTATTTTAAAAATTTTGGAAGGCAGCGAAATCAATATAAAGATATATCAGTAAGGATTGCAAGTATAGATATCGGTGGCGGAACAACGGATATGGTAGTAACTACATATAGATATGAACAAGTTGCGACCTCCATAAGACTTCTACCTTTTCAAAATTTTAGAGAGGGTTTTAATTTTGCCGGGGATGATCTTTTAAAAACTATTATAGAAGGCCACATTTTGGCAAAAATCGCAAGTAAATGTTGTCAGGATAATATCGACTTGACAGAGGAGAATTTTTATAGAAAATTTATCAAAGATGCTGTTGACATGAAAGAGCGAGAAAAAAATATAAGGGGGCAATTTACAAAACACATATTAAAGCCAATCGCTATAGAGATTCTGCAGAAGCTAGAGGAACTAGGCCATAATTATCTTCAGGGAGTCATGTTTTCAGTAAAATTATCGGAAATTTTTAAGAAACACAAAATACCATCGGCAGAAGTCCTCAACTATGTCGGTCTTATAAATACTTTGGGAGACGGTAATTCATATCGGGATATTGAATTAGACTTTGACTTGGGCGAAATATCCGTAACAATCGTTAACTGTATTGAACCTTATCTAAAAGAGCTTATTGAAATAATTGGGCAATACGATTGTGATTTCCTGCTCGTGTCTGGTCGCCCGTCCTGTTTGCCGTCTATTCAAAAAATATTTTACAAATACGCGGTAATGCCAGCATCTAGAATTATACCAATGGGTAATTATCAAGTTGATAACTGGTATCCATTTTTTACAAAGCCAGATGGGAGAATCGCAGATCCAAAAACAACAGGTGTAGTTGGCGCTATGTTGTCTGCAATTTCTGAAGGATACTTGAAGAATTTCTACTTTAAGGGTGACGACTCTAATGTTGTTTCAACAGTTCGGTTTATTGGAGCAATCGGAAATGCAAAAAAAATTGAAAACAAGAACGTTTTTTTTGGTGGCAGAGACTTACTTCAAGTAGTAGATGAAAAAATTTATGAAAATATAAAATACATTTCTCCAATGCATATTGGATTTCGACAAATGAACGTTGAGAGATGGACTGTGACTCCATTTTACTATTTATCATTTTCTAGTTCTCTAGCTACTGAAAAATCTGCGAGTAGGTTGCCGTACGAAATCACGATTAGTTATACCAGGGAGAATTTAAAATTAGAAGAATTTGAAAATCAAGAAAATGTCGGAATGATTAAAATTGAGTCAATTACTGATAAAGATGGTCAGTATGTGAATAAAGCAGATTTAATTCTTACAATGCAAACATTATGGTACGAAAGTCATTGGTTAGATTCCGGTCTATTTGAATTAGTATGATTGTTTGAAGGTAAATATTTATGGACATAAATGATTTAAGTAGTAAAAGTGTGAAAATTGAATATTTTTTACAAGAAAGTACAAAGTGGCTTGAAAAATATAAGGGAACTCATCCACTATTCTCCCAATTTATTAAAGATATCAAGTATGATTTGTATAAAATTAAGCAGTGCAAAAAAGCGATATCAACTCGAATGGGCTTGGCAGTATATGGGGCTAGTCAAGCCGGAAAATCATATTTTGTTTCAAATTTAATACGACATAATAGCCGAAATTTTAACGTAAATTTTGGTGATTATTCCGTTGACTTTTTGAAAGTTATAAATCCACCTGGAGGAAAAGAATCCACTGGGTTGGTCACCCGATTCACTGTCGAGAAATTTTCATCACCGCCTGGTTATCCGGTTAAGGTGAAATTATTGTCTGAGATAGACTTGGTTAAATTATTAGTAAATTCAGTTGTTAATGATTTTTTAGATGATGAAAGCGCTGATATAAATTTAGAATTAGCAGAGATTGAAGCAACCTTAGAAAAATTTGATAACAATTTCAATAATATTGCGTCACCAGTCTCCCGTGAGGAGATATATAGTCTCCAAAGATATTGCTCAAATTTTCGGCAATATCAAAACACACGGTTACAAGCAATACGACAGTCAAGATTTTGGGATAGAGCAATAGAATTAATACCTTTTATTGGCTTCAAGGATCGTGCCGCGTTATATAACTTGCTATGGGGAAACATAGAAATGTATAATTCTTTGTTTATATCTCTAGGAAGTGTTTTAGAGAAATTTAAACATCCAGAATTTGCATTCTGCCCTCAAGAAGTTCTTTTTAAAAATGAAAATAATACTTTTTCGAGATCAAATAATAGTATTATTGACGTGACTACTTTGGATTTGTTAGATAGTGATATCAGTAAAAAATGCAATATATTTATCGAGAAAAGTGGGTTGTTTGAAGTTAATGTCACTGATATTTGCGCATTAACTTCAGAGATCACGATGCATGTTGATTTTGAAACCAGTGACATATTTGATAAAATGGATCTACTTGATTTTCCGGGAGCTAGGTCAAGAAAGCAAAACCCAAGAACACCGAAGGTTTTAAACGCCTCAGATACAAAAATAAATAATTTCTTACGAGGGAAAATAGCCTATCTTTTCGACAGCTATTCTGAAAATTTTAATATTAATTCGCTTGTAATTTGTGTTGGGCCTTCAAATTTAGAAGTAGTTGGTATAAGCGATCTAATTGAGGATTGGGTTGGAAACACGTATGGATTTAAATCTTCAGATAGAATAAATAAACCTAATGCATTATTTCTTGTACTGACTAAATTTGATCAAGAGTTTAATTTTGATTCTGGTAAGAATATAGACGAAAGTTATTGGGTTCCTAGAATTACCGCGGCTATAGTCAAGCCATTTGCGCTGCATTGCCCAAAAACTAACTGGGTTAACGAATGGACTCCTAACAATTCATTTAATAATGTATTCTGGTTTCGCAATCCGCAAACTGATCAATCTGGATTAATAAAATACGAGGGAAAGCCAGGAGAATCGCTTGAGTGTGGGATATTGTCTGCTAAGGATGAGATAATTTCTAAGCTTAAATCGTTCTTTCTGCAAGATTTAGATGTAAATAAATACTTTAATGATCCGCTATTAGCATGGGAAGCCGGACTTTCTTTAAATGATGGTGGAGCAAGTTATCTTGTTGAAAATTTGAGATTAACATGTAATCCAAATTTGAAAGTTGAGCAAATTGCGACGATTCAAAACGAGATCGTTTATAAATGGAAAACTGAACTGAGCAAGCACTATATTGTAATCGGTGATGAGGCGTTGAGTTATAGAAAAATGGAGTTAGCGAAGAGTACATTGACTCAATTTGCTTCTTTGTTACAGAGAAATGTTCTTGGTGAGTTTTTGAGTTTGCTTCAGTTAGATACTGGTGAATTAATTGCTTATTATAGGAAGTGTCGTCATGAATTCGAGCGAAGTCGTCAATCTTTTGCTTCGACTCAAGATCGCAATCAAAAAGACGATGTAATTGATAAAGATATTTTTGATGAGCTTGGGATTGTCGCAGTTCAAATCGATAAAGCTTCTGAAAGTGTGAAAAAAAGTAATAATTTATCTAATAATTTTTCCGAAAACTTTATTCACGAATTTATGTATGATTGGAAGGAGAAGGTGAAGTTTAAAGTTGCAGGGAGTATTACAAAAAATTATTTTAATTTGAACATTAATTTTATAAATGACTTTCTCGACGAAATTGAAATTGCCATTAGAAGAACAGATATAAAAAGTGAGTTGATTCGAATATTATCTGAATTAGAATCTAATGTTATGGCAGATAAAAGAGCTCAGCAATGGTACCAATTAAGTATATTCTCGGCAACATTTAACGAGTTCATTTTTTACGGATGCAAACCTAAAAATTTTATGAACCCTTATAAAGTTATAAGTTTTGATGGAAAGGAAAAGATTGTATTTAATGTGAATAATTCCAGTGACAATATTGTTGTCAAAGAAGAAACATTTGATTTTTCTAAGATGTACCTATACGATTGGCTTCATGCAATTCAATACTCAATCCGAAATAATTTCGATATTGAATATGATATAAATTTTGACGCTGATAGGAATGAAGCTTTGAAAAATTTATTTGATGTTGCAACAAACCTTAATCAGAGTTATTAGTATGCTAGTTAAAAAAATTTACGAAAATACAAATCGAATTGGTTATGCATGCTTCAAAATATCTGGCATTAGCCAATATTGTAGAAAGCTTTATTTTAATTTGGAAAAAAAACTGCATCAGAGACCGTTTTTAGGTGAAGAGGGTTGGCAAGTTTCTGAGCATAAGTTTAAAACAGAAATCGTTAGATGTTCCGAGGATACAGTAGAAATTTTTCTTCCCAAATCCAGCGCAGTTATGCTGGACCCTGGTAACTACACCCTCAATTTATTTGACGAATCTTCAGTAAATATCGGTTCTATCGTTTTTAAATGGCCGGGAATTAGATTTAAGTCTATCTCCTATAACGAAATTGAAAACTCAGTCTTGCCTTATAGCAGTGATAAAAGTAGTGATGATAAATATACATCAGATGGTAACCGTAATGAATACGTATCTACTTTTTGGGCAGACTCGCCAATAAATAGTGAGGAACCTGATAAATTAGTTTCGTCTCATTCTGATTCAACGATTTTGGTTGAAAGCGCTAAGTCTGACGGTTCTGCTGTAGGCGTCGAGATTTTTCCTTGTTATAATTGTAAGTTTGAAATATTTTATGGCGTAAATAAGTGTCCTTTTTGTGGTGCTCCGTATAAGGAATAGTTATGCATTGGTTTCCAATAAATAACAGCATTAAAAGCTCCATTGTAATGATAAGTTGTTTATTAATTTCTGGATGTGATAATGTTAATTTATCTGACAATATTAATAATTTAGCTGACAATAATGTGCGTAAAGGTAGTTGCCTGTTTTCTGATATTAGGCGTATGGACGAAAATTTATCTTCTTTAAGAGGGATAGCAAGTCCGAACATGCAGTTTTCTGTTCTGCAGGAATTATTAAAGAAAAAAATTAGTGCCTCAGAAAAAATCAAAAATTTAGAGAATAGCCCACAAGGAAAAAAACTAAGTGTGGTTTTGACGAGTAAATGCTCGGTTCCATTTTTGATAATATTGCAATATAAATTTGACGCCCACAACCAATTAAAGTACATCTCGACTAAAGTTGAAAATCCGCCAATTGGACTGTTAGGATTGAACCATGACAATCTAGTTGATGAAGAGTTAGATTTAAATAAAATAAAATCTTTGAAAATATCACAGCTCGATACGCTTCAATTAAGTTCTTCGGCAGCTGAATTGTTAGACAAATATTTTCTTGATTAGACTTGAGAATAATATGAATAATGATTCTAAAAAATTCGGAACTGCATCACTCGAAAACAATTTATATCGAAATTATTTGCTCAACAAATATCACGTAAAATTCGATGGTATCAGGAAAAGCTATAATTGTGAATATGGTAAATTTGACTCTATAGATCAATTACTAGAGGCTTTAGTTAAAGCCGAAAATGGAATTGAAATTGAATATAGAAAAAAGTCATTTTTAAGTACAATTTGTTATCCTCTTGAAAAAATTTTCGGTTCATCATTTCATTTAAAAAAATACGGAACAATAGTTTTTTCAATTTTAGTTTTAATTGTATTTGTTGTTTTAATTTATATTAACCGCGTAAATATATCACGTACGCTTACTTATTTTTCAAATTCATTATACAGTTTGAGTCTTTCTCAAGCGGATAAAAGTTATCAGTTTTCAGATTATATTTTAAGCGAAGACTATATATCTAATGATAAAAATAATATTATTCAATCTATAACTTCTATTGAAGAAATTTTATTGATTTCGGAAGCGCTACCAAAAAAATGCGAAGACTACTCAACTGACTTAAGTGGTTTTAAAAAATCTATGAATGACCGTTATTCTGAAACTATAGAATCTAAATATAATTTGCTTCGTAATTACGGTTTAAATATAAATGAGTTACAACAAAATTTGACGATCAGCGTAGATGAATATCTTGAAAAATTTATAAGAAAAAACAATTTATCAGAAGAAAAATTAAAAAAATTATGCAATAATTTGCAGGGTCTCAACGATAATAATCTTGGACTAAAGGATTTTTTTCATACTTATATTTTAAGCATTAATGAAACAGATATCAACGGTGATGATTCGGGTGGTAATAATAATGCATTTCCGACAATTCAAAATAGAGCAGATAGAGAGAACGAAAATGGTAGGCAATTAAGCAATGGTATTTCGAACTCAAATAATTTACCAATCGAATCCCATAGTAATGAGGTAACAAGTACGGCATATCATGTTGATTTTGTAAAATCATTTTATTCGTATTTATCAAAAGCAGATGGTAGTCGTGCGAGTAGATACTTAACTCCATCTCTCAAAAATAATCCTAATTTTGATCCACATAATTTAGAAAATTATTTTTCGAGTTTTAGTAGTCCGTTAACCGTTGATTCAATAACTCCATCTGGGAATTGGAATGTAAAGGTAGAATATCATTATAGTATAAATAATGCTCCTAAAAATTGCTCATCTGATGTTCATATGGTTATTTATGAAGGTAATCTTATGATTGATGCAATTTTTGCTAGTTGCTAATTTGGAATTGGCATGGAAAATTTTAGCGAAAAAAATATGGAATACGATCTGTCGAAAATAATTTGTACAGGAATTATTTATTAAAAAAATATAGTGTTATATATAATGTTCGTAATAAATCATATGATTGCTCAATTGGAAGTTTTGTAATGACCCAGTAATTTCCTGCTCAGGTACTATTAACCTTGGAGGAAGTTATGAGTACCGAGTTAGATGATGAGATTATGTAACGACCCACTAAATTCCTGCTCAGGTACTATTCACCCTGGAGGAAGTTATGAGTACTGAGTTAGATGACGAAGTAAAACGATGGACAGCCAAGCGTAAGTCGGCGTTGGTATTGGAGAT
>Ga0164297_10006121_pt1 | contig 10114 bp, 10 predicted proteins | sample GEODES058metaG_FD_113539 | JGI IMG/M metagenome (GOLD analysis project Ga0164297, IMG submission 113539) | Dystrophic lake water microbial communities from Trout Bog Lake, Wisconsin, USA - GEODES058 metaG | ecosystem: Environmental > Aquatic > Freshwater > Lake | place: USA: Trout Bog Lake...
AAGCAAATTTTACTTTGCCCCTGCTTGTAATGCATCACAAAATGTTATCCATGTAGGATATACTCCATTTACTGATGAACAAGTATTGACATTGACAATTTCAAATCCAGGTGCAAACATTGTAGATGGTGTTTATGATTTAGTTCAATTCTCTGGAGGTTCTGGTGTTGCTTTTGAAGCAAAATTAACAGTTGCTGGAGGAGTTGTAACAGTAGTTGAAATTGTAAATGGTGGTACAGGTTATGTTGCTACTGATGTTTTAATAGCTGTAGCCGGTCAATTAATTGATAATGGTTCAGGAATTACACAACCACAGTTAACTGTTGCTACTGCTGGTGCTGCAACTGCTTGTAAAAAAGACTTCTTATGTGGTGAAACTTACAACTTACGTATAGATGTAAAAGGTTCTCCAGCATTAAGATTGTTAAACCATAATTCATACTTAACAGTATCTGCATATACAGGATGTTGTCCAGAAGGAACAATTGTTCCAACTCCAGTAGATGGTACTTTAGTATATATCAATTGGGCTGATCAAATTGTTAGATCTCCATTGATTTCTCCATTTGTTTATCCAGTTGTTGCTGCAGAAAATAATACATTATGGTATAAACCAGGAACTGATACAAGTACATTAACTGCTCCAGCAGGATACACAATAGGTGGTACTTGGGATAACTATGTATCTGGTGGACACACAACAGGTGCTTATGCAGGTATCATTTTATTTGGTGCTTATGTAGATACTAAATTTTTAGATTGTACTTTCCAAGTTTCTGACTTCTATGAAAGAGAACCTGTAAGATTGTATGCATCTGAAATTGATTTAAATGGTGATCCATGTGCATTCAACGGATTATGTGCAATTACTGAATGTAATGCAAGACAAGCTAATGGATTTGGTGATACAGTTCTTAGAGAAGTGATTCTTTCTGAGCGTTACAATCAAAACTTCTTCCATTCTGATTTCCGTATCCGTGAAATCACTCATGGTAATGAGATCTTATCTGCAATAAGCAGACATGCCTCATATAACAGATTCTACATCCAACATCATGTTCCACGTTTCAACAATGCATCTAGTACTTTTGATAATGATCAATACTTATTAGAAGTAATTGTTGCAAACACTGTAACACCAACAGATGGTAGCTATGGTCAAGACTTCACAACATTTGTTAATGCATGGTTAACAAGTTGTGGTGGTAACTGTGGTACATTGGAAAGCTTTGATTGTGGTCCAGATTGTACTCCATTAGTACAGATACCAGTATTATCTTAATTTTAATATCAATAACTTTAAAGGAGAGTGAGAGTTTCAAACTCTTCTCTCCTTTTTTATTTTAAATACTATGGCAAATCATGTATTAAGTTTAGAAGTACCTACAGTATTAAACACTTGTGTATTAAAAATATTTGATGCAAGTGTATATCAAATAGGTACACCAAACATTCCAATCATATGTCCAACATTTACTTTAACAGTTCCTGGATTTACTTATTCTACAGAAATCACAGGAGTTGCTATGAGTAATTTTGTAGAGTTTGGACATATAACTTTAACTGCCTGTGATCTTAAGTTACAGACACAAGGTTGTGGCTCATTATATGGTGAAATTCCAGATGGTATTTATGTAATTAAATATAGTGTTTCTCCTAATGATCAGGTATTTGTAGAATACAATCATATGAGAATATCTAAAGCTTTAACAAAGTACAACAAAATTCTTTGTGGTGTAGATGTTGCTGCATGTGACCCACCAGCAAAAATAAAAGAGAAATTAGAAAAATTAAGACTAATCAAAATGTATTTAGAAGCTGCTAAAACAAAAGTAGAAACATGTCATGATCCTCAAAAAGGAATGACACTTTATAACTATGCATTAAAGCTTTTAAATAAACTTGATTGTCATAACTGTTAAAAACCAACTAAAATGAAATGTCCTAACTGTAATTCAACTTTATCCTGTGGCTGTCAAAGAAGAACAGCTTCTGATGGAACTCAATGTTGTTCAAGTTGTGTAAGTCAATATGAACAAAAACTTATTGCAAACGGGCCTAAAAAAGCAACATCCCCTCCAGTAGAAAATGGAACTATATGGGGAGTAAATAGATATGTAGCACCTAAAAAATAATTTATGCCTACTACACCTTGTTATGTTCTTTATCCTTTTATTGGTAATCCTGATGGGATTCCTAATGAAATAACTTATTCTAAGAATACATTACTCGCTGGTTATGTTAATACAGTGATAAGAGCAAGTATTTTAGATTCTTCTGCCGGTTGTTATTATGTGGCCTTATCACCAGATGTTTGTCCTTCTCCAACAAATACTATTAATTATTTAGGACCTGAATCAGGATGTACAAATTTACCAACTTGCTTTACTATAGGAGGAACCGGTACCGTTACTTATCTTAATTTAGAACATGTTCTTGAAACAGCTTATGCACCTGTACAAGTTTGTTCAGTAATCCAACCCATAGTAACAGGAACAGAAGGTGTAGATTATGCTATCATAAATGAAGGGAGTTGTTTAGAAAGCTCATGTGGAAACTTTTGTTTCAAACTTACAAACTGTGAGTCAGGAGTAATAGTAATTTCTGATAATCAAAATTTAATTACTCCATATGCTTTTAACCAAACGGTTAAACTAGATGGTTATGAAGGATGCTGGACAATTTCTAAGTCTGATACCTGTGATTGTGCTGTTAATGTAACTGTGACAAAGACATTTGCTGATTGTGTAACATGTTTACCAATAAAAGCATATAAGTTTACTAATTGTGCTAACTCAAAGCAAATAAAATATACTCTTCAAGATTTCCATACAATTGTTGGAAAAGTTGTATCATTAGATTGTGGAGATTGCTGGTCTGTAGAACTTATAAATTATCAACCACCTAGTACATCAGTAATAACTGTTATAAATGTTTATGATAGTTGTATTCAATGTACCAGACCTTATTGGATATTAAGTGATTGTTCTGAAGTATTACCTCCAGTAATTACATATACTGATATGACAAGTCATTTACATAAGTATATAAAACTTATAAATGATAATACATGTTGGTATGTTGATACTACTACAAGTTATTTAGGAGCAACTGCTGTTTCAGTTACCACGCAGTATGATACCTGTGATGCATGTTCTGCTGATACAACTTGTATATGTACAAGAGTAACTAACACATCTGGTGAATCTAAAACATATACTTATGTTGACTGTGCAAATGTTACACAAACATTTACATTAGCTGCAGGTTCAGTAAGTGATAAAACATGTATAAAAAAATGGACTGTGAGATATCCTGATAGTGATTATATTGAAACCTTTGGGGATTGTTATGAAGATCCCCAAACTCATATAATGACATGTCCGGCTATTCCTACAGGAAGAGTTGTTGCCCCAGGGTACAATGTACCAACGTGTTCTATTGAAAAGTATGAATCTATTTCATGCAGCTCATCAGAAGTACTGTATAAAAATGTCTTACAATTAAGATATGGTATAAGTAATTGCTGTCCAGAAGAAGATGAAAACTGGTTACTAAAACAAGAACTTTTAAACTTAGCATCAATGTATGATAAGAATTATAATTGTTCTTTAAGTGCACCTTGCTGTGCTCCTGCTACCTGTGGTTGCAGTTCTTGCATTAATTAAGAATATTTTGTATATTATATAATAAGACTAATATGAAACCATTAAATTTAGATAATATCCCATGTGCACCACAATCAAGTAACTGTGTTATTTGGCAAGGTCCTAATATCCCATGTATAAAACTTTGTACGGGTGATACAATTTCTGATGTTACTTATAAATTGGCTACAGAATTATGTACAATAATGTCTGAGTTAAATTTAACAAGCTATGATTTATCATGTTTGAATTTAACAACATCACAACCAACTACATTTAATGAGTTGATTCAATTACTTATTACAAAAATTTGTGAATTACAAAATATACCTACAAGTTCAACTTCTGGAAATGGAGGTTGTCCTGATTGTGTAGTTACTGTTGCTCCATGTTTTCAAACAGGAACACAAACCACAATGCAATTATTAGATTATGTAACAGCAATTGCAAATAAAGTATGTTCAATACTTACACAGATTACCACAATTAATTCACAGATATCTAACTTAACAAGTAGAGTAATTACAATTGAACAAGAACTTGCAAATCCTCCAGCTCCTTATATACCACTTGTTCAATCAAGTTGTGCAATTGGTACACTTGTTATAGGTAATATGACTCCTATTGACATTGTAGTTGATCAACTTATAAATGGTACAGGAGGATATTGTTCACTTGTAAATGCAACAGGTAGTCCAACAAATATATTAACTGCAATTTCAAATACAGTTTTAAGTACTGATTTAAGATTAGCTGGTGGAGGAGCAATGTCTAGCATAACAGGTTGGAGAAATACACCAGTATCATCTCTAAGTGATAGTCTTGTTGATATGTGGTTTTGTATTAAAGATATAAGAACTGCATTTGGAACAATTACTGGATCAGATGTTGTTGCAAGTACAGATACAAATTCAGGAATAAGTGTTGCTTCAGCTACAGTGGGTACAACTACCACTTATACACTATCTAGTAAAACTACTGAAGTAGATGCAGGTACAGGAATTTCAGTAACACCTGTAGTAACGGACTTAAAAACAGCATATACAGTAAGTGTTAATGATTTAGGTTCTTTATCCAATCATTATACACCTACAGTAAATCCAAAAGTTACACCATTAAGTACAGTAAGTTTGTACTTAAATGGAATAAATCAACCATTATCTATAAATGATTTTAATACAGTTTTACCTTCTGTTAATACTTCAACTGGTATATGGACATGTGGTACTGCAGGTTATTATAATGTATCATTTGTTGTAAGAATGACAAACGCATCTGGATTTAATTCAGGAATGGTTATGGCAGGAATTGCATCCACACTTTCAAATAAAATATATTTTTCAAATACGGTATCAATCAATCAGATTACACAAACTATAGAATTAAGTGGTAGTGCAAATATGATTAGTCTAGCTGCAAATGATACATTAGTTTTAAAAGTATTAAATGCAACTGATCAGGACTATGCTGTTGTTTCAGGAGATATAGTTTCAATGACAATACAAAGAGTTAAATAATAGGATATGAGTTATACATGTGTAAAATGTGGATGTGAAGATGTGATACCATCAGCACCATGCCCAACATCAGTAGGATGTCCTACACCTAGTAAATGTGAAGAAACATTTAGTACTACATGTCTTATATATACAGGAGATGATATTAAATGTGGTAATGTTACAGTAGTTCATAAAAATGATCCTATTAATACTGCATTGGCTGCAATTGTTAATGAAGTATGTAATGCGTTAAATAATGCTTCTTTTACAGTTACTATTAACACTACAGGTTCTGGTTTAAGTTGTAGTGTAACACCTACATCAAATCCATTAACTTTTAATTGGACAATTGAACAAGGAACATTTAATGGTCATACAATAACAGGTTTAAATACAGGAAGTTCCATTGTATTAACACCTATTAGTGGTAATACACTTAGAGTAGGAACTTTATCAAGTATTACTAATTTATTATACATGACACATATTAGACTTGAAGTAACTAATGGTTTAGGAAATAAAGTTACTCAGTATTATAATTATACAAATACAACACTTGACTAATTATGAATAAGTGCCCTACATGTAAACCAATAATCAGCCAGACAATTGTTTGTCCGGAATCTGTACCATGTCCAAATCCGGCACCATGTTCTGAAATATTAGATTCAGCATGTTTTCAATATGAAGACACAGGTATCTCTTTATGCAATTCTTCTGTAAATCTTATTCAAACATTTGATTCATTAGAATTAGCAATGCAAAAAATTGTTAATGCAATTTGTAATCCTTGCAAGTTAGAAATTAATATTATTGCAGGATCCAATCCTTCATTGACAGCTGTTGTTACAGGCGGAACAGCTCCTTATACTTATAACTGGAGTATTGCTCAAGGAACTTTTGTTGGTCATACTATTAATGGATCTACTACAGGTTCAACATTGTTATTAGATTGTATATCAACAAATGGTATTGAAACACCTACAGTGGATAAATTTATTAAATTAACTAATGTCTATTTAACAGTTACAGATGCTACAGGGTGTGTAAGTACTATATATTATTATTATACTTCTGATTGTTATAATCAAGTTGTTACACCATCTCTTCCCGCACATTCTTTTTTAGGTGGTAAATTACAAACTAGTAGTGGTACTATAACACCATATGCAACCGATCCTATGGATTTTATGGATGATCCAAGTTTTATACCAACTTGTGATGAACTAAAAAATATTTGTTGCACTATTGATAGTATGTCTTATTCAGATGCAAGTGATTTATTTAGAAGTAATAGAAGTACTTATGATAATAATTTAAATTCAAATATTTTATCTGAACATACTTCAAATGGTACACCTTATACACTGGATTATACACAATGGAAACCAGGTAATTTAGGTGATAAATTAGTTTTTTATAAAGGAGGTTTAGAAAATTATAAGTATACTTGGGGTTGTCCTGAATATACTTTTGCCGCTTGGACAGATATAACTTGGAGTGAATTAGGAGGTGATACTATTGCAGATAGATTACCTTCTGTTAATTATCCTCTTACATGGCTTCCTCCTTTTGTAGGTATTTTACCTACAACAGGTTTACCAGGTCAATGTATTAAAAATGCTGATACTTTAGTTGAATACGCATGGGATGAAAAAACAAATGAATGGAGTAGTAATTTGTTTAATTGTATTTACTTAATATATTATCCAAATAGAGAAAAAGTAAATGCATGGCAAATGGCTTTAAATGAACTAATACTAGCTAATTCACCATTTGTTTGGGCGAATGATTATGCACCTTTCCATAGATGGAAAAATGAAATTTTATAGTTATGGGATTACTTAGAAATATAGAAATTTGGAATAATCAAAGACCAAGAGTTTGCAACTTTGATTTATCAGATTATTGTGGAGAAGGTTCATTAGGTAATACTTGTACCACAAACACAACACCTATAAATGATATTGATTGGTCAAATAGTCAGGAAACTGCGAGAGAAACAAGAGCTGCTTGGTTAAATGCAATAAATTTATATGTAGTAGCAACTAATGCTTTCTTTTATGAACCAGCAGGTTGTAATACAGAAAGTACATCATGTGTTCCTGAACAACAAAATTTTAAATGCAATTCAGCTGAACAATTTCAACAGTTAAGTGATTTGTATTATGGACCTGAAGGATTTCTTGAGAAATATAAAACTTGGCAAATAAAAAGTCAACAATGGTGGAATTGTCTTTTAACAGCACCGGATAAACAAGAAGGTATTCAAACATATTCACAAACTATGAATTCTTCTCCTACTACAACATACACCTGGACTTATACAGTTGATTATACAAATTATCAGACACCTGATCAAACAAAATATTTAGAATATAGAAATGCCATGGGTGACATGATGCAGTCATTAAAACAACTTATGACAGCTGGAACTGGACAACCCTTTACACATTTTGATATTCCTGGAGTTTAGTAAGTTGAAGTTTGTTGGTTTATTCTACAACTGCTGACAGACCCCTGCACTTGCGGGGGTTTTGTTTTATAGCTATATTTGCTATTATCACATATTTTTACTATATTATTATGAAGGAATTTAAGAAGCCAGATTTAACAGCTCCAAGATTTAGACCTGAAGTTTATAACATTCTAAATGAAGAGTTCTTTGATAGTTTTAGAAAAAAGTATCCTAAGTATGCTAAGTTGAATAATACTTTGTTAAAAAAGATTGCAAAAACATTTAATCAACATGTGTACCATAATGTGATTGATACCAGAGATGGCGTTCAATTACCAGAACAAATAGGATGGCTTTTTATTGGAACCTGTCAACAAAGTAAGAAATATAATGTTGACTTTGCTAAATCAAAAACTTATGGTGTACAAGTATCCAATAATAACTTTGCAACAGATGGTAAACTGGCTAAAATATTCTTTAGCAGTTATGCACCAAAACACAAGATTAAGAATAGAGAATTCTGGGGTTTTGTTGCTTGTAGAGATTTTAAAAGAACTGTTGCAAAAACATACCCTGAAAATTGGAACATCTATGTTGTAGTTGAAAATAGAGAACAACTTAAATTAACTTACAACAGAGTGATGTATAAAGATAAAAAAGCCAAAGAGCAATCTGAAGCTTTAAAAACATATAATGAATTTGACCTATGACAACAATTGGAGAATCAATATCAAGAGTAAGAAATACATTAAAAGCGGTTAAGGAAGATCCTTTCCTAACTGATAGAACTATCTATTATTCTTTACTTAAATATGGACAGACTCTTCTTAAGAGAGAAGACAACCAATATAGATTAATGAAGATTAGCTCTATATTTACTGTACTACCATATGTTGAACTTATTGATGTTGATAAGATAGAAGCTAGTTGTACAGGTGTTTATTCAGGTTGTTACTTTAAAAGAAGTAAGGAAAGAATTCCTGGAATATTATCAGGTATTATGGGTCCTATTATCCGTACAGTTTCTTCTATTGATGGTACAGATATTATGTACAGAACTCAACCTGGTACATGGGTATCAATTACAAAATCTACAACTTTTAAGTATAATAAGAGAAAGTACTTCTGGTTTTCAGATGGTTACTTATATTGTCCAAACATTGATTGGGAAGCAATAAGAGTAGAAGCTATTTTTGATGCTGATAAAAGTGCTTACTTATGTTCTGAAGAAGATCAATGTAAACTTAGACAAGACCATGTATTTCCATTTCCGGAATATTTATTTTCTGAAATTGAACAATATGTGGTAAAAGAATTAACAATGGCTGCTCAAATACCAACTGATGGTGCTGATGATGGTCAAAATATTTTAAGATAATGGACTTCAATTATACACTTCGTTACAGAACATTTGATCAACTCATGGAAGATGTTCAAATTGACTTATCAAGTTTTGCTTTAGAAAACATGATAGAGCCTCAACAATTAATCAAACTTGCTAGAAAGATTAATTATGATTTAGGTCTCAGAATTAATCAAACAAAAGAAGTAGTACTTGATGTATGTCATGGAAGAGTTAAACTTCCTGATGACTTCTATGTATGGAATTTTGGTCTTTCTTGTCATGAACGAACTGAGCATATTGGTTATGATGGAATGGTGGGTGGAACAAACATTCAAGAAGTACCATACGGAACTGTAAAATACAGAGAGTTTCCAGGAGGTGTTGATTCTTGTGCTATACAAACAGTAAATTGTAGAACGTGCAATTCCAATCCTTGCAATCATACAGCAGCTTGTGAACTTAATGTTCCTATCACAACTACAACACCAACTTATGATCCAGAAAATCCTTATGGAAATACTTGTGTAGCTCCAAGAGTATTTATGAATTGTAAAGGTGAATCATATGAGTTGATACAAGTTGTGCATTCCGGTTTAACTAGAAAGTATAATGCATTAGTACCTCTTCAAATGAAGCCTAGTCAAGGTATTGATAAGAGTTGTCCAAACTTATACCATAATCATCCAGATCAAGGTTGGCTAAAAGATGGGTTTCTCTTCACTACCTTTGGAGAAGGAACTGTATATGTTAACTATCAAGGTGAAATGACTACCGAGGATGGTACCTTGTTAGTTCCTGATCACCCAAGATTAAATGATTATTATGAGTATGCTTTCAAAAAGAGAATACTTGAGAATCTATATCTTAACGGAGAAGATGTTGCACAAAGATTACAAGTAATTATTCCTGAGTTAAAGGAAGCAAGGGTAAATGCACTTAGTCTGGTTAATACTCCAAACTTCAAAGAGATGGAAGAAATCTGGTGGACTAATAGAAGAGCTCAGTATTCTAAATACTATGACATGTTCAAAGCTCCAACTCTTGGTAACTATGCTAGATTAAATTATAATACAAAAGTTATATAATTATGGCAGATAAAAATTTACAAAACACATCTCAGATAATTACTGATAGTTTTATAAAAGGTCTGAACAAAGACTCTGAT
>Ga0164297_10006123_pt1 | contig 10111 bp, 10 predicted proteins | sample GEODES058metaG_FD_113539 | JGI IMG/M metagenome (GOLD analysis project Ga0164297, IMG submission 113539) | Dystrophic lake water microbial communities from Trout Bog Lake, Wisconsin, USA - GEODES058 metaG | ecosystem: Environmental > Aquatic > Freshwater > Lake | place: USA: Trout Bog Lake...
CCAGATTGTGCCTGGGCAATAACATCCCTTCCAGATTTTATAGGGAGGAACGTTTTTTTTTGTATTTCACTAGGCGCTTCAAACCCATACGCAAATACACCTCTTAAAAGTTCTGTTTTCATTCCAAATTCGTCCCATGTAATGTTTTCTATACTGTCTTGCATATAAAACATGAGAAACAATTTTTATATTCTATTTACAAATAATAAATATTTGAAAAGATATAAATGTTTTCGTGTAATCTTTATAGTGAATTTATGAAAGTATATACTCTGGATGATTATTCCCATGTTCTATTTGACGGATTCTCTTATATTTTGCCGGACTCTGTATTATCTAACATAAACGCGCTAACAAAGGAGTTTGAAACGTTTGCACCATCAACGTCCGCTTCGTTTGTTCCCGAAGAAAAACAAAAACGACCCGCTACTAGAGAGGGAGGATTTAATAAGAAGCCAAGAATGAGAAAAAATGATTCATTTGAGGATTGGGGCGCATCTCGCGCATTTAAAACAACAGTTATTGAAAAAAAGGAGGGCCTGGATAAAATTATAACCGATATACGGGCGAGTTTAAATAAAATTTCGGTAAAAAATTACGAGAACCAAAAAGAACAAATAGTAAATTTCACGCATCTTTTAGTGGAAGACAACGCCGATTCCTTGCAACGAATAGGAAATTCCATATTTGATGTAGCTAGTAACAATAAGTTTAATTCCGCGATCTACGCCGATTTGTATAAAGATATGTTATTCTTGTTTCCGTCCTTGAAGAATGTGTTTTTAGAATTCTTGACTACTTATAGTGAAAGCATTAAAGAAATTCATTACGTAGATTCGAATACAGATTATGATAAATATTGCGATTATAACAAACAGAACGATAAGAGAAAGGCAATAAGTACATTTTTATCGAATTTGGCGAAAATTGGATTACTTGAAAAGCAAAAGGTATTTGACCTTATATCTTATTTACAAAACACAATTCAGGAATACATGGACATAGAAAACAAAACAAACGAACTGGAAGAAATAACAGAGAATCTTTATTTGTTTATTACTATGTTAAACCCACTTTTCAAAGAGGACCAAGAATGGACTCCTATTCTGGAAAATGTAAAATCGTATTCGCAATTGAAGGTAAAAGATAAGAAAAGTTTATCGAGTCGAGCTATTTTTAAGTATATGGATATTTTAGAAGTCGTCGGAAAACAATAAATTTATATTGTGAACGGAAAAGAAAATAAATACCATTTATATAAGTAACTATACAAATGGTAAAGTCAAAGTTAAGACCGGATAACATAGAGTATAAAGAAACAAAAAATATTGATGAAGAGGACATTGGTATTGAAGCGTCATTGTATGAATACGAAACGAAATTTGGAATAACTATAGTTATTGCTTTAGGTAAAGAAAAATACACATACTCAAAATACGAAATTATTTATTTCCCTATTTATTTGGTAATCAACGATAGGCCCAAATGTAGAATAGGAGCATTTGAGATAGATAGCAATCAATTCATAAACATATTAGATGAAGATAACGACGTTGTTTTGGAAAAGGGGAATTTATTATTGTTTAGTTTCGCGAACGAAGAATTTTTAAAGAAATTGTTGAGCGAATCCATTAAAAAAAATAACGTTGATGATGAGGTCGTTGTTATCGAACCCGAAGAAGAAAAAATAGAAATAAACGACGAGATCGCTGTAATGCGTTTAAAATTACCAACGCAACAGTTGCCCGTCGCGGAACCATTAAAAAAACAGGGCATTTTTACTATAGATAAAACGAAAAAAACGCCCTTGAATTTAGTGGAGGAGAATGAAGACATGTCGAATTCATTAAAAGAACAATATGTGGAATCGAGTAAAACAAACTGGATAGAGAAATTTATGAAGAATAATAATTACGATATTATAGATAACGAAGGCGGCGGTGATTGTTTTTTCGCGGTAATACGCGACGCATTTCAGCAAATAGGTCATGACACCACTGTTGAGAAATTACGCGCGCTTTTATCCGAAGAAGCCACGGATGAAGTATATATGCAATATCGCACTTTGTATTTGAATTTTCTCGCGGAATCTCAACTCAAGGATAAAGAATTAAAAGAAATAAAAAAAACTATAGGAGAACTAAAAAAACGCAGCGAGGCGACGAAAAACAAGGATGAAGTAAAAAAAATAATTACTGAGGTTAAAACCATGAACGAAAGATTTACGCGCATCAAAACGGAAAAAGAGGATTTAAAAGACCTGATGGGCGAGTTTAAACATATGGAAGACATAGATACATTTGAAAAATTTAAAGAGTTTATAAAAACTTCCGCGTATTGGGCGGACACATGGGCAGTATCCACTCTTGAACGTTTATTAAATATAAAAATGATTATTTTATCTAGCGAATCTTTTGACCAAGGAGATCTGGATTCTGTCCTACAATGAGGCCAATTAAATGATAGAGATTTGGAAAACCAAGGTAAATTTACACCGGATTTTTATATTATGACCTGTTATTTGGGTTATCATTATCAATTAATATCGTATAAACATAAAAGAATATTAAAATTTTCCGAAATACCGTATGATGTAAAAATATTGGTCATCAATAAGTGTATAGAAAAAAATGCCGGTCCTTATTATTTGATACAAGATTTTCGAAACTTAAAGACGCGGCTTGGACTGTCCCCCGACGAAGGCGCGCCGTCTTCTGATGACGATGAATATTTGGTGGATGATTTATATGAGCCCGATGTGGTATTCATGTTTCACGCAAAATCAGAGGGTAAGGCAAAAGCGGGTAAGGGCTCGGGTGAAAAAATACCAGATGCGCGAATGACCGAGTTTAATTTTTTAAATAAAGATAGTACGTGTAAAGATTGGAGAAGGAAGTTGGACGATTCTTGGATAACTCCTTTTCAATTGGACGGTCACCGATGGTCTTCTGTAGAACATTATTATCAAGCGTCGCAATTTAAAAAAGGATACCCCGATTTTTATCTACAGTTTTCGCTTGATAGTGATACGGATATATCAAAAGATATAGCAATAGCTAGAGCGGCGGGAAGTAAAAGCGGTAAATATAAGGATAGAATAGTTCGGCCCAAAAACGTAAAGTTTGATTCAGATTTCCAGCAAGAGGAATTGTCGGTAAGAAAATTGGAAGAACGCGACGCTGCCCTGGAAGCGAAATTTACGCAAAACATGGACCTGAAGAAAATTTTAGCGGAGACAAAAAAGGCAAAATTGGTTCGTTTCGTAAGAAGCATGCCCCCTATTGTAGACGAAGCGCTTATGAAAATTCGCGCAATAATAGTAAGGCCTCAAAATTAGATAGTATTATAATATTTCGGTTAAGGTGAGAATAATAATAATATGAAAAAACAAATGACACACAATATGATTTCGAGAACCCCAACGTTTTCGCGAAAAACAATTACTTAATATAGAAAGATTGATAATCATGACAAGAGATAACAAAAAAGCCAGTTTGTCTACGTAGTCATTTTTTTGATATAAAAAAATATATAGACACCCCGTTATAATAGCTAGTTTTGCGAGGAACCCATCTATTTTATGCCTTATACAGTCGCGTATCGGATTCGACCAAAATAAAACAGATACTATAGATGCGATAATGATTAAACAATCAAACATAGTTTCTATTTTATCAGTTGTTTTAATTAAATTTAATACGGCGGGAACCGACATTAGAAACGACGTAAGAATTAAAAGTTTATGTGACATTTTATAATAAAGTGGTTTATATTATAAAATCTCAAACAACGACATGCGTAAAGTATTTTCTAAAATAGGGGGACTGTTTCCTCTATTGTTCTCGAAACGATTTAATGCTGTCCTAAATTCGTTTTGGACATAATGCGATTGTATAAATCCAACATAACTAGAAACGTTTTTATTTGTTTTATTGAAATTTAAGGTTTCTCCATTGTTGTCTACGCACCATTCTATGTAATCGTTTACGTAAAAAAGACAAATACTTTTTATTACATAGTAGGATAATATTTGTGTCTTCTCTTTATAATTCACCAATGCCTTGTTTTTTTTCTCAATGACATCGTCATAGGTCAAATGGAAATGGTCTAGTACTTTTGCGCATTGAAATAACGAGAACATTTTTTCGTAATATAAAAGCTGTTCGGTTTTTTCTATCATTTTATCTATGTTTTTTGAACGGCTCGATAAATAAGAGATAAACATCACGTTTAAAGTTTCGGCCCATGTTTCGCAGTACGTTTCGTATAATCGCACATCTGATTTTAAATGAAATAGCTTTAATATCAATTCGTCCGGCGCATTGTTCTCCATTCCGGAAAAATCGAGTCCCATGCAATGAAAGGTTTCATGAATAAATACTTTAAACCATTCCTCTTCTCTAAATATATTAATTTCGGTTTCGCTTTTACAAGATGTAGTAAAGGCGGTGTTTGCGTGATTTCTTTCGATAGGCGATCCTTGTTTATCCGGTAAATATTTTTTTGCGTTTGTAAAGTAAAGATTTATTTTCAAGCTTTGAGAACATTTTGAATTAGCGAATTGAGATGCTGTATATAGCCAAATAAATATTCTCTTGATGTGTTGTTGTATTAATTTTCGCGAAGCTCCATCCGAATGATACATGCAAATAGTATATTTTCTAGTGCCTATGTAGAATAGAATAGTCGTCTGTTGATTTTGCTGTCGTATTAATTTTTGAATTCCTTCTGGTACGTAACTATCCACTTCATGAATAGTCGTAAGGAATTCTTTCGTTATAAAAGTAGGTTCTCTATATAAAACTTCTCCGGCAGAAAAGAGGGAAAACAATCTGGATAGTAATTTATTCGTCTTAGCGGAAAATGGTTTGTGGCGTATTGCTCTAGGGTAATTTGTCTTTAAAAAAGATAAAATAGTATGGGATATTTCTTTCATCTATTGTATTCTTATATATTTTTATTAGACAAAAAATTGATAACGCCAGCGCTCAACATTGTTTCAGCATAAAATACATCATGGGAATAAAACGTCTGAATAGATTCTTTTTAGATAATTGTAATAAGCGATCGATTTATAAGCTACATTTAAAAGCGCTTTCGGGAAAAACTCTAGTAATCGACACAAGCATATATATGTATAAATTCGCAGGAGACAATGCTCTTGTCGAAAACATGTATTTATTAATATCTATATTTAAAAAATACAATATTGAACCGATATTTATATTTGACGGAAAACCGCCCCCCGAAAAAAAGACGCTTTTGGCTCAGAGAAAATTAGAAAAAATGGATGCGCAAAAAAAGTATATGGAAATGAAGACACTTTTGGAAACCGCTCAATTAAATGACGCGAAACGACAAGAGGTTGTTGCGGACATGGAGCAGTTAAAGAAACAGTTTATTCGAATAAAGGACGCGGATAATAAAAAAGTAAAGGACCTTATGGACGCTTATGGAGTATCATATTATGACGCTGATGGAGAGGCGGACGCGCTATGTTGCTTTTTGGTAAAGACGGATAGGGCGTGGGCTTGCGTAAGCGATGACATGGATATGTTTCTGTACGGATGTAATCGAGTGGTTCGCCATTTAAGTATTCTAAACCACACAGCAGTATTTTATGATACTCTAAGTATACTTTCCGATTTGAAGTTGAACGAAGATATGTTCAGAGATATACTTATCATATCAGGCACTGACTATAATACAAATAGCGAAACCAATTTAACGGAGACGATGAAGTGGTTTAATGAATATAATAAAAGTATTCGCTCGAGTGATTGCGATAAAACGTTTCACGAATGGTTATTAAAATACACAAAGTATATTAAAGACGCGAATCACCTCGCAAAAATTAAAGAAATGTTTTGTCTAGACGCACGAAATGATTTACTATCTAAAATTGAAACGGGTTCGATGAATTCTAAAACAATGAACCGCGATTTAATAAAATTGTTATTAAAAGAGGAAGGGTTTGTGTTTGTATGATTAGACGTTGATTTTAAGGCACCAATAAATGCTATTATATATAATTTTTGCTAGTTCTACATTGTTTTGGCCCTGACTCGAAACGTTAAAAATATAAGCATTAATACCAACACTTCTTGAACCGTTTGCCGGTTTGTAAGCAACTATAAAAGGTATATTATTTTGTGTTGTCGCCACAACTGTTGCATCTGAATTCGGAATTATATCAATAACAATACTCTGAAGACCCACGGGCGGATTAAAGGAAATTCCATTATTACATCTTTTTAATATGGGATGCTCATTCAAAAATTTTATTTTTGATAAATCCACGTTTCCGTACTTATAATCAACTTTATAAGCAAACGGCGTATTTGCAAATAAAAAATTCGGAATTGTGGTGTTTTGCCATACATTATTTGCCATAATAACATTACCGCCAGAATTGATATAGTTTTGTAAATTATAACCAAAATTTTGGTCGTATTCTGTTAAATCAATGGTTTGGTCGGTAAGTCCGTCGTAAAATGGTACAACTTTGGTACAAATTATTACCACGCCGTATTTACTTATATTTAAATCGGCACCATTGTAAGGAACATATGTCGTATGATATTGTAGATCGCTACCTAACGTATCTATTTTTTGTTTTATCGCTATTAATGATATATTTCCGGTGGGATTGTTACTCGCGTCATATAGACCCATATTTACTGTTTGTGGATATTGTAACGTATCCGTATAACTTAAATCGGATTGTATTTGTAAAAGTTGTTTTTGGAGATTGAGAGCGTCGTTCGGTGAATTATAATCATGAATTAATAACACATTATTACTGTGAATTATGGAGTTTGCTGCGTCCACGGCTTGTAATGTGTATATGTATTTGCCTGTTGCCTTTTTCGGAACAATACTTCCAGAACCTCGCATTCTCACGATGGCATCGTTTTTTGCGTTTTTGTCATAAAAATCAAACAGATTCATTTTACATTATAGGTGTAAAATAAATCCTAACTAAACGTAACACTTCCTCCGGTTTCATTTGTTGTTGCCAATCCAATGGCGTAATTTCTTTTACGTTCCAAAACCGAAGAGGCGTCGCGGCGCGTGCTTCCGTAAAATTTCTTTTTCCAAATCATACTTTGGTCGCTCGACGGAGCAGATAAATTTTGGAGAGATAAATCCAAGGATTTGATATAAACTGCCCGTCCTGATGCAAAAACGCTATCTCCCGATGAATTCGCGTCTTTAAATGGCATAGCCCTCGGCGCATTTAATATGCGGTTGTTGTTTTCTTGTTTTACTGGCGGAAAAGATGCAAATGTGTAATTTTTAAACATATATATACTATTCCTATAATAGTTTATTCCGCTTTTCTAAATAATAGAAGCAAGGTAGCACCCATTAAAATCTTCGTTTCCGGTGTGCATTAAATTGATACCTACGTTTACGTAAATGTTTCCACCCATTTCAGTCCATCGGTGACAAAACATCCAGTCCTCAGAAAAATAATGGTCATCTTGTACGCCACAATCAAATAGCGCGTAAGCATATTTGTTCTCGGATCCAACTAAAAATCCTACGTCGTCTGTATATTTTGTATGAGGATACGCCTCTGCCATTTTTTCAATAACCTCGCGCTTGAACATCATGAAACCAGTGGCTAAATGTTTTACCTTTGCTAAATTGGCATCTATATTTAATACGCTATCTATGTAATTAATGTTATACTTTAACAGATTATGTTGTATTGCGTTTGCGTCTGAAATGGCGCTGCTAAATTGCGAGGCGTTTTTCTTTTGAATCCATTTTTGAACCACGTTTTCTTCCTTCGTAAGTCGTTCCCAAAAATAGTGCTTGAGAGGGTATACTCCTCCGCATAAACATTTATCCGAAAGCATTAATTTTAATACATCAATAGGGTCCCAGGTAATATCGGCGTCGATAAATAGAATATGAGTACATTCTTCGTCGTGCATTGCTTTTGCTACAAGATTGTTACGAGCGCGGGAAACTAAACTATCATTTCTGCAGAATTCTATCGTCATGGGGATGTTAAATCGCGCCAGCAATTCTTTGGTGGCCATAATACATCTCAAATAATTTACGTAGCAAACGCTGCCGTACGTAGGGGTTAAAACGCATAACTTGGGTTTCTTTGATTCCACGAACTTTTCAATTCGTTCCTCAAACGTTTGCGGTTGCTTTTCTTCCAAATTCATACGCTTATATGAATTTGAATTCTGTTTATATTTATATCATTTTTTGGTATTAGCTTTTATTTTAAGCGGTGGCGTCAACCGCGGGGGTGGCCTTGATGAAGTGGTGCTTCATGAACTTCTGGAGATTGAAGTAGGTAAGCTCGTCCTCCTTGCTGAGCTTGAGGAGCTTGGAGAGCTTGTTGTCGGGGTTGATCTTGCGGCCGTTCTTCTCGTCCTGGAGCTTGTTGGCGCGAATGTACGCGTTGATCTCCTTGCTCACGGCAGTGCGAGCCATCTCCGTGCCAACGGTCTTGCCAAGGAACTCGGCAAGCTCGTCGCTGATGCGGGTGGGCTTCACGAAGCCAGAGGGCTGACGGTTGCCGGACGTGCGCCTCTTCTTGGCGCTGGCCTTCTGGGCGCTCTTCATCTCGCGGGAAACGGCCTTCTCGAGGTTCTTGAAGTCATTCTTGAGCGCGGTGAGGAGCCCAACAAGCTGCTGAAGCTTGGCGCCATACTCCAACATCTTGGTGGACACCGCGGAATCGGCGGCAACCTCAACAACGGGGGCGGCGGGGGCAACGGCCTCCTCGACAACAGGAGCGGCGACCTTGGCGGCAGCGGGCTTCTTTGCACGAGGGGCCTTGGCCGCGGGGGCGGCGGCAACAACGGGGGTAGCAGCGGGAGCAGAAACATTCTTAGCGGCTCTGACCATTCTGGGCAGTTATACATTATATTGCGAGTTCTTTTTAAGTGATTTGACGCAAATATATTTATTTGTTTGTTAATTATAAATCGTCGCATCATTTTTCCTAAGGTCTTTGAAAAACAAAAAATAAAACGCGTTTTCAATAAACAATAGATTCGTATAACCAAGGAAGCGCGTTTCTTGCTGGAAATGAAACCAATGTTAATGCCGAAAGTAGATGAAAAGCAAATATTTTTCTATATTCATCGTCAAACCCGCTATATATTAAATTTTCCATAGCAGTGACACATAATATTTGAAAATCTTGTATCGGAGAGTCATTATGATGTATATTTCGAACAAAAATATTCGAAAATGGTTCTAAGAAAGGGCATATTTTTTTCTTCATTTCGTAAGATAATTGCGCTCGAAAATTCCATATGTCAAGTAAATATCTATAAAATCGCAAATATCCAATTCTATCGAGATTGGTGAACCAAGAACTTTGTGTATAATTTCCCAACTGATCGATTTCCATAAAAAGGTTTTGAATACGTTCGTTAATTGGTTTTAGTCGGCACGCAACAATATGATTATATCTAGTGTTCATGTCTGCTATGTTATAATTACCGGGTATAATTCGAGGGTGTAGATATTCTCTTGTGAAATTACTTGCGTATTCTTGTTCTTCTGTTTCTCGCGTTGGTCTTATTCTATTCGGCATGCGAAATGCATTATTAAAGTGTATAAATTCCGTTTCTGCATTGAAGTTCTCGAATATGATTTTAGTAAAATTGTTAAGGGTTATCACATCTCGAATACAATTGTCTGGAAATTTTTCTCTATTGTAAGGATTTTTAAGAGACGATTTGTTTTTAATAATCTGCACGAGAGAAGTGATGTTAAACCCATATACAAAATTTTTCTCGTCTTTGTAACTATAAAATAGTTCATAGGGTATTTCGGATAAGGGCTCTAGTGTAACAAAATCGGTGTCATTTACACATAAACTTCTATTTTTATATGCACTACCTCTTAGCAAAAATGATTTGCGAACCATCCATCCTCTGAATGTTTTTTGTAACGTTACGGAGAACTTCATTTTTTTAAATAGATCCTGGATTCTCTGAATTAGCACATCTTTGTTTCCGGTTCTCGTTAAATTATATTCTTTGATGATTGTTTTAAGTTCGGGCAACTTATATTTTTTAAGCTGAACGTTTTTTTTAAAGTAATCGTGATATGTCAATGTATAGGA
>Ga0164297_10006124_pt1 | contig 10110 bp, 17 predicted proteins | sample GEODES058metaG_FD_113539 | JGI IMG/M metagenome (GOLD analysis project Ga0164297, IMG submission 113539) | Dystrophic lake water microbial communities from Trout Bog Lake, Wisconsin, USA - GEODES058 metaG | ecosystem: Environmental > Aquatic > Freshwater > Lake | place: USA: Trout Bog Lake...
CGCTCTGCCGCCTCGGCGCTCTACCCCGCTCTACCTTCTCTACCCTACTCTACACTCTACTCTACCCCGTCGGATAGGTGGGGGTAGACGCTCTACCCGGCAAGCCAGCCGGGAGGGACGTAGGAACCTGCAGCACCCCCGCAGAACGCGCATGAGGTGAGACCAAAGTTCGACCAACGAGATGCTTCCGAGTGTCGCTTCTCCTTGGCTTTCACCGGCGACGTTGCGCAACCTCGCGGACAAACTTTATGAGAAACGAAAGGCGTCGGCCCTTGAGGTGGAGCAGACGACGAAGGCTCTAGCAGCCGCGGGTGACCTTGTCAGTGTGGTGCGTGCCCTACTCGACAACGTGTGAGAGTCGAATACGCTGCGACTTGCAGCGCTGCCACTGAGCCTGTGTGCACAAACACAGGGAGCGCTCATTGACCTGCTGGTCGACGAGTACGCACTCTCGCCGCAAGCCAACCACCGGAAGGGCGGGCTTATCGGTCTAGCAGCAGCCACCGTCGGGTTAGGCGCAGACCACGCGCTGTTTCTGAAGAAGATTCTGCCGCCAGTGCTGCACTCATTCAACGACCAAGACGGTCGCGTGCGATACTATGCCTGTGAGGCGCTGTACAACATCGCCAAGGTTGCGCGTGGTGGCATCGTACCTTTCTTTAACGACGTATTCGACGCGCTCTGCAAACTGAGCGGGGACTCGGACCCGAACGTGCAAAATGCAGCGCACTTGCTTGACCGGCTGGTGAAGGATATAGTGACGGAGAGCACATCTTTCAGCGTGGAGGCCTTCATCCCGCTCCTGAAGGAGCGTCTGGCGGTGCTGAACCCGTATGTGCGCCAATTCCTCGTTGGTTGGATTATGGTTCTGGACAGCGTGCCCGACATCGACATGCTCGAGTTCCTGCCCGACTTCTTAGACGGCGTCATGAACATGCTGAGCGACCCGAATCGCGAGATCCGGCAGCAGGCCGACACGGCGCTGGCTGAGTTTCTGCACGAGATTAAGTCCGCCAAGTTTGTGGACTTCAGGCGCTTGACGGAGGTGCTCGTCAGCAGAGCTTCGTCTTCAGATGACTTCACGTGCCTGACTGCCATGACCTGGCTGTCGGAGCTCATCCAGCTGGGCCGGGAGCGCATGATGCCTTATACTGCAGCTGTCCTGGCTGCCATTCTGCCGTGTCTGGCGCACCCCGAGGAGCGCGTCGCAGTAGTTGCAGCGAGTGCCAACGATGTTATGCTCAAACTGTATCCCTCGGGTGGCGAGGGATTCGATCTTCGCGCTGTGCTGGCGGTGCTGGAGCAGGAGGTGTCGGAGGGTAAAGAGCCCACTCGGCTGGCGGCTCTCAGGTGGCTGTCTGTGCTTTTGAACACTTCTCGGCAAGAGATTCTGGCGCACCAGAGCGAGCTGGGTCCGGCGCTAATGAGGAGCATGGCTGACGGTACCGACCAGGTGGTGCTCCAAGCGCTTGATGTGCAGGCATCTTTGTCTCGAGACGAACCTCACTTTGCCGCGTTCATGGTGCGACATTCAGGGGCCTGCTTGTGGCGGCTGTGCTTTGCACGCAGTGCTGACACCTCCTTTCTTCTGCAGGACCTCTTGCTGCACCAGTTCTGCGTGCAGCCGCAGCTTCTGGAAGCCAGGGGCAGTCTCGTGATTCGTCGCCTTTGCGTCCTCCTGGGTGCCGAGCGCGTGTTTCGTGAAATGGCCGCTAACCTGGCAGAGCCGCAGGACCAGGAGTTCACAAGTACGCTTTGTGATGGTGTGGACATTACGTCGTATGCGTGGACATTTACGCATGCCTCGCACGTGCTTGCCTGCAGGCGTCGTGATTCAAGCGTTGAATCTCATTCTTCTGACCGCAACGGAGGTGCGCAGGTTTTCGTGTTCCTCACATTTGCTCTGACCTGACAAGCATGGTAACCGCATGTCTTGCAGACGGCTGATATGCGCGCATCTCTGCGGCGATCATCTCAAGATGGCAACGGCTTGGCCCTCTTCAGGGCGCTGTTCCAGTCTTGGTGCCACAGTCCCGTGGCCACACTGTCCTTGTGCTTGTTAGCGCAGGTGAGTCTTGCTGACTTATGATGGTCGCATTCAGTTGATAACTGACGCACGTGAGCGTGACAGGCATACGACCACGCAAGCCGCATTGTGGCTTCCTTTGCCGATGTCCCTGTCACAGTCGATTTGCTTGTGCAGCTGGACCAGTTGGTCCAACTACTGGAGACGCCCGTGTTCACGTACCTGCGACTGCAACTGTTGGAGCCGAACCAGTACGCCGCGCTTCTGAAGACGCTGCATGGCGTGCTGCTGCTCCTACCTGTTCAATCCTCTGCCTGGGTGACGCTGTCGTCTCGCCTGCAGTGTGTGCCGACACTGCATCAGCTGCAGTCAATATCCTCGCCGGCCTCAACCACCGGTGACGATTTGCTCGCACGCTTCAGAGCCGTCACGATGCATCAAAACCAAAATGGAAGGGGGATGTGAGATTGACAAACGCTCCGCCGAAGCGATTCGTCTGTGTCATCTTCTTCATGCCATAGCGTGATGGCGCTTGATACTGTGTCAGTCATTCTGGGTGCACTGTTTGTTGGCGAGCCCGTAACAGACGTGCTTGCCGCCGACGCTTTGATCACCCAAGCGCTGCATTTGTTCTCCGCCAAGCAGCTCCAGAAAGCGCTATTGCTTGTAGATCAGGTGGGGTCGCGCTGCTCACGCTGCTCGCGCGTACGCCCGCCGTGAGTTTTGGGCACTGACAGATAGCCCTCTGCGCAGGGAGGCGTCACCTGCGTCGTCGCCGACGCCTCGCGCCGCACGCTGTATCAGGTGAAGGGACACAAAGGAGAGGTGTACACCTGCCTCGGCGGCCACTTCTGCTCGTGCCACGCCTTTTTCTACGACGTGGTGAACAAGGCAAATGCGCTGGTCTGCAAACACCTCCTGGCGGCGCAGTTTGCGCGCGTCCTACAGCGACATCGCACTATATACGTGTCAGACGTCGTGTTCGCAAGCATAGCGGAGACTGCAGCGGCGGTTGCATAGCATGAACACACGTGCCATGTCGTTGATGCATGTTTGTCAAATCCTTTTCGCGTTCAATTTGTCAGTTGCAAGATGCACGCCTGCACCGCGTTCGCTACTGCTGGGTTGGGCGACGCCACCGTAAGGCGCTTGAGACCTCCTTCAAAGCGCACGACGCAGAGCGGCTGGCCAGCTTCGGTGCACAGCACGCAGGCGGCAAAAACATTCCCCGGGTTGGGGTCGATGTCAGGGAGGATGGGAAGCTGGAGGCCTGCCAGCATGGAGGTCATCGTTTGCGTCGTCTGCAATGGCACGGCGGTCTCCAGCTTCTGGGGCCCTGTCAACCTGCCCCAGCCTTGGTAAAAGAGATTCTTATCCATCGGCGGCGCAGGAGCAAGAAACTTGGTCACAAACAAGGGAAGGGGAAGATTGACCACCACCTCTTGCTGCGTGCTCTGCGACGAGTAGGCGATTGTCAACCCTGGCTGCGTGGCAAACGGAGCGGCGCAGACTGCCGTCAGCTGCACCGTCGCCTGCTGCCCCTCAGCAAGCGTCTGCGGAAGCGGTGCCTCCAGGGCAACCCTGACGCCTTCCACATGACGAAGATCGGCGCGCAGCCGCAACGGCGCGAAATGCTTGTTGCCCAGGAACAGCGTCAGCCTGCCAGAGCTCTGCCTGTATTCACCTTTAACTCCGACTTGGAGACAGGCATCCTCAAACAGCACACCACTATCTTTGAGTGCCAGCGCGTGCAGCAGCGACGGCTGCACCGACGCAGATGCAGCCACCGTGGGTTGTGGCCGCGCAGTAGGCGCTCCGCCGAATCCCAGGAGGTCATCCAATCCAGACGCCGCAGGAGGGTGTGCAGCACCAACACCTGGGCGCTGAGGCGCTGCAACGTCCATAAGCATGTCTAAAGCGTTCATCGCGTTCGGAGGCGCTGCGCCACCCCCTCCTCGCGGAGGCGCAAGCTCATCCATCCCGAAATCGATTAGCCCAGGTGTGGCTGGTTTCGCAGCCATCGCAGGTTGAACCAACGCCCGCGACGAGTCGACTGCATCTCCACCAGCTCTCCGCTCCAGCGATGACGACCTCTCCGGAAAGGCGGGCATCGGAGCTAAGACTTCCTTGAGCTTGTCCTCGTGATATTGCGCCATGGCAAAGTACTCCACCGACCGCTGCTGCAGCTCAACGTCCGCATACGCGTGGTAACGCTGGAACACCGTCTTCACCTGCTCCGCGAAGCTCGCATCCGTCGTGTGGGTAACTAGCTTTGCGTATGCAGAGAGTAGCAGAGACTTGGTCTGCAAGCTGCACGAAGGAAAGCGCTGCTGCAGCATCGTGAAATACTCGGTGCACGGCACTTGTAACAGGTGGCCGAATTCGCCAAGGATGTAGCCCGCCACTTTGACCATGGCCTCGTGTGTGCTGCCGCCCTGCAGTTTGCTCAACGTCTGCTCCGCCGCGTAGCGCTGCAGATGGGGAGTATTGGTCACGATTTGCACGACGCGATGCCTGAGAGCAGCAACAGATCAGGGGTAAGTCAGCACTGAGTCTATAATAGGAATACACATAAGCAGTGCGCACCACACGTCGTCGCTCACAAAGTCGCCAGCCTTGTCGATCAGCGCCAGCATGACGTCAATATACCAGTGTTCATGCGTCTGCTGTATAGCAGGCGCAAACTTCTCCGCCAGAATGGCGACTTTGAGGACGAGCTCCTCACGAATGGCAAAGTCAGACACCACCAGGTAGTCCAGCAGTTGCTGCACAATGTCCTCTGCATTTGTGGCGTCGCACATGCCGAACAGCAGGTCCAGCGCGCGTCGGCGGATGCTGATGTCCGCGTCGTGCAGTGAGTCTGCAATCTCTTGTTGGTTGCGCTTCACAGCAGCCGCAACCTGCGGGATGACAGACATGCGACCCATGTTGTCCAGGCCCAGGTATTTGGTGTTGGGCTCCTTGGCGCTAATGAATTTGCCCAGCTGGATAGCCGTCTGATCCACAAGCTCCAGGTCGCGATCCAGGACCATGACCAGGCCGACAGCCTCTACCATGACCGCCTGGATTGCATTGCTCTTGTTTACATTTTTGATGGTCTCGCCGCCAGCCTGGAGGTGCAGAGGAAGATGCTTAGCGATCGCGGCAACTGCTTCCACGGAACAGAACGCACCGAGACAACTCGCCGGAGCACCTCTGCCAGAGCGCCTGCGATGGTGGGATCATCTGCGAGCGGAAACTGCTGGAGCACGCGCATGCACTTGATTTGGAGCCACGGGGAGGGGACACCGTAGTACATGTAGTCCTGCGGAATGCTCTGCTGCGTTGCCAGGCGCTCCAGCAGGCGCACCACCTTGGACATGCAGCTCCGGAAGCTGTGCAATAGTGTGTCATGCGTTAGCAAACAGGCATGTTGTTCATAGCGCAGTCGCAGGTCTCGCACCAGAGGGGGTCAGAGGCGACGAGGCCAGATAGGAAGGAGAGGACACTGGTCAGCAGGCCAAAGTCGCGCTCGTCCAAGAGCGAGAAGAAGGCGTCCGCCCTGCGTGTGACAGAACTGTGCTCAGCGCGCCAGCTCCTGAAGGCCTCCGCAAGGTTGGGGCGCACCAGTCCTCCTTGTTGAGCACATCTGGGTTCCTGCGGAAAAGGCGCAGCAGGCACAGTGCTGCCTTCTTGCGAACCACGGGTCGAACAGAGCTGCTCATGAGTAGGCGCTGGACGTCTGCCGCCAGCGACTCCGCAAACTCGCTGCCGCCAACTGAAGGACAAGGCAACAGTGTAAGAGTCCGCTGGGAGCACACAGTGGCCGCTTTTTGCTCTGGGGAAGCGCACCGTTGGCGACGAAGACTAGACCCAACGACTGGTGCGTGTCGTTGCGGCTTGTGATGTCGTTCTTTATGGAGTTGATGACCAGGCGCAAGAACTCGTGACTCTGAGTGGGTCCCGCTTGGGCGTCAGCGCACAAGAGGCCCCCGACGGGCGGAAGCATAGACGGACCTCGTTCAGGAGCACGCTGGTGACCATGTAGCCGACCTGCTTCTCCGCGTACTTGGTGGAGGACATGAGACTGACCGCCTGCGCCCAAACAGCAGAACAGAGCTTCAGCACCGCTGTGCGAGGAGTCTGGGGCGCAGTGGCCTGTGCACGCGACACATGCACGCGCCTCCATGTGACCGAACTCGACCTCGTAGCCGAGCATGTAGATGTACAGCAGCTTCCAGACATACCTGCCGACGACGAGCAAGCACACAGTTCAGGTGCCTCGCGCTCGCAGCGACGCACAGTGGGCTGCGGCTGAACGCACTTCTTGCGGTCGTAGGAGGACAGCTTGTCTGACTGCTTGAACTTGGTGCGGATGTTCGCCAGCTCCAAGTTGACTCGCTTCGTCTCATCCTCCTTGCTCGCGCAATTGCGGATGTCTCTGATGAAGTTGGTCAGACCTCGCGGAGCAGACATGCTGCCAGCTCGCTTGGATAGTCCGGTCCGGGTCCTATGGTCCGGGGCGCGCTCCGCAGAGGAAAGTTGAACACTCATGACAGCGTGGCAGCTCTTAAGCAGTCCTCCGGGTCATGCTCCGCGGCTAGGCAACACGTAGCTTCATCTTGTGCGGCGATGGGGGTCGAGAAATCGTCTAGCGGTGCCTTGAAGCTCGCTGTCTGCACAGTGGGCATCTATGCATCCTACTTGACGCAAGGCTTGGTGCAGGAGCAGCTGTCCACCCGCCGGTGCGATGGATGCCTTGACACGTTGTCAACACACGCCGCTGAACTGTGCGCTGCTCGCTCCCCAGCTACGGACCCATGAGGGAGCGCTTCTCGCAGCTTGTCTTTCTAAACCTGGCGCAGGCCGTCGTGTGCACATGCTGGGCGTTCCTCTGGTTGCTACTGCGCCCTGCGCCGAAGGGCAGTGCCAGCTTGAGGAGCTTCTGGATGCCGGCGCTCAGCAATACGGTTGGACCAGCGCTGGGCCTCATTGCACTGAAGAACATCAGGTACTACAGGGATCCGTGCGGTGTGTGCTTTCACGCTGCCTGTCCAACGTTTAACACGTCGTTTGCGCAGCTACACGGCCCAGGTGCTGGCAAAGTCATGCAAGCTGATCCCAGTAATGCTTGCAGGGAGCGTCCTGTATGGCAAGCGATACTCGGTGGCGGAGTATGTCACCGCGCTGTTTGTGGCTGGCGGCATCGTCATCTTCGCCCTGGTTAAGAACAGCGACGCTGTGATGGAGAAGCTGGCTGCCCCGCACGCACCTGTGGGATACCTGCTTGTAACGCTGAACCTCGCGCTGGACGCGTACACGAATTCGACGCAGGACATGGTGCGATATCATGCGTTCCCGTTGATGGGAATCTGTGCTAACGATTGGCATTGCTTCTGAGCAGATTCAAGAGCGCTATCCGAGCACAAAGCCGCAGCAACTGATGCTGTACATGAATGCCTGGGGATGCGTCTATTACGCGCTCTATCTGTTCGGTATCACAGGTGCGCCGTGTCGATTTTCATTGGAGCTGTGTTGTGACAAACCGCAATTGTGCAGAGGTCGGTATGGGAGCGGTTGCCTTCCTTATAGCGCATCCGCAAGCGCTAGAGCAGGTCTTGCTGTATTGCGTGTGTGGAGCGGCGGGACAGGTAAGCTTGCGCCCCTCTGCGTGTCATGCGCCGAGTCTAATCGTTCCAACTGCACAGCACTTCATTTTCATGGCGATCTCAAGCTTCGGGACGGTGACAAATGTGACAATCACCACAACACGGAAGGTAAGTGTTCGCATGGCACTATGTCCCGGCTATTGTTCGTGAGCTCACTCGTGCGACCTGCAGTTCTTCAACGTCTTGCTGTCCGTCGTGTACAACAAGAGCACCCTGCGACCCGGGCAGTGGGCGGGTGTTGTGCTGGTCTTCACTGGGCTGGGGCAGCAGATTCGGCTCAAGAGAGCGCGGATGGCGCACGAGAATGATGCTGCTCGCGCAAGAGCCAAAAAGAAGCACTAGTTCAAGAATTTATATCCGAATTCGTTTCGATGCGTTTGTCTTTTCTTTGCCACGTCCATCGTCCCGTGTCCATTTCGGCACACGAAACGACACGCACACCATCTCCTTGTGAGGTGCAACATCGCGGACAACAAGCATTCGCCACTCGTCTTCGATCGGCCCACCAAGCGCATCTTGCACGCGCTGCGATGATTCTTTGCTTAGCGTCGGAGACAACAGAGTGCGCGCGCTTCAGTAGGGAGGACGCACCTTCTTCAGGTCCGCCTCAGTCTCAGAGTCGCGAAGAAAGGCGTAGCAATGCACCAGCGGTAGTGCACGATTTTGCCACATGTCCGCAGAGAAGGCGCCTGCGAATGCATCTGTGTAGAGCGAGCAGAGATTGCTCGTTCCGAGTGAGAATCACTTTGCCTAAGGGGGCTTCCAGCTGAGGGCGCACCCAGGAACTCGACTGCTGATGCTGGCAAGTTCATCACGATATGATCAAAACAGGACGGAGCAACACCGCATTCTGTAGCTGTCGATGCCCCGGCAAGTGCTCGCACAAACATGCGTCCATCCTACACAACATTCAGTCAATACACATGGGACGCGCGCGTCATGGAAACGCGTACAAGAGATCCTCACCATATTGTAGGAGGTGACTCTGTCGTCCACCTGAAATGCGCAGACATTGGTCAGACGAGCGATGAGAGTCCAAGTCTGAAGTGAAGTACCTTGTTCAGCGTCACGTTTTCACGCAGGTAGCGTATGCAGTACGGGTTCAAATCATTAGCGTGCACGACGATGCGTTTCCTAGCGGCCGGTATGGCAAACGGGCCGATGCCGCACATCATGTCGCAGAGGACCTCTCCAGGTCTCAACATATCCACAAATCTTCCAGCGAAAGCAAAGGATATAAGCATGCAATACGGTCATTAATCGAGCAGAGTTCATTACTCACCGCTTGTGCTCGTGCTCTAGGCGCGAGTTCCAATAAACCTTCTGGTAGTCCAGGCGGAACAGCGCACCATGCTGCCTCACCTCTGTCTGCGATCGCGAGTGAGCGAAATGGTCAGCATGCGCATTCACATGGTCTCGTGAGAAGTTGCACCAGCGCACTTCAAGGCAAGGGTCCCCGGCGATGACCTCGAAACGGGGAACGCGGAATTCGCTCTCGATGACACCCACCTAAGGGAATAGATTAGAAGGAATGCATCGGCAAAGAGACGTAGATGCGTCTCACCTTGTTCAAGAAAGTGCGAATGCGGCCGGCGTTTTTGTCCAGAAGCACGCGGCCGATGAGTTGCTTAAAGGGAAGCGCCTCATCGCGCAGGTTTAGGTGCGCCACGTGCCCGACAGTCTCGAACGACGTCGGCACATCGATCGCCGGGGGCAGCAGAGCCTTATGCATAGTGCATTACAAGAACTCAGCGACCGGGGGCGTAGCTCTTTGCCGGGAGACGAAGCGCACCCGAAGGACGTGCTCTGCAGGCCAATAGTCGTAGCCAAGCTTCAACTCATAGGGCTCGGGAGCTATGTCGAGCGTTCTCAATACAGCCCGTCCATCCTCGGGAAGTCCAGCTAGGTCTGGCGCGCACACGAGTCAGTGCAAGGACATGTGATCGGTGTCAAACTTCACAGCACGCGCCTGCGCCGCATTCCTCTCTGAGCAGAACCAAGCGCACTTCATCCGAGTCGCATTCCACCACTGAGCGCAGTCGGGGTCTGTCGAACAGCGCGTTGCAGCGGCGCAGGCGAGTTGCCAAATTTGCGACGTCTTGTTTAGGCACCCGCACCCCATACAAACTCAAAGTGACATCGAACTGCGATCTGTCGAAGTCGTCGGACATGTATAGACGCGAACGCAACTGCGAGGCCGTGGCAAGGGTCAAGGGGCGCATGAGGTGGCACTTGAAGTCTTAAGAGGAGGGGAATCGATGGTCCTTGGTGGTGAGGAGTGGCGCTACCTTTATTCCCGATGACGTGGCCAGACAGAGCTCGCCGAGAGGCCGTGTTGTCGAGTCGGAGTGTTGCATAAGACGCAACACGCAATCAGCGTCGCGGTGGCTGTGCTGTCAGGCGTCACGATGACGTCACGCTGGTTTCAGTCTGAGA
>Ga0164297_10006126_pt1 | contig 10109 bp, 10 predicted proteins | sample GEODES058metaG_FD_113539 | JGI IMG/M metagenome (GOLD analysis project Ga0164297, IMG submission 113539) | Dystrophic lake water microbial communities from Trout Bog Lake, Wisconsin, USA - GEODES058 metaG | ecosystem: Environmental > Aquatic > Freshwater > Lake | place: USA: Trout Bog Lake...
GGCTGCACCCGGCCCGGCTGCACCATTCCCGCCGACTGGTGCGAAGTCCACCACGTCAACGACTGGGCCACCACCCACCACACCGACGTCAACACCCTCACCCTGGCCTGCAGCCCCGACCACACCCTGGTCACCACTGGAGGCTGGACCACCCGCACCACCCCACGCGGCCACACCCAATGGATCCCACCCCCACACCTCGACACCGGACAACCCACAACCAACACCTTCCACCACCCCGAAAAAATCCTCGCCGGCGAAGAATCCGACGCAGATGGGGACGACGGTGGGGAGTGCGAGGGCGGGGACGCGGGCGCGGCCTAACCCGGCTTGCGCGCCGCCGAGCCGACCGCGTCGGAGAGTGAGGCGAACCCGCCGGCGTGCAGCCGGCGGGCGATCCCATCGTGAATGTCCTTGGGCCACAGGCCGCCGCCGTAGACGAAACCGGTGTACGCCTGCAGCAGCGACGCGCCCGCGGTGATCCGCTCCCACGCGTCGTCGGCGGTCTCGATGCCCCCGACGCTGATCAGCACCAGGCGATCACCCACGCGGTCGTACAGCCGGCGCAGCACTTCGACGGCGCGGCGGGCCACCGGCGGCCCGGAGATGCCGCCGGGGCCCAGCTCGTCGACCCCTGGTGTAAGCAGGCCCTCGCGCGACACCGTGGTATTCGTGGCGACGATGCCCGCCAGGCCCAGTTCGACTGCGAGATCGGCGATTTCGTCGACGTCGGAGTCGGACAGGTCCGGCGCGATTTTGACCAAGACCGGCGTCGAAGCCGCCGACACCTCGGCGAGCACCGCCGACAGAATGGGCCGCAGCGACTCGACCGCCTGAAGGTCGCGCAACCCCGGCGTATTCGGCGAGCTGACGTTGACCACCAGATACGACGCCAGTCGGCCGACGAGTCGGGCGCTGGCCTGGTAGTCGGCCACCGCCTCGGCCGGCTCGGTGGTCTTGGTCTTGCCGATGTTGACCCCGATCGGCACCTCGAGTGGACGGCGTGTCAGCCGGATCGCCAGCGCGCCTGCACCGAGGTTGTTGAACCCCATTCGGTTCAGCAGGGCGCGATCGTTGGGCAGCCGGAACATTCGCGGCGGCGGGTTGCCCGGCTGCGGTCGCGCCGTGACGGTCCCGACCTCGGCGTACCCGAAACCCAGCGCACCCCAGGTGTGCAGCCCGAGCCCATCCTTGTCGAAGCCCGCCGCGAGCCCGAGGGGTCCGGGAAAGCGCACCCCGAACACCGTGCTGGCGAGAGCGGGGTCCGTCGGCTTGAGCAGCCGGCTCAATATTCGCCGGGCCGGTGCGACGGCGGTGACCCCGCGCAGCGTGGCGAACACCAGCGTGTGGATTCGCTCAGGTGCGATCGCAAAGAGCACACGGCGCACCAAGCCGTAGACGCGATGGCCGTGGGGGGTCGCGGGCGTCACGGTTGCGGCTGGTCGATCGGCCGGCTGTCCATGCGAGTCTTTTTACGGCGCAGTAGCACCCGCCGGCTGCCGTCGGTGTACAGCCGCACCCGGGTCAGCTCCCAGCCGCGGTATTCCGCCTCGATCGACAACCGGGTGGAAGCGCTCACGCGGGTCACGTCCGGTGGCAGGCGCAGCGGCGCCCACTCGTACTCGTCCGACATGTCGGTGTCCCACCCCGCGGGCAGTCGACTCTGCTGCGGCGGTTGTTGCGGTGCCAATGGGCTTGTCACGGGGTGCCCGCCGCGTGGTCGATCACCTGCACGCCCCCACCGTTGCCCGACACGACGTACAACGTGCCCGCCGTGTCGTCGAAGGCAAGTGAGTTCGGTTGCTGCACGGTCGGGTAACGCACCTTTTCGACGGGAATGCCGGTGGACAGATCGTAACCAATGACCATATTCGAACCGGTCTGGGCAACCCAGGCCAACGCGCGGGAGCCGGCCAGGCCGTAGGGCGCATCCCGCACCGGGTAGGCCTGACGCAACATCAGGGGGTCGACGCCGTACACCAGCAGTTGCCCCCCGCGGGTGTCGGTGGCCAGCACCACCCCGAGCGGATCGGCGGCCAGCGACGTCGCGCCCTCCCCGGCGCGCAACGCCTGCTCAACGCGGCCGTCGGCGCCGATCGTCGTGACCGAGGTCTGCCCGCGGTCCAGGACGACTGTCGTGTTGCCCTGCGTGACAAGGGCGTCGACGCGCGCAAAGATCGAATTGCGGCTGGCCACCGCCGCGGTACCACCGCCGTCCGGAGCGTCGAGGAGGTAGACCGCGCCGTCCGCGCCACCCAGGACGAGCTTGCCGTCGGCGCGCCGGGCGATGGCGGTGAACTCGACCTGCTGGGCTCGTGGGACGCCGACCGTCGCCGTGTGGCCGGTGGACAGGTCTGTCACGTAGTAGCTACCGCGGCCGGCGAGATACACCGTGCCGTGGCCGTCGCCGACCAACGAGCTCGCCGGACCCGGCAGGGCGATCACCCGAGGCGGCTGCTGCGGATCGCCGACAACGGCAACGCTGTTCGCCACCAGCACGGCCAACTGGCGCGTGGCGTCGTCGAATACCGCCGCCACGGCCCGCGCCGCCAGCGGGCGTACCGCGCCGGCCGGCGCCCGCGACAGTGGCGGGGACACAGCCGGTGTCGCCGCGGCGATGGTGGGCGGCGCGCTGGCGAGGGGATTGGCCGAACAGCCCGCGCACACCGCCAATAGCAGCATGATGGCCGGTCGGAGCAGTGCCTGCCCCGCGTGCCGTGACAGCCGTGGCGGTCGTTCAGTTCTGCGGGAGAGGTATTGTCGGATCATGACCGTCATCGATGACCGGCATACCGCATCCGACGAGTTCGCCGTCGAAGACCTTTCGACGGGGATCTTCGCCAGCGGATACGGCCGAGCTGAGGGCGGGCGCAGTTTTTCCTTCCACATCGAGCGCGGATCGCTCGTCGTCGAAGTTTACCGGCCGCGCGTGTCCGGCCCCGTCCCGCAGGCCGAGGACATCGTCGCCCGCGCCGTGCGCGGCGTCGCAGACATCGACCTCGCCGACGCACGCAGCCTGACCGCGGCGGTGCGCGACTGCGTTGCCCGCGCGGTGGCCACGGCACGCTAGCCGCGCCGTGACAGTAATCCTGCTGCGGCACGGCCGCTCGACCTCGAATACCGCGGGAACCTTGGCGGGCCGCTCCGAGGGAGTCGATCTCGACGACAAGGGCCGCGAGCAGGCCCGGGGACTGATCGACCGGATCGGCGATCTACCGATCCGCGCACTGGTCAGCTCGCCGCTGCTGCGCTGCCGCCGCACCCTCGAGCCGCTCGCCGACGCGCTCTGCATTGAGCCGAGGATCGAGGACAGGATCGCCGAGGTCGACTACGGCGACTGGACTGGTCGCAAGATCGGCGATCTCATGGGAGAGCCGCTGTGGAAGGTCGTGCAGGCACATCCGAGCGCGGCAGTGTTCCCGGGCGGTGAGGGCCTGGCGCAGGTGCAGACCCGCGCGGTGGCCGCCGTCCGCGAACACGACAGTCGGCTGGCTGCGGAGTACGGCGGCGACACCCTATGGGTGGCCTGCACCCACGGCGACGTCATCAAGGCCGTGTTGGCTGACGCCTACGGCATGCACCTCGACGGCTTCCAGCGCGTCGTCGCCGACCCGTCGTCGGTGAGTGTGATCCGCTACACCGAATTACGGCCGTTCGTCCTACACGTCAATCACACCGGGGCGAGGTTGTCGGCTCCGCTTAGGGCGGGACCTCCCGACGACAAAAAGGACGAGCAACAGGACGAGCAGAAGGACGAGCCGTCGAGCGACGCGGTGGTCGGCGGAACCACGGATTAGAGCGGATCGCGCCGCACTCGCGACTGCCGGTATTTTGGAAGGGCCATGCCCCGCGCAATCCACGTCTTCCGCACTCCCGACCGCTTCGTGGCCGGGACCGTTGGGGAGCCCGGTGACCGCACCTTCTACCTCCAGGCGGTGCACGATGCCCGCGTGGTGTCGGTGGTGTTGGAGAAGCAACAGGTCGCGGTGCTGGCCGAGCGCATCACCGCGCTGCTCGTGGAGGTGAACCGACGGTTCGGCACCCCGGTGCCGCCCGAGCCCGAGGCGGTCGACGACCTCAAGCCGCTGATCATGCCCGTGGACGCCGAATTCCGGGTCGGCACGATGGGCCTGGGCTGGGATTCCGAGGCACAGTCGGTGGTGGTCGAGCTGCTTGCGGTCACCGACACCGAGTTCGACGCATCGGTGGTGTTGGACGACACCGAGGAGGGGCCCGACGCGCTGAGGGTGTTCCTGTCGCCGGAGTCTGCGCGCCAGTTCGCCACCCGCTCCCACCGCGTCATCCTGGCTGGCCGGCCGCCGTGCCCGCTGTGTGAGGAACCTCTGGACCCCGAAGGCCACATCTGTGCGCGCACCAACGGCTACCGGCGCATCGAGCTGTCCGGCCCGGACGCAGAACCCGACGCCGAGCCCGACGAAGAGCCCTACACAGAACCCGATGATGAACCCCGCGGGTGACCGGGGCGAGGTGCTGCGGGACGGTGAGCTGACGATCCTGGGGCGGATCCGCTCGGCCAGCAATGCCACCTTCCTGTGCGAATCCACCCTCGGCGAGTCCACGGTGCACTGCGTCTACAAGCCGGTCTCCGGCGAGCAGCCGCTGTGGGATTTTCCCGACGGGACCCTGGCCGGCCGCGAGGTCTGCTCGTACCTGGTGTCTCGGCAGTTGGGGTGGAACGTCGTGCCGTACACGGTGATTCGCGACGGCCCCGCGGGACCGGGCATGGTGCAGCTGTGGGTGGAGCAGCCGGGCGACACCGACGACTCCGAAACCCGACCCGACCTGGTGGACCTGTTTCCGGCGGGCGCACCGCGGGCGGGCTACCTACCGGTGCTGCGCGCATACGACCACACGGGCGACGAGGTCGTCCTGATGCATGCCGACGACGTCCAACTGCGCCGCATGGCGGTGTTCGATGTCCTGGTCAACAACGCCGACCGCAAGGGTGGCCACATCCTGTCCGGCCTCGACGGTCGGGTGTACGGGGTCGACCACGGGGTGTGCCTGCATGTGGAGAACAAACTGCGCACCGTGCTGTGGGGCTGGGCCGGCAAGCCCGTCGATGACGAGTCGCTGGAGGCGGTCGCCGGGCTGGCCGACGCGCTCGCCGGCTCGCTGCGCGATGAGCTGGACGGGCAGATCACCCGCGCGGAGATCGGGGCGTTGCGCGCCCGGGCGTGCGCGTTGCTGGACGCACCGGTGATGCCCGCCCCGAATCGGCACCGGCCGATTCCGTGGCCGGCGTTTTGAGGCGCATCCGTCCGTCGGCGATGTTCGCGTGTAGGCGTCGGCGATACTGGGGCGGTGATGACCGACGCCGCGCTGGCCGCCGAACTCGCCGCGGACGCCGGTGAGTTGCTGCTCGCGGTGCGCGAGGAACTGGGCTTCGGTCATCCCTGGGCGCTCGGCGACGCGGGCGACAGCCTGGCCAACGCGCTGATCCTGAAGCGCCTGCGCGCCGAGCGACCCGACGACGCGGTGCTCAGCGAGGAGGCATTCGACGATCTGGCGCGCCTGCAGCATGACCGGGTGTGGATCATCGACCCGCTGGACGGCACGCGCGAGTTCTCCACGCAGGGACGCGACGACTGGGCGGTACACATCGCGCTGTGGCAGCGATATGCCGGGGAGATCACCGACGCGGCGGTGTCGCTGCCGGCCCGCGGGAACATGGTCTACCGCAGCGACACGGTGACCGCCGACTCCGCCCGCGTCGGGGTTCCCAGCCCCATCCGGATCGCCGTCAGCGCCACCCGGCCGCCGCCGGTGGTCTTCCACATGCGGCAGACGCTGCCCATTCAACTTGTGGGGATCGGCTCGGCCGGCGCCAAGGCGATGGCGATGATCGACGGTCACGTCGACGCCTACGTGCACTCCGGGGGCCAATGGGAGTGGGACTCGGCGGCCCCCGCCGGGGTGGTGATGGCCGCCGGCATGCACGCCTCGCGGCTCGACGGCTCGCCGCTGCGCTACAACCAGCTCGACCCGTACCTGCCGGACTTCGTGATGTGCCGCGCCGAACTGGCGCCCATCCTGCTCGGTGCCATCGAGGCTGCCTACCGCTGAGCTCGCTGCCCCGAGCACCCACCTAAAGTCGTAGGCATGCAGTCGTGGGCGTCTCCGCCGGTGCCGGTGCTGTCGGGCCGCGGACCCGAGTTGCGGCTGTTCGACACCGCCGACCGGCAGGTGCGTCCGGTCGCGGCGGGCGGCACGGCGACCATGTACGTCTGCGGCATCACGCCGTATGACGCCACCCACCTGGGTCACGCGGCCACCTATCTGACGTTCGACCTGATCTACCGGCAGTGGCTCGACCTCGGCCACGAGGTGCACTACGTGCAGAACGTCACCGACGTCGACGACCCGCTGCTGGAGCGGGCCGAGCGCGACGGCGTCGACTGGCGTGATCTGGCGGCCCGCGAGGTCGCCCTGTTCCGTGAGGACATGGCGGCGCTGCGCGTGGTACCGCCCCGCGACTACGTGGGGGCCACCGAGGCAATCCCCGAGGTGGTCGAGCTTGTCGAGAAGATGGTGGCCGCGGGGGCTGCCTATGTGGTCGACCCGGAGGTCGCTGAATACCCCGACGTCTACTACCGCGCGGACGCGACGCCGCAGTTCGGCTACGAGTCCGGGTACGACCGTGACACCATGCTGCGGCTGTTCGAGGAGCGCGGGGGCGACCCGGACCGGCCGGGAAAGGCCGACGCGCTGGACGCCCTGCTGTGGCGGGCCGCGCGACCGGGCGAACCCAGCTGGCCATCACCGTTCGGCGCCGGCCGTCCTGGTTGGCACGTCGAGTGCGCGGCGATTGCGTTGAGCCGGATCGGCGGCGGCCTGGACATTCAGGGTGGCGGCGCGGACCTGATCTTCCCGCACCACGAGTTCACCGCCGCGCACGCCGAATGTGCCCGAGGCGAGCGCCGCTTCGCCCGGCACTATGTGCACGCCGGCATGATCGGCTGGGATGGGCACAAAATGTCGAAAAGCCGCGGCAACCTGGTCCTGGTGTCGGAGCTGCGCGCCCGCGGAGTTGAGCCGGCGGCCGTCCGGTTGGGCCTGCTGGCCGGGCACTACCGCGCGGACCGGTTCTGGAGCAACCAGGTGCTCGACGAGGCCACCGCGCGGCTGCGACGCTGGCGCGAGGCGGGCGGGCTGCCCGCCGGACCAGACGCCGCCGGCGTCGTCGCCCGCTTGCGCGCTTACCTGGCCGATGACCTGAACACCCCGAAAGCAATTGCTGCAGTCGATGGTTGGGTTACCGACGCTCTCGAATACGGGGGCCATGACGCGGCGGCGCCGGCGTTGGTGGCGACGGCCGTCGACGCCCTCCTCGGGGTGGCCGTCTAGACCCGGTGGAGTACGTTGGCGGCCATGACATCACTGCAGGGCAAGGTTGTCTTCATCACCGGCGGCGCCCGGGGGATCGGGGCCGAGGTGGCCCGCCGGCTGCGCGACAGAGGCGCCAAGCTCGTCCTGACCGACATCGGCAAGGACGAACTCGCTGCGCTGGCGGCCGATCTCGGCGACGAGCACGTGCTGCCCGTCGTTGCTGATGTCCGCGACCTTTCGGCCATGCAATCCGCCGCGGATCAGGCAGTGGAACGCTTCGGCGGCATCGACACCGTGGTGGCCAATGCCGGCATCATCAGCTACGGGTCGCTGCGGCAGGTCGACCCCGAAGCTTTCACGCGGTTGCTGGACGTCAACGTGGTGGGCGTCTTCAACACGGTGCGCGCCACTTTGCCCGCGGTCATCGACCGCCGCGGCTACGTGCTGATTGTCTCCTCACTGGCGGCCTACGCGGCGGCTCCGGGGCTGGCGCCCTACAACGCGTCGAAGGCGGGCGTCGAGGCGCTCGCTAACGCCCTGCGCCTGGAAATCGCCCCTCTCGGCGTCGCCGTCGGGTCCGCTCACATGTCCTGGATCGACACCGCCATGGTCCGCGACACCAAGACCGACATGCATGCGTTCGCCGAACTGCTGAGAAGGCTGCCCTGGCCGTTGAACAAGACCACCACTGTCGACGCCTGCGCCGACGCATTCGTCACCGGGATCGAGAGCCGGGCTCGCCGCATCTACTGCCCGGGCTGGGTGCGCGCGTTCCGGTGGCTCAAGCCCGTTCTGTCCACCCCGATCGGCGAATTTCCCATCCTGCGGCAATCCGCCGAGCTGATGCCCCGCATGGACGCCGAAGTCGCCGCGCTCGGCCGTTCCACCAGTTCCTACACCGCGGGGCTGGAGAAGCCCTAAGTCAGACCGTGTTCAGTCGAGGCCGGCCGCCAGGACGCTCCGCAATATGTCGGCCTGGCTGCGAGCCGAGAAGATCTGGAAGCCGCGCTCGGCGAGCTCGCGGCGAGCGCCGTCGTCGTTGACGAGCTCCACGCAGCGATCGACGAGTTCGTCGTACTCCCCGAATGCGATGCCCGACTCCAGGTCGTGCTCCGCATCGGCGCCCCGCTCGGACACCACTGCGCGTTGATTGGCGAGCGCGTAGGAGACGCGCGCGATTTCGAAGACCCTCGTGTCGTAGTGGTGGATGTTGATGACGACCTTCGAGCGGGCGATCCACGCGTCCCGGGTCGCGCCGTAGACACCGCACAGGCCGACGACACGCAGACCCCGCTCCCGCAGTTCGTCGAGAACGGCGCGCCGGCGGTCGTTGATCACGCCATAGAAAAGCACGTCGACGTCTTCGGGGGCCGGGGCGATCCGGGTCAACTCGGGAACGTACCCGATCGGGACGTGCATGGGTCGCGGCACGTCCAAGGCGGCGAGCCGCGCGATATTGATGTGGCTGTAGTCCCACACCCGGTGTCGACGGAACAGTGCCAGCAGGTCGGGCGCCTCGTGCAGCCAGTTCGGACCGACCTGCTCGAGGTTGTAGAAGATCGGTTTTTTCGGCAGCTCCAAGCCGTAGTGGATGAGGATGCTCGCGCCGAGCACGATGGTGTGGCGCTCGTCGAGATCGCAACGGTTGGTCAGCACCGAGTCATGACCGAGCGCCAGCAGAGAGTGGTGCAATCCCTCCGCGACCTCGCGAAGCGCATCGCTGTGCTCATAGTCGGGATGTTCCGCCACCAGGACGGCGAAGCTCCGTGCGCGACTTGTCGTCGATTCGTTGATGCAGAGGACTTCATCGAGGGTGGCGGTGCGGGCCCCGGGGACGTGGCGAGGTCGAGTGGTGTCGATCATGGCGGGACCGGTGGCCGGGGTGGCTGTGGGCACGTCGGACAGTACGTAGCGGCCGGTCTCGGGAGCACGGCGCACGGAGTTTTCCGGTGCGCTGTGGCCGGTGAGTGCGGTGGCGTCACCGAGGTTAATGGCGACCTGGTAGACCTGCGGCTCGGCGTGGAGCACTGCGACCAGGCGGGTGATGAGGGCCTCGGGGGCGAAGAATCGCCACCCCAGGTCGAGGTGCATGCGGTACCGGGGCTCGGATGTGGGCGGGTCGAACTGCAGGAAGGGGTAGCGTTCGCGCAGGATCGCGCGATCGCCGGTGCTGAGGCCGGTGTCGACGGCGAGGAAGCGTCCGACGCGCGCTATATCGGTGCAGCAGTTCAGGAACGTGTTGAGGGTGTCCTGGGTGCGTGCCACGTCGGGTCCCGCTGCCACGGTGACGATCACGTCGGGGTCGCCTGAACCGGCGGCCAGAGAAGCCACCACCTCCTCCGGGAAGGCTGCGGCGGCCTCGAGCATCGTGGGTACGCAGACGTCGCGGTTGGCCGCGATGCGCTGCCGCTCGTCGTCGGGGAGGTCGGGGCGGGCCAGCAATCTCCGCCACAGGGTGAACGCCTCGGCGTGTTTGCCGATCCAGGACGCACACACCGCCTGCTCGTCGGCGGCGTGCCAGCCGTAGATGTCCGCTTTCAGATAGAACGAGTCCTGCTCGGGGAACGGGATGTCGGTGGCGCGCCGGGCGAACAGGTAGCCGAGCGCGTAGCGCTGATTCTTCCGGTATTCGCGGGCGATTTCATACAGCGGCTCGGCACGGATCGGCCGGAACGCCCATGCCCGCAGGTAGGCGTCCTGCACATCCGCCCACGGTTCACCGAGCTTCAGCATCGAGTCCGCGAGCCGGTACATCGCGA
>Ga0164297_10006129_pt1 | contig 10104 bp, 13 predicted proteins | sample GEODES058metaG_FD_113539 | JGI IMG/M metagenome (GOLD analysis project Ga0164297, IMG submission 113539) | Dystrophic lake water microbial communities from Trout Bog Lake, Wisconsin, USA - GEODES058 metaG | ecosystem: Environmental > Aquatic > Freshwater > Lake | place: USA: Trout Bog Lake...
CAAATAACATTCTAATTTGTATTCCTCGTAGGCAGCGCAGTTTCGGCAAGCTCCGCAACGATCTTGGCAGGACATGGTTTCTCTTAAGCGACCCACAAATTGAAGGGGGTTGGATGCTCTACAAGTTTTTTAAAAAAAGTATTTCAATTTTTTTGGGTGTTTGGTTAGGGTTATGGTTGGATTTGGATTAGGGGGTTTTTTTTGCGGTTTTTATATTTACTAATATTATATATTAACATGTCCGCAACACGCCGACGAGGCTTTTCTGAAAGCCCCCGAGTTCAAAAACCAAGCACTTCTCCTCGTCCATCATTTCGTCGTAAGCTCAAAAGAACTAAATCTGAAACAGAAAGAATTTATCGTGCAAATGCTGAATTTATGGCTGATTTTGCGAACATGCTTACTGAATTGAATAACTTGAAAAAATATATTAAAAAGGACCAAAAACAAGATATGAAAGATTTACAAGAAATGGTTAATAATTGGGCAGAACAAGAAAATCCTAATTTGCATTTATTAAAATCAAATATAGAATTTTGGAAAGGTAAATTAGGAGTGCGTGAGGGTGGGAAAAGAAGAAGGATGACTAGAAAAAATAGAAAGATCTCGCTTAGAAGACGTTAAATACACTTTTTATAAATTTTATTTTTTTCGTTTATATATACATATATATATCTATACTTTATATATATATATATGAATTTAGAAAATTTGGCAGATAATTTAAGAACGGATAAAAATACTGTACATTCATATTTACCTCTATATCAACAATTGTTGATAAATAAAAAGGAAACTGCAAAAAATGTATTAGAAGTAGGAATATACAATGGAGGAAGTATAAAATTATGGAGTGATTTTTTTACAAATGCAAAGGTGTATGGATTAGATGTTATGAATGTAAATGATGTTTGGGATGGTATTAAAAATAATGATAAAATTATATTATATACATCTACTGATGCATACAATTATGATTTTTTTAAAAATCAGTTTTTAGATGAAAACATAAAGTTTGATTTTATGTTAGACGATGGACCGCATAGTTTAGAAAGTATGAAACAATTTATAAAATTATACTCGCAAGTAATGACGGACGATGGTATTCTAATAATTGAGGATGTTCAGTCGTGGGATTGGATTGATATACTCAAAAATGAAGTTCCACACCACTTGAAACAGTTTATTAAAGTATATGATTTAAGGCCTAACAAAAATCGTTATGATGATATTGTTTTTACAATTGATAAATCTAATGTTTAAATTTGTGATATATCATTTTGTCAAGAAAAACAGATATAAATATACTACTTATATATTCATATCTTTTTAGTTGTGTTTGTATTTTTATTTGCATTGACTTTGAAAAATGCAAATGTGTACGCCGTTTTATTCTCGGCTATTCATACATGATAAGTACAATAGTAATTTATTATATTTATTACAGGCAACCGGAGGTCAAGGTAAGCCAGGTGGAGAAAACTATGATTGGTGGGCTCTTTTGTTTTTGGGGTTTGGTTTGGGTTTAGGTTTCAGTTGGAAGATTTTGCGTAGGGTGTAGTGCCTTTTTTTATGTGATTGAGGTTCGTTGTTAGAGTTGTTCATTTGCGGTGACAATTGCGACCAAGAGTTCTTCTATGTGTTTGTCAATAAAAAAACCAGGAGGTGGGGTTGGGTCATTTATGTATTCTTGGAGTGTTGGGTAATGATGAACACCTAGATGTTTTTGTATTTGAAAAGATTCGGTTAAAATGCGGCTTAATTGTTGATAAATTTGGCCAAATATTTCTGGGTTTGTTTGAAGATATGGAACAAACTGATCGGCATAAAATGCGATGCGATCCATTTGTCCGATGTTTGTGGGTGGGTTGCCTACAATTTCATAAATATCATTTATTTTTACCATGTTTTTGTTTTATGGGTCTTTGGGTCTTTGGGTTGTTATATTATTATGTCTTTATCTTTCTATATGGTTTTGGTTTTTGTTTTGGTTTTGCGGTTGGGTTATTGTTATGAATTCAATAACTCCTGGTAATATAAGTGGGATACTTCATGCCAGTCTTCGCTTGTCATTGCCGGGTTTAAATATAGGGAAATTGTTTCCATACTTTTTACTATGGGGTTTGTATTTGTATTTATATTTTTATTTGATGGTTGGGGTTGAGATTGGGGTCGTCTGGATTGGTGGTTCTCATGATGAAGTAGATGCATAATTGTGGCAACAATGGAACATAATAATTCGTGAGCATTTTCTATGTCGTCTTTGAATGTTTTATGTATATAATATTTTATATTACCATTGGAAAGAACGGTTGGGGATTCTATTTCTTGATCGTTGGACCACCCAATAATGATACGAAGCTCAAATAATATTTTTAATGCATGACGTAGCTGTAATCCTAAACGATTAAATTTTGAAAATATGAATTGGTTTATTTTTGGATATTGACATATTTTTTGATAAGGTCGGAAATCTTGTAATATTTCGGATATGGATGTGGCTGTGGGCGAGGGCGCGTTTTGTAATTGGTATTTGGTGTTGTTATTCATGTGGGTTTTATGTATTTATAATGTAATTATATATTCTATTTTACAAGAATAAATAATTATTAATTTAAAAAACAAAATTATTGTCTGGGTCTTCTGGTTGATATAATATGTTGGCTGCTTGGCGACGTGTCAATGTTGTTTGGGAATCTTGGGTTGATGCTGTGTCTGGAATGGATGCAATCAATCTATCTACTTCTATGGTAGAGGCCATTTTGGCTAATTCTTGATCATTTTTTGACCACCATATATCGGGCTTTAGATTGGATTCTATACGGGGAATTGTGTATATTTCATTTTTTTGTTGTTTTTTGATTTTTACTTTTTTGTTTTTTTTTGTTTTATTTTTGGTGTTGGTATTGGTATTTGTATTAGCATTGGTATTTGGGTTTTGGAGTTGGGATTCCGGGATGAGTGATTCGGAAGTTGCCAAATTCCATTGAAATAATGCATTTGATATATTATTTATAAAAAACATTCTTTTTCTTTTTTGATCTGGATTTTAAGAGATGGTATTTCTTGTTTTTTTAGAGAAAAAAGTTTTTACGTCCATTTTAATTATTTATTGTTTACTATTTTTATTTACTATTTTTTATTTTTTTTATTTAATATTTAGTTAATATATAATTATGGCTGGCTTAAATTTATGCACCCCTGCGCTAGTTTATTTAGTTCTTGCTATTATTAGTATCTTTACTTCTATTTGGAATAAGGGATTAATGTCTGGTATTGGAATGTTAGTCTTTGCACTTCTTTGGACATGGTTTTTGAACTACTTATGTTCTAAAGGACATTCTGGTATTTCTTGGTTCTTAGTGGCGCTTCCTTTTATTTTTGTTATTATTGCTTTTTTGGTTGCTTTAGAGGCGGCGTCACATCTTGTGAAAAACCCTGCGACTGCTAACGCTGTCAGTAACATGCAAGTTTCTTCGTCATCTCAACAAAAGCAACCCATGATGATGCAGCAGCCGCAATATTCCATGATGTAAAAAATGAAAACTGCAAAATAAAAAAAGACTTTTATTTAATTTAAATTTAATTAAAAATGATTATTATTTCTAAATAGGGATAGTAGTTTTTTGTGTGTTTGGGTTTTGTGTTTGGGTTTTGAGTTTTGTTTTCAATAGTATTCGTCGTCATCGCTGTCGCTGTCGCTTACGTCTGCCCAAGTTAGGGTGCCGTTTTTTAGGCCTCTTGTAATTGCCTTTTCTTTTTCGGCCTTGGTTATGGCTTTTGCTTTTGCCATTACGCTGACTTTTGTTTCAATGGCTGTATCTGCGGCTGCAGATGTTCCAGAAAGCGCATGAGCCCAGTTCATCTGGTGAGCACGAACAGTGATGTTTGCCGATGATAGAGCGGGGTACTCTTCTGTCTCTTGCATATCATCTTCGTTCTCGTCGTCTTCGGCTTCGGCTAATGCAGCAAATATGTTATTTGCCTTTGGTTGCTCTTGTAATGATTTTTGTTTTTGGAGACGTTCCTTTTCCATGGTCTTCAATCGTTCTTGTTCTTTTTGCGCCACTTTCTCACGTTGCTCTCGGTGCTTCTTGTCCTCGGCTAGTTCTGTGCAGAACTTTGGAGTATGACCCATCTCATGACAGTAGCGGCATTCCTGAGCTAAGAGGGTGGGGCATACTACTTTTCCTTGCTTGTCCTTGACGAAGTGCGAATTCACTATAGTGTCTGGTTTGCCCGCGTCCTTGCATACCTTACAAAAGGGGGAGCGAGAGGAAGAGGAAGTGGAAGTTTTCTTGGTTTGATAGGCCGACATGTTGTTATTTAAAAGTTTGAAACTTGTTACTACTACGAGGGTGACTCGTAAGTTGCTTTTCTTTTTTTTAAAAAAAGCATTTCAATTTTTTTAGGAGTGTTGCGGTGCGGTTAGGGTTTTAAAAAAAATTGAATGTTTTTTTTTTGAAAACTTTCAAAAAACTTTTGCTTTTCATCAATTTTAGGCCGGTTTCTGCTTTAAATGGCCACGGGTTTCCCTTTGGCTACTGCTACTGCTTGTATTGTAAATAAGCCTATGGATCGGCCGATGGATCGGCCTATGGATCGGTTTGCATGGTTCTTAGACAAGGCCAAGTGTGACTCCAAACCCCATCAATATTACGGTGTTCAATGGATGGTAGATAACGAGACTCGTGTAGTTGATCCTCTGTTGGGATGTCGTGGCGGTATCTTGGCAGATGAGATGGGTCTTGGAAAAACCATCATGATCATTGGATTGCTCATTTCCAACTTGATTCCGCGGACATTGATTGTGGTTCCGACGGCATTACTGGATCAGTGGTATTCGGAAATTTACCGTACTACGGGACACCGTGCCGTTGTTTTCCACGGATCCACCACAAAGAAAAAGTTAAATTTGGATGCTTTGAATCGTGCATTGATTGTTTTGACCACCTATAGCACTGTTGCGATTTCTTCTGGTAAGGGTAGGGGTAAGGGCAAGCAGGGTAAGAAGAATGATCATGGTATTGGGGGCGCGGAGAAAGATGTTAATGCAGTGCTCCATCAGATTTCCTGGGGACGGGTAGTATTTGACGAGGCCCACCATTTGCGTAATAAGAATCACCGTTGGATGGGTGCCAAACATTTGAATACACCAATTCGTTGGTTGTTGTCGGGGACACCCATTCAAAATCGTCGGCGTGATTTTTACCAATTGTGTGCGGTTCTTGGCTTGCCTGCGAGTTATTACACCAATCGCGAAAATATTTCGGATTTATTACGCCGATTTGTTTTACGCCGAACTAAAAAGGAGGTGGGCATTGCTATTCCGGATGCGCAAATTCATGGATGTGTTGTGCCATGGAATAATGACTGTGAACGGAAACTTTCTGAAGATGTGCATCAAGCACTGCGATTTTCACCGGTCAAGTTGTTATTGCTGATTCGGGCGCGGCAAACATGTATTTATCCGGCGATGTTGCAAAAAAGTCTAGGATACATGGTCCGTAATGCGTTATTGCCACGGGACAACGATTATTTGTCTGCGACAACATCATCCTCCAAGATGGATGCCGTAGTGAAGACGCTTGTGGCACGGCGTGGAAATGGAAATGGAAAACTAGTGTTTTGCCATTTTCGTGAAGAAATGCGGGTCTTGTTTGGAAGATTGCGCGAGGCTGGGATTTTGCGTGTGGATATGTTGGATGGATCGGCGGGTCGGGCAAAGCGGGAGCGGTTATTGACGGAGGAGGTATTGGAAGTGTTGATTTTACAGATTCAGATGGGATGTGAGGGATTGAATTTACAAAAAAATTATAGCGAGGTCTATTTCATTAGTCCAAACTGGAATCCGGCGATGGAGGAACAAGCGATTGGTCGCTGTCATCGTATTGGACAGACTAAGGAGGTTCAGGTTTTTCGTTTTGAGATGGACGCTTTTCATTCGGAACAGGAGGAAAGAAAAGAAAGAGAAGAAGAAAAGATAGGATTACAAGGGATGGGGGTAGATACGTTAGATCAATACTTATATCGTACCCATAATTTGAAAAGAGAAATATGTCAGGAAATCTTGTTGCCTGTTTCTTAGGACTCTTTTAGTATTTAGTTTGTTTTGTAATTTATAAAAATTTTGTTTTTTTTTGGGGGTGGGTGAAGAAGATAATTTTTTAATTTTATCTCTCTCTATGTTATAATTCAATTTTCATATGCCAGCTTATTCTTATAAGAGAAAGAAGATGTTGAATAAAACAAAGAAACAATTTTATGATGTAGAATCTGCGGTAGCGCGTGCAGAAGGAAAACAAAGTTTGTTGCGTTTTGGACATACTGGTCAAGACAAATACAAAGAAGAGCAGAGTGAATATAATTGGTTACATAATATTGGTAAAAAGAATTTACAAAGCATGATTAATAAGCATTATTATAAATATGACTCAAAAAAGGTAAATTTTCCTGCTCATAAACAAAAGAATATTTTGTATCCTGCTTATAAACGATCCACACGTCGTAGAAGAGGATGAAATGTTTTGTTTTGATTTGATTGAGAATTTAGATTTGGATTTGGATTTGAAAGTTTGATAAATCGGATGAAGAGAGAAAAAGTCTTTGAAATATTTGGGGTCTTAATTTTGGACTCCATATATTTTTGGTAAAAGGGTTTTGGCTGATGGGAGCTATTTGGTAAAAGGGTTTTGGCTAATGGGAGCTATTTGGTAAAAGGGTTTTGGCTGATGGGAGCTATTTGGTAAAAGGGTTTTGGCTAATGGGAGCTATTTGGTAAAAGGGTTTTGGCTAATGGGAGCTATTTGGTGAAAGGAGCTTTGGCTAATGGGAGCTATTTGGTAAAAGGGTTTTGGCTGGGAAATAAAGTCTGCAAACTCCCATCCGCGCCCTCTACAATCCACCCCACAATCGCACCCATAGGCAGGCCTCATGCAAATATTTTATATTTTAACAGTCGTCTGTCCTCTAGCTCCCAAACTATAAGAAAGCAGAAATGAGTGACAAAAGCGGAAATGAGTTATAAATTTATGCAACATTTTTCATTATAACAAAAAATAATAATATACTAATATATGTTTAAAAACATTGCAAATTTTAACAATACGCGCGACTATTTGCCCTTATTAAATGCTGTATTAATTACAGATTTGTTCGTCATTTTATTATTGAATACAAGAATGATTCAATCACAAGTATTAAAAAAATGGTATTTACAGTATAATTTGTCCGCAGTTATTGCGGATGTTTTCATTATATTGATTGGGTTAATTATTACAAGAGCAATTTATTATTATGTTTTTCAAACATTTTCCATAGTGAAATTTATTGTATTGGCCGTGATAGTACAGGTTATACACGATATATTGTTTTATATTTTTTTCAGTAATACGCACAGGGGATTCAATAAAATGTTAGATACATTCAAGGATTACGCAAATGAAGTATCTTATAAAGCAATCCTATCAGATAGTGCTATGATGATTCTATCTTGTTTGATTGCTTCTTATCTAGCAAATCAAAGCACTAACACGAATATTATTCTCTTCATTTTTGTTGTCTATTTGGTGCCATATTTCTTATACAATTAAATACATTTTCTGGTTATGTATATTACACAACTTTGAAAAAATGTCTAAAAATCGGTCATAAAATAGTGCCATCTTTTTTCTCTCTATGAAACTGATCCTAGAGAGAAAACCAAATTCAATTTGTAGTTTTTTTATGCAAACTTATATCCTTCTTTCAACACAAATTTTATTGAAATTTCTCTTCAAACTCATCCAAAAATATTTAGGGAAATCCTTTACTGTGAGAGAAAATGTATACACCCAACTGGTAAGCGGGCCTCGTTCATGTCTAGTGCGTTCTCGTTGGTTAAGTTGTATACACCCACCCAACTGGAAAGCCGGCCTCGTTCATGTCAAGTGCGTTCTCGTTGGTTAAGTTGTATACACCCACCCAACTGGAAAGCCGGCCTCGTTCATGTCAATTGTGCTTCGGTACGTTGTGGAAATGTGCGCGTAAAATGGCACACCATATATGCTGCATAAATCAAAACAAAGTTGACCTTGAAATTAAGACGACATCCTTGAATGTAAAACTATCACCATACATCATGTCAGAAAAATAGCGACTGTGTAACTGCCACTATTGTGATATCAACCCTAACCTTGGTTGTTGGTCTTATAAAAGCAGAAATGAGTAACAAAAACGGGAATCGGTGACATAACATTTTGTAAAGAGGACTACTTTTGATTGGAATCCTTCATTGACTGTCTTCTTTTTCTCTCTACGAAGGACAACCGAAGAGAGAAAAAGTTATCGTGTTCTTAGAAAAAAAACTATTTACTATTACAAAACAATCCTATTTCTATTTTTCTAAGTTTTCTTATATTTATTCCTCATCCTCCTCCGACTCAGAAACCAATTCGCAATACTCAATTCCCTGTTTGGATTCGTTCCAAACTCCGATCTCATCCTGAGTCTTCATATCATACAACACATTGTTCGCTGATCTCAGGTATGTCACCCCTTGGAACTCAAACTTCTCCACCGTCACTTCCTCCTCTTCCTCCTCCGTCACATTTACTGGTACCTCAGTATTTGTCTCCTTGCCCGAGGCCTTCTTAGCTTCCTTGGCGGCCTTGGCTGCCTCCTTCGCAGCAAGCTTCTCCGCCTCCTTGGCCGCCTTGACCGCCTGTTTTTCGGCTTCCTTGGCTTCCTTGGCCGCCTGTTTTTCGGCTTCCTTGGCTGCCTTGGCTGCCTCTTTTTCGGCTTCCTTGGCTGCCTTGGCTGCCTCTTTTTCGGCTTCCTTGGCTGCCTTGGCTGCCTGCTTCTCGGCCTCCTTGGCTGCCTTGGCTGCTTCCTTGGCGGCTAACTTCTCGGCCTTCTTTGCCTCCTTTGCCGACGCCTTGGAAGATGTCACTGAAACTTCTTCATTCTCCGACTCCGACAGATCGCTTACCTCTTCTGTCGCTGTCGTCGTCGGTCCTGGAACCGCCATCTTTGCCTCTTCTACCAGACACGCAAACAGGTCCTCCGTCGGCGCAACCTCAATTGCCTTTGCCGCCTTCTTTGGACGTCCGCGTTTCTTTGTCGCACTATTCTGGCTTGGTTCGCTTTCCGTATCTGACGTAATCGCTGCCGATTTCTTCTTCGGACGACCACGTTTACTCTCCTTCTTCTCCTCCGTTCCCAAATGGTTCATTGCCTGGAAGGCCTCAGTCAAACCTAGACGGTTCACTTCCGCCATCACCTCTTCTTCGTTGATTTTTAGTTTCTTCATTACCTTTCCATATCCCACTGGCGCTCGTCCCTTTGGATCACGCCACATCTCTCCCTCCTCCATACGACGCTGGATGTTTCCTGTATCCGGCTCACCGTTCTCATTCTTCACCGCCTGTTTACCACATGCGTTGCAATAAATGCTCTCCTTCTTGCACTTATTCTCGCATTGGGTGTACAGTCCATGATTCCTCTTTACCCCCTTGCACAACTCTTCCTTCACTTGTCCGCAAAATGGCAACGGAATCTTACTCTTCATCTCTTTTTCTTTTTTTTGTTTTTTCTCTACCTTCACCTCCATCATCCCCACACGGCTAATCGCCTCCTCGGCCGAAAAACCATATAGCGATGCACATTCACGAATGCTTTGGCATGCGATCTCCTTTGCCATTGCCTCCACATTCTTCATCGTCTTGGCGGATACGGACATCATTCTTTTTACTTGAAATAAGGGCAATTGATTGCTTTTGGGGCTGGGAAGCCATGTCTTTTCTTCTTTTCCAAAAAAGTTTTTCAATTTTTTTTTTCTTACGCTTTTTTTTCTACTTACTAAAAAAATTTTTTACGATCCCTAACCGCACCGCAACGGTATCCCTAACCACACCGCAACGGTATCCCTAACCGCACCGCAACGGTATCCCTAACCACACCGCAACGGTATCCCTAACCGCACCGCAACGGTATCCCTAACCGCACCCTGACGGAGACCTAACTGCACCGCAAAAGTATTCCTAACCACACCGCAACGGTATCCCTAACTGCACCGCAAAAGTATTCCTAACCACACCGCAACGGTATCCCTAACTGCACCGCAAC
>Ga0164297_10006130_pt1 | contig 10104 bp, 6 predicted proteins | sample GEODES058metaG_FD_113539 | JGI IMG/M metagenome (GOLD analysis project Ga0164297, IMG submission 113539) | Dystrophic lake water microbial communities from Trout Bog Lake, Wisconsin, USA - GEODES058 metaG | ecosystem: Environmental > Aquatic > Freshwater > Lake | place: USA: Trout Bog Lake...
CTAGTTAATCAAATCGCAAAGATAGATAAGTTTAAACATACTCACATTCATTTAAAGTAGGTTTGAATGATATGCAATCAGCTCAAAATTCAATTAAACCTTCAAAAAATAAAAGCAAGGTAATCATAATGAATAAACCGAAAACATCCCGTAAAACTGATAAGCCAACTAAGACCATCAAGATCGATCCTGTGACCTTTGAAGTCCTTAATCATCGTTTGCTGTCCATCACTGAGGAGATGGGTATTCAATATATGCGTTGCTCCGGCTCTAATGTGCTTATTACAGGAAATGACGCTGCTTCTGCCATTATGCAACCTGACGGTGGGTTAGTTGCTGTTGGCCCTTACATAGTAACGCAGGGCAATGTATTACCTCTCATTGTTAACAGCACTCAAAAGTTAATTCCTAAAGATGAGATCTCAGATGGTGATATTTTTATTTGTAATGATCCCTATTTAGGAGCCATACATGCGCCTGATTTTGCGACGGTAGCGCCAATATTTTACAAAAAAGAATTAGTAGCCTGGATAGGCGCATCTGGGCATCAGTTAGATACCGGTGGCATGGATCCTGGAGGGTTTTCTGTGAAAGCAGTTGATATTCACCAAGAAGGCCTAAGAATGTCACCTGTGAAAATTGTAGATAAAGGTGAGGTAAGGGAAGATATCTTAGGTTGGATTACAAATCAGGTGCGTGATCCATTGGTTGGCTTGGATGTAAAAGGTCAAATTGCCGCCTTGAACAATGGGCGACTCAGAATACTTGAATTGATCGAAACGTGGGGATGTGATACTTTTAAAGGGGTGATGCGTAAATCAATCGCTTATGCTGAAGAAAAGCTGTCTGCCAGATTATTAGAGCTACCTGATGGTGTATGGCGGGATATTCAATTTATAGATCATGATGGTCACAATGATGAGATCTATAAAATTGTTTGTACTATGACTAAAAAGGGCAAAAAGATTAAATTTGACTTTACTGGAACTAGCCCTAATGCGAAAGGTCTCATCAACTCAACGTATTCTGGCCTGCAGGCAGCAGTTTTGTCATCAATGTATATCAACTTGTGCTGGGATATACCCTGGAATAAAGGGGTTAGGAATTGTATTGACATAGTGAGTGAAGTGGGTACCGTTAACAATTGCGCTTACCCAATGCCTTGCGCCATGGCGACAATTTCAGCCGTAATTGTGACTATTGATGTCACTTGGAGATGCCTGTCTCAACTTTTGATGTGCAGCGATAAGTATAAAGACCAGTCCATGGCGGTTTGGTCTGGAACTTCCATGGCGCCAATTTTTGCTGGGCAAAGTCAGCATGGTTTCCAGTTAGCTGCCACTAAGATGAGTCACCTTGGCGGAGGGGGGGGGGCAAGGTCTTATGCTGATGGCGTAGACACAGCAGGTATTGTTTTTAATACCACTCCGAATATGCCAAATATTGAGGACCAAGAGGCTGAATATCCTGTCCTATACCTGTTTAGAAAGCATCTTAAAGATTCCGGCGGCCCCGGTTTATACAGGGGTGGGCGGTCTGCTGAATTGGCTTATATGGTTTACGACGCACCGCAAGGGCAATTAGAGGGATTATTTGCAGGTACTGGTGCAGAGATGCCGAATGCCATCGGAATCAGTGGAGGTTTACCTGGAGCGGCCATTCGTATTGCTCGGTTCACACGTACTGGTTTAGATCAATCATTTCAATCTGCAAAGCAATTACCATCCGAATTCGCCTCCATTCCTGGAAACCTTGAAATACTATCTTGTAAGCATGTACGTACACCTATGTTGCAAGGTGATGTGTGGTATCACAGTTGGCAAGCTGGAGGGGGATATGGAGATCCATTGACGCGTGACCCTAGCCAAGTATTTGAAGATTTAATGAGAGGTGTCATCTCAAAGAAAGCAAGCAAAGATATTTATGGCGTGGTTATATCTGAAGACGAAAAATTGAATCTAAAAGCAACTGAGAGTTTGCGTAAGACGATAAGAAAACAAAAAATGCTAGAATCGCAACAGGTCGATCCCTCTCAAAGCGTATTTCGATTCAAAACAAATAAAACATTTACTTTTGGTAATGCTTTGAAGATAGATGGTAAAAGTAAAAAGATCATATGTCTTCACTGCAATGATGCGATAGGCAAATCAGGTGAGAATTTGCTAGTACACTTAAGACAACGTTTAACGCCTTTAAGTTCTGCTGGCCCTGTGCGAGGACAAGATTATGACCATGGAAGATTTAAACTAAGACAGTTATTGTGTCCGTCATGTGGTTCTGCAATCGAAACTAATTTGGCTTTTGAGGGTGCGCCACCGCCCTTACTGGATTTAATTCATTAGCTTAATCAATTAAATAGGTCAATTTTTTAAATGACTAGTCAATTAACAAAACACAGCCCTAGGTCTTTTGACGAATCAAGCACTCCAATTTGCACGATCGGTGAAGAAATTCGGCTTGCTAGAAAATCAAAAAAATTGACATTGGTAGAGTTAGGAAAAAAAACAAATCTGTCTGTTAGCTATTTATCGCAAGTCGAGCGAAACATAATAACCTCTTCAGTTAGCTCCTTAAAAAGGATAGCCGAAGTATTGAATATGCCAGCTAGTGCAATTATGTTCTCGGAAGCTAGGAAAAAAGCAGTTACTCATTCAGTTGGCATAGTGCGTGCCAATCAGAGAATGAAAATTGAATTTCCTGGGTCAGATATTATTTATGAAATGATGACTCCCGACTTGAAAAGAAAGGTTTCTCTATTTTGGATCAATTTACCTCCCGGCTCACAAAGTGGTGTTAATGCCTTTAGCCATGAAGGTGAAGATGCTGTGATTGTTATTGAAGGACAACTTCGGGTCAGTGTGGGTGACAATTGGTACACATTAAACAAGAATGATTGTCTTTACTTTGAGAGTGAAGTACCTCATCAATGGAGGAATGAAAGCACTGCCTTTACTGTAGCCATTTGGATGAGCACCCCGCCGTCTTTTTAAAAATTTTTAGTAGAAAACGATTGAGTAAGGAATTCATAAATAAGTTACCAAAAGAAGAAGTATTTAGTGTGAGTCACTACATTTGTCCTGATAATGTAGGGTTTATTGAGTTTTTAGATATTATTCAGAATTATGGTTTTAAAGGGGTGGGATTAACTGAGCGAGTCTTTAAAGAAACTTCTTTGATCTCTATAAAAAACGAATTAAAGAGTCGCAACCTTTTTATCAGCTCCATTAACAGTGCTGGCTATTTTTATCACCCAATATCAAAACTTCACGATGCTCAATTAAGACAAAATAAATATTTGCTTGAGTGTGCGAGGGAATTAGGTAATGCTCCTTTGAATATAATCGTAGGCGGACAAAGCATTGGTTGTGGTAAATTGACGTTGGAGCAATCAAGACAATATATTGTTAATCGTTTGATGCAATATAGCTATGAAGCGCAATCAACTGGCGTCCCTTTACTTTTAGAGCCGATTCATCCTATGTGGACTTGGTCTAAAAGCTGCATTAATAGTCTCAACGAGGCGATAGCAATCATAAAAAAAATCGATTGTATTCAAATTAATTTGGATCTTTTTCATACTTATTGGGATAGCGATTTATTAAAATTTATTGATTCTGGTACAAATAATATTGGATTAATTCAAATTTGTGACGTCGCCGAGAGTGTTACCACGAATTCTTTAAGTCGGGTGAGCTTAGGACAAGGCTTTTTAGATTTAAATGGTTTGTTAAAAGCAATTAAGAAAAGAAATAAAAAAATTCCTATTGAAGTAGAGTACTTCAGCAATAAATTGAATGGATTAGATTTTAGAGACTTACTTGAAAATTGTATTTTTTACTTAAACTCGGCCAACACCGCTTAAATAATAGTCTATCTAAGGTATATGTTGATATTTTCACACAGCCCGCCCGCAGTGAAAAAAACCATCTTATCTTAAGTGGGCATCTGATTTTGGGGATTCACCAGACTCCCTCGCTTCCAACTCGATTAAAATAAAAGTTCTACTAAAACAGCTCAAAAAACTTCTGCTACGAACATTTTCCTTCAAAGAGAATTTGCAAAATCGAGCAAAGCAGATTACTAATTTCCTATGACAGACTCCCAAGCAAAAAACTCAGACTCCACTCAAAACGGTGGCACCGATTACCGCAAGACCCTGAATTTGCCAGATACGGCGTTCCCAATGAGAGGGGATTTACCTAAAAGAGAGGGTGCCTGGGTAAAGCAGTGGACTGAAGATGGTCTGTACCAAAGACTTCGCTTAAGCCGTGCGGGCGCTCCCCTCTTTGTTTTGCACGATGGGCCACCCTACGCAAATGGGCAAATTCACATTGGCCACGCGCTCAACAAGGTGCTTAAGGACATGATTGTCAAGTCGCGTCAATTGGCTGGTTTTGATGCCCAGTACATACCGGGCTGGGACTGTCATGGGTTACCTATAGAGAACGCGATCGAAAAGCTTCGAAAAAAGAAACTGGGCAGGGACGAGATGCAGGCTGAGTCTCGCGCCTTTGCAACCGAACAAATCCAACAGCAAAGAGAGGATTTTCGACGTTTAGGGGTCCTTGGTGATTGGGAGCGCCCCTACAAGACGATGGATTTTGCAAATGAAGCGGGTGAGTTGAGAGCCTTTAAAAAAGTCATTGAACACGGTTTTGTATACCGTGGGCTAAAGCCTGTGTATTGGTGCTTTGACTGTGCTTCGTCTTTGGCTGAGTTTGAAATTGAATATGCGGAGAAAAAAAGTGAAACCTTAGATGTGGCCTTTTTGTGCGCGCAGCCTCAAGCGCTCGCCAAAGCGTTTGGACTGGATACGCTAAGCAAGGACGCATTCGCAGTTATCTGGACCACAACGGCTTGGACCATACCGGCAAATCAAGCGATTAACCTTAATCCCGAGATACTCTACTCTCTTGTAGACACTGAGCAAGGTTTGTACGTGGTTGCTCAGGATTTAGTGGAGTCTTGTTTGCAAAGATGGGGTCTCAACGGATCAATAGTTGCTAGCACCTTGGGTGTCAATTTAGACATGATTGAGTTTCATCACCCCTTGAGCGAAGTAGATCAATCGTACTGCCGACTCGCGCCCATTTACTTAGCTGAATATGCAACCGCCTCCGAGGGGACTGGTTTAGTGCACTCTGCGCCCGCCTACGGAGTTGATGACTTTAACTCCTGCGTCTCCCACGGGATGCAAATTAAAGAGATCTTAAATCCCGTGCAAGGCGGGGGCACGTATGCAAGTGATTTTGCTCTATTCGGGGGGCAGCATATTTGGAAAGCAGTGCCTGTTATTTTGGAGACTCTCAGGCAAGCTAAGCGCTTGATGGCTACAAAAACAATCACCCACAGTTACCCACATTGCTGGAGGCACAAAACACCGGTCATTTACCGCGCTGCGGCGCAGTGGTTTATCCGCATGGACGAGGAAACAGAGTCGAGCCAGGGTATTTTTGCAACCAACAAAGCGCCTAAGTCTTTGCGCGCAACCGCTCTCGCAGCTATTGAGGAGACCCATTTTTATCCGGAAAACGGAAGATCTAGGTTGCGTGACATGATTGCCAATAGACCCGATTGGTGTATCTCTCGTCAGCGCAGTTGGGGCGTACCCATTCCTTTTCTAATTCACGTGGACAGCGGTGCTTTGCACCCACGCACGCTAGATATATTAGATTTTGCAGTTAACAAGATCGAGGAAGGAGGGGTTGAGGCCTGGAGCCGCACGAGTTTGGAGGAAATTGTTGGGCTTTACGGCGGGCTCGCCAAAGAGTATGCAAAAAGCACAGATATTTTAGAGGTGTGGTTCGACTCGGGCTCTACGTTTGAGCACGTGCTGCGCGGCTCGCACAAAAACGTCTACCCAAGAAATCCCTACCACGACGAAGGACCTGAGGCGGATCTCTACCTTGAGGGGCATGATCAACACAGAGGGTGGTTTCACAGCTCGCTTTTGCTTGGGTGCGCTTTGTACGGGCGAGCGCCCTACAAAGGTCTCCTAACACACGGCTTTGCCACCGATGGACAGGGCCGCAAAATGAGTAAGAGTTTAGGAAACACCGTAGCCCCCCAAGAGGTGATTGGCAAACTCGGCGCCGAGATTGTTAGGTTGTGGGTGGGTGCAACGGACTATTCGGGTGACTTAAACATTGACGAGAAGATTCTGGCCCGGGTGGTGGACTCTTACAGACGCATTCGCAATACGCTGCGTTTTTTGATGGCCAATATCAGTGATTTTGATGCAGCGGTGCACAAAGTTGAGGATGGTGATTTACTTGAAATAGATCGCTACGCGTTATCAAGAACGCAGCAACTGCAAGAACAAATTGTGGGGCAATGGAGAGCGGAGAAAGGTGTCTTTGAAGGAGGCCACTTTGGTCAATACGAGTTTCACCCCGTAGTCAACAAAATTCAAATCTTTTGCTCCGAGGATTTAGGCGGGTTTTATTTAGATATTTTAAAAGACCGTTTATACACAAGCGCACCTGACTCGCTTGAGCGCAGAAGCGCTCAAACGGTGATTTACCAAATCACCCATGCAATGCTGCGCTGGATGGCGCCTTTTCTGTCCTTTACTGCAGAAGAGGCTTGGGGGGTACTTCAGGCTGGACAAGCCAATGAAGGAGACTCCATCTTCACGCAAACCTATATGCACCTGCCTCAGCCCGATTTGGAGCTTTTGGCCAAATGGCAAAGGATCAAAGAAATCCGGGACCAAGTTAACAAAGAAATTGAAGTCCTCAGGGCCAGTGGGTTAGTTGGCTCCTCTTTGCAGGCCCAGCTCAAGTTGACCCTGAACGCTGCGGATTTTGAATTGTTGCGAAGTTTAGGGGATGACCTCAAATATGTATTTATCACGTCTGAGTCGGTGATTGAGATGGGAGAAAAGGAGATCGTTCAGGTGCTCGCAAGCGCTAACCCCAAATGTGCTCGTTGCTGGCATTACAGCGCCGATGTGGGCTCAAGCCCTGAGACTCAACACGCAACCCTTTGCAAGCGTTGTGTCAGTAATCTGTACGGTAAAGGTGATAGACGTCTTTTTGCTTGAAATTTACAACCTCACTCTGCAAATGCCTCGTTGATTCCTACCCTTAACTACGGAAATTGAAATGCCCTCGAACCGCTTAAAGAGCTCTTTATTTGTAATCTGGATTGCTACTGCAGCGGTCATCTTGTTAGCAGATCAGTACACCAAAATACTTATTACGGGGAGTTTTCAGCTAGGCGAATCCAAGCCCGTCTTTCAAGGATTTTTTAATTTAGTGCTCGCGCACAATACAGGCGCTGCATTTTCCTTTATGGCCTCCGAGGGGGGATGGCAGAGGTGGCTCTTTACGGGTATAGGTTTGATTGCGGCTGCTTTTATACTCACGATGATTAAATCGCATCCCACACAAAAGCTTTTTGCGTTTGCCTTGACCTTTATTTTGGGCGGAGCTCTTGGTAATGTGCTGGATAGAATTTTGTATGGCTACGTTGTCGATTTCCTGGATTTTTATTGGGCCGGAGTGCATTTCCCAGCTTTCAACTTAGCCGACAGCGCAATTACGCTGGGCGCTATCTGTCTATTTGTAGATGAGATGCTTAGGGTTAAAAAGTCAAAGTCTTGAGATCCCAGTGTTAAGCGGCAGGGGACTGAATACTGTTTCATTAAGCCAGGTTTTATAGGCCTTTATTCAAACGAATTAGGGCATGACTTAAGAAACCAGCAACCCAAATAAAAAAGGGCTTGGTTTAAAAACAAACCGAAGCCCTTTTGGTGGATGATTTAAGCTTAGAGGGTTAGGATGGTGCAGCCCGTGGTCTTGCGTGCCTCTAAATCGATATGAGCTTGTTGGACTTGCTCAAGAGGGTAGGTCTGGTCGATATGGATTTTGACTTTTCCGCTCGTGACCGCTTCAAACAAATCGTCTGCCATCTCTTGGGTGTTTTCACGCGTTGAGAGGTGTGTGAAAAGAGTTTGGCGCGTGATGTAAATTGAGCCTTTGGCCGCCAAAATACCTGGAGCAAAGCTAGGCACAGGCCCTGATGCATTACCAAAACTTGCAAGCAATCCAAGTGGAGCTAAGCAATCCAAAGATTTCTCGAATGTGTCTTTTCCAACCGAGTCGTACACCACCTTAACGCCTTTGCCGCCTGTTATTTCTTTAACTCTGGCTTGGAAATCTTCTTTTGCGTAATTGATTGTGAACGCTGCTCCATTGGCTTTAGCTAAGGCGCATTTCTCGTCGCTCCCGGCTGTTCCAATTAATTGATAACCAAGCGCTTTAGCCCACTGGCACGCAATTAAACCAACGCCACCTGCAGCGGCGTGAAACAGAATAAATTCGCCCTTATGCAGGCCGCCTTGGGGCAGTGTGCGCTTGAGCAAGTACTCTGCGGTTAGGCCTTTTAACATCATGGCCGCGCCAGTCTCAAATGAGATGGCATCTGGGAGTTTCACGACGCATTTGGAGGGCATGACGCGCTCCTCGCAGTAACTGCCGGGGGGGTTGCTGGCGTAAGCGGCGCGGTCACCCACCTTCAAATGAGTTACCCCGGAGCCAATAGCGGTGATGATTCCAGAGGCTTCCATTCCCATGTGCAGCGGCATTGGCAAGGAGTAGAGGCCCGCGCGCTGGTAAACATCAATGTAGTTGAGTCCAATTGCTTTGTGCGCAATTTTGATCTCCCCCGCACCAGGTTCTCCGACTTTAACGTCCACAATTTTTAGCTCTTGTGGACCACCGTTTTTCTCAATAATGATCGCTCTTGACATGGATATTCCTCACCTAAGTTATGTATAAGATTTTGTACACCAATTAAGCACCCGCTGACTGATGTAAGGTCCTCTAAAAGAGCCCTTGCTCTAGTAGATCACTCAACCCGCGCGAACTGGTTGTGCAGTGTATGTCTAAATCAAAATTTTTGTTAGAGTAATTATTTATTATTACTTATATTAGATAAAAAAATAGTTTTTTTGATTTCAATTTGAAACTATCAAAGGCGTATTGCCAAATTGGTTGGCTATATTAAGCAGTAATGGTTCTATTAAAGTCACTGAATTTGTTTAAAAGATGGATAGTAAATACCAACTAATTAATTGATTTATTGTCGAGTCTGAACTAATTCTGAACTAATACTGAACTAATGGCTAGGTAGTTTGACTCGTCCGCTCTACAGGCGCGCCCTCAACCCTGGACCACTCACTCCAACTGCCAGGGTACAAGGTGGTGTACCCGAACCCGGCGATATGCATCGCTAAAAGATTGGGTACTGCGCTGACACCACTACCGCATTGGTGAACGACTGAGTGGGGATCTTTGCCGTTAAGCAAAAGTTCAAACTCACTGCGAAGTTGGTCACTGCTTTTAAAAAAACCATCAGTCGTTAGATTGTTGTTGAAGGGCCTGTTGAGGGCGCCGGGTATATGACCGGCGAGGGGATCGAGTGGTTCGACCTCACCGTTAAAGCGAGGTGTTGCACGAGCGTCAATCAACGAAACTTGGCGCTTGGAGATGGTGCTAGATTTGGAGCGCTCATCTGAGATCAAGCGCTCCTTTAACTCATCGATCGTGAGCATTTGGACTAAAGGCGACTGGAGCTTAAACGTATTGCGCTTCATCTCAAAGTTAGGGGGCAGATGCTCGCCAGTTTCAATAATTCCTTGGGATTGAGTCCATGCTTTGAGACCACCGTCTAAGACTGCAACACTTTCGAGTCCACACCATTTAAGCATCCACCACAGTCGTCCACAAAAATTGTTCCCTTGTCGGTCATAAACGACGACTTGAGATGAAGGGGTGACCCCCATTTTGCTGAGCCACTGGGCAAATATCTCTCTTTGGGGCAAGGGATGACGACCCCCGTTGACTGCATCATCCGGGTTATGGGTAGACAAATCTTTATCAAGGTTTGCAAATAAGGCCCCCTTGATGTGGCTCTCTTTGAACTGCAATAGCCCTTTTTGGGTGTCGGCAAGATCGAAACTGCAATCAAAGACAATGAGTTGCTTGATTAACTCTGGGTCGGATTGGATTGCCTTTAATTCAGCAACAGAGATGATAGTTTTGAACACAAATGAAAAGCCCTTTTTTGTGTGGGAACTCCAAGCGCCCACATTTACGC
>Ga0164297_10006132_pt1 | contig 10102 bp, 12 predicted proteins | sample GEODES058metaG_FD_113539 | JGI IMG/M metagenome (GOLD analysis project Ga0164297, IMG submission 113539) | Dystrophic lake water microbial communities from Trout Bog Lake, Wisconsin, USA - GEODES058 metaG | ecosystem: Environmental > Aquatic > Freshwater > Lake | place: USA: Trout Bog Lake...
CCCCCATACTGATCCGCCTCAATCAATATCTCAATCTTTTAGCAACCATTGCGACGATTGCACCTCTCATGGGCTTATTTGGTACCGTTCTAGGAATGATCGAGATTTTTCAAAGTCAAGGCGCAAATAGTTCACCTCAATTGCTAGCACAAGGAATTTCGATGGCGCTTTACAATACCGCTTTTGGGTTACTGATCGCTATTCCCGCACTCGCTGGCTGGCGTCTGCTGCGCAGTCAAGCAGATAAACGCGCCGATGAACTCGATGCCTATTGCCGTATTTTTCTGAAAAAAATGTACCCATGACCCTCTTAGGACGCGCACCATTCTTATCCAAAAGCTCAGCGGTGAACTCATCTTCAAGAATGTCGTCCATCAGTCCTGAAATCAATCTCATTCCATTTATTGATGTCCTTTTAGTCATTTTGATTTTTTTAATGATCTCAACGACCTTTACCCACTATCAAGAGTTATCGATTCATTTGCCAATTGCGGATGGGCAAGCTACAGATTTAGCGCAAAAAGAAATCCAAATTGCCATTAGTCGGGATGGTAAATATGCGGTCAATGGCATAGTGGTTGGTCTGCCAGCTCTTCAAGATCGACTGACTCAGTTTAAAAATCAACGTGCAGGGCAAGATGAAGCCGGACTTGCAAACCTGCGTGTGGTGATTTCAGCAGATGCAAAAGCGACCCACGACTCAGTGATACAGGTATTAGAGTTCGCCAGCCAACTAGGGTTGAGTCATCTTGTTTTTGCTACACAATCCCCCGCCCCCCGCAAAAGATAGTAGACGATCATGCAATTAAAAGCTCCGGCCTTTTGGGAGTCATCTGGCCCACTTGCGTGGGTTCTGTTGCCATTGAGTCTGCTCTATGCAGCGATCACATGTGTACGTAGCTTACTTTTTCGGTTTGGCCTGTTAAAGTCACTGAGCCTGCCAGTACCAATCATCTTTGTTGGCAATTTACGGGCCGGCGGAACTGGTAAAACCCCCATGGTCATTGCCATCGCACGCGCCCTCCAACAGAGAGGTATGAAACCTGGAATTATCAGCCGCGGTTACCTGTCAAAGCTCCCGCGCAACCATACTCAAGAAGTATTTGCGAGCGATGCTGCCGATGCTGTTGGGGATGAGCCTTTAGTCGTCAAAAAGCAAGTTGGTCCAGCTATTCCAGTATGGATTGGCGCCAATCGTCATCAAGCTGGAACCGCATTGCTTCACGCTTATCCTGATTGTGATGTCATCATCAGCGATGATGGTCTCCAACATCTTGCACTACAACGTGAACCAGCTCGGCATCATGGCCGTGATTTGGAAATCGTAGTTCGAGATGATCGTGGTGAAGGGAATGGCTTTTTGCTTCCTGCTGGCCCCCTTCGAGCCTCTACCCAGAGTCCACGCGACCTTACTTTTCAGGTAAAAATTAATGCACCAAGCTCCTCCAACACCGCTCTTCCTGGGGAATTTTTGGCAAAAGATCATTTCCTGATTCATTGCGAAATGCTTGACGCCTATCAACTTATAGACCCTTCTAAACGACGCCCTTTAGCAAGTTTTTCAGCCCATCCAGTGTTAGCCGTTGCAGGAATTGCCAATCCCAATAAATTTTTTACGCCTTTAAATGAATTAGGTATTCGCTATACTCCTTTGGCGCTTGGCGATCACGCGGACTATACAAATATCTGCTTTGCTAATTACTCTGCAGATAATCAGGAATTGATCTTAATGACAGAAAAAGATGCCGTAAAATGCTCCTATATGAATGATCCTCTGATCTGGGTTGTCCCGCTTCAAGGAAATCTGCCAGATGCTTGTGTGGATCAGATGATACAAGTATTAAACCGCCCACCGATGTCTTCCAACTCTGAGGTTTGAATGGAAAAACGTTTTTTAAATATTTTGGCTTGTCCGAATTGCAAAGGCAAACTTTCTTTCGATGAGACAACACAAGAACTGATTTGTGACCTGGATAAGCTTGCCTTTGCTGTTCGAGAAGGAATTCCGGTAATGCTGATTGATCAAGCGCGACAAATTCAGCCTACGGTAAACCCTTAACGAATGACTACAGAATTCACCGTAGTTATTCCGGCGCGTCTGGCATCGGTTCGACTGCCACGAAAACCTCTTGCCGATATTGGTGGCGCACCGATGGTCATCCGCGTCGCACAGCAAGCCAATAAAAGCAAAGCACAACGCGTTGTTGTTGCGACGGATTCCGCGGAAATCCAAGCTGTCTGCGCACATCATCAGGTGGAATCTGTGATGACGCAAAGCACCCATGTAACGGGTACCGATCGTCTCAGCGAAGTCGTTAGCACACTGGGATTTATGGATGATGCCATTGTGGTCAACGTACAAGGGGATGAGCCATTCATACCCCCAGAATTAATCAATCAGGTAGCCCTTGCCCTTGCAACGTCACGGGACAGTGCCATTGCTACTGCAGCAACTCCGATCACAGATGAAGCGGAACTGACGAATCCCAACGCAGTAAAAGTTGTCTGCGATATCCACGGACATGCTTTATATTTTTCAAGGGCGAGTATTCCCTATCATCGCGACCTCTTTGCCTTTGATTTTCCAACTTTGCGACATATTGGAATCTACGCCTACAGAACCCATTTCTTACGGTCCTTTGTGCAATTAAAACCAGCGCCGATTGAACAAGTTGAGGCTCTGGAACAACTACGTGCCCTTTACCACGGCTATAAAATCCAAGTCGAAATATGCTCAAACCCTCCCCCTCCGGGAATCGATACGCAAGAGGATTTGATCAGCGCGCAAAGCAAATGGCTGCAACTGCTTCAAAAATAAAGTTAAGATACGTTAAACAACATAAAAAAAGGATAAATGATGAGACTCATTTTGCTAGGCGCTCCAGGCGCTGGAAAAGGTACACAGGCGAAATTTATTTGTGAACGCTTTGCGATTCCGCAAATCTCGACGGGAGACATGTTGCGCGCCGCTGTTAAGGCAGGAACTCCTTTGGGGCTTGAAGCTAAAAAGATTATGGATGCAGGTGGACTGGTTTCAGACGATATTATTATCGGACTCGTCAAGGACCGTCTCATGCAAGCAGACTGCGCCAAAGGCTATTTATTCGATGGTTTTCCACGCACCATTGTGCAAGCTCAGGCCATGAAAGATGCAGGTGTGCCAATTGATTTCGTCGTCGAAATCGATGTTCCCTTCGATGCCATTATTGCCCGCATGAGCGGTCGAAGAGTCCACCTCGCCTCAGGTCGAACTTATCACATCACCTTTAATCCTCCTCAAGTAGCAGGTTTGGACGATGTCACAGGAGAGGCTTTGATCCAACGTGATGATGATCAAGAGACCACCGTTCGTAAACGCCTAAATGTCTACGAGGAACAAACAAAACCCTTAGTCTCTTACTACGCAAATTGGGCAAGTCAAACGGATCAAACTGCAACCGTTGCCGCTCCGCAATATGTCAGAATCGATGGCATTGGTACTGTTGAAGAAATCACAAAGCACGTTTTAGAGGCTCTCACCACGTCCGACTAACTTCAGGAATGAATGGGTTTGGGCAATTACTTGAGTTCTTTAAGAGCGGTCTCAAACGATTCGATATCTTCAAAGCTTCGATATACTGAGGCAAAGCGGATATAGGCGACCTTATCCAAGCGTTTGAGCTCCCGCATGACCATCTCACCAATCCGAGTGGTCGGAATCTCTTTTTCTCCTAAACCAATCACACGCTCTTCTAATTGGGCGATCGCTTGATCAAGGGCCTCTGCTGAAACGGGGCGCTTGCGAAGCGCCAATCGCATCGAACTTACAATTTTGTCGCGCGAGTAGTCGACGCGACTACCATCTTTTTTGACCAAAGTAGGCATCGATAATTCGATTCGTTCATACGTTGTAAACCGTTTGTCACATTGCTCACAACGTCTTCTTCTTCGCACCGCCCGACCATCCTCCGAAACCCGTGAATCTACAACTTGGGTTTCTTCATGAGGGCAAAATGGACATCGCATTTGAAAGAACTAATCGCCGTACACTGGAAATCGCTTCGTCATCGCACTAACTTCAGCACGAACGCGATCAATCGTTCCAGCATCATCTGGATGCTCCAAAACATCAGAGATCCAATGCCCAACTTGTATCGACTCAGGAACTTTAAAACCCCGGGTGGTCATTGCTGGAGAACCTAATCGAATGCCACTCGTTACAAACGGCTTTTCTGGGTCATTTGGAATAGCATTTTTATTGACTGTGATATGCGCCAAACCAAGCACACGCTCCGCCTCTTTGCCCGTGATCTTTTTTGCGCGTAAATCAACCAGCATCACGTGCGACTGGGTCTTTCCAGAAACGATCCTTAGCCCCCTCTGAATAAGGGTTTTTGCAAGAGCATCCGCATTGTCTAAAACCTGTTGTTGATACACTTTAAAGTCTGGTTGCAATGCTTCCAAAAAAGCGGTCGCCTTAGCTGCAATCACATGCATCAAAGGACCACCTTGTAAGCCCGGAAAGATCGCAGAATTAATCGCTTTTTCATGTTCTGCTTTCATGAGAATGATGCCCCCTCTTGGCCCGCGCAAGCTCTTATGCGTGGTTGACGTAACAATATCGGCATGTGGCACGGGGTTCGGATAAAGACCAGCGGCGATCAATCCAGAGTAATGGGCCATATCCACCAAAAAAATAGCTCCTACTTCTTTAGCTACCCTTGCAAAACGCTCAAAATCGATATGTAACGAGTAAGCCGAAGCTCCTGCAATAATTAATTTGGGACGATGTTCACGGGCTAAGCGCTCCATCGCATCATAGTCAATCACTTCATTTGCATCCAGGCCATAGGAGATCGCATGAAACCATTTACCACTCATATTTAAAGCCATGCCATGGGTCAAATGCCCCCCCTCAGCCAAACTCATTCCGAGAATGGTGTCACCAGGCTTTAAAAAAGCAAGGAATACAGCTTCATTTGCAGAAGCCCCACAATGCGCTTGGACATTGGCTGCTTGAGCGCCATAAATTTGCTTGACTCGGTCCAGGGCCAACTGCTCTGCAACATCAACAAACTCGCAGCCCCCGTAATACCGTTTTCCTGGGTAACCTTCTGCATATTTATTGGTAAGTTGCGAACCTTGAGCTTCTAATACAGCAACAGAGGTGTAGTTTTCTGAAGCAATCAACTCGATATGATCTTCTTGACGCTGATTTTCGGATTGAATGGCCCCCCAAAGCTCTGGGTCAGTTTTTGCAATTGTGCGGGAACGTTCAAACATTCTGTCTTTTCCTTTATAAATAAGAGATAAACTATCGGTAATCCTCTATGATACAAAACATGTCTTTATTCAGATCAACTTACAAAAAAATCTGTATTTTTAAAACTTTTTCTAACCTATAAATTCACTTATCCATGGTACATGAAGATTTATCCATCATCAGTTTGATTTTGAACGCCAGTGTGGTGGTCCAAATGATTTTGGCATTACTTATTTTTATTTCAATTGGTTCCTGGTCAATCATCATTCGCAAGGGGTTTGCACTGGGTGCTGTGCGGCGAGCCACTGAAGCTTTTGAAAGAGATTTTTGGTCTGGCGGTGATCTCAATACCTTGCTAGACAATGCCTTACGCAAAAATAGAATCTATGCAAACTCGCTACAGCGCATCTTTCAGGCAGGTATGCAGGAATTTTTGAAGGCAAAAGAAATTGATGCCGCCCGTCGAGCAATGAAAGCAGCATACCAACGGGAAATGGATTCACTTGAGGCAAACTTGCCTTTTTTAGCTTCCGTCGGGTCGGTTTCCCCTTATATCGGCTTGTTTGGTACGGTGTGGGGCATCATGAACTCTTTTCGTGGACTCGCCAATGTCCAACAAGCGACATTAGCCAGCGTTGCACCTGGCATTGCAGAAGCCTTAGTCGCCACTGCGATAGGCCTCTTTGCCGCCATCCCTGCGGTTGTTTTTTATAACCGCAGTGCTTCTGACGTCGATCGTTTAGCGATTCGTTTTGAAACATTTATTGAAGAATTTACCAATATTTTGCAACGTCAAACACATGGCAAATATTCAGCGTAGTAGTCGTGGCGGTCGCCGCCGCGCCATGTCGGACATCAACGTCGTGCCATATATCGATGTGATGTTGGTTTTACTTGTCATTTTTATGGTAACAGCACCCTTCGTTAATCCAGGGGTTGTAAACCTGCCAACTGTAGGCGGCGCGAAGGTGCAACCCCTACCACCCATTTTTCTGAACATCAATGAAAAAGAACAAATCAAGATTAATGAAAATGGCAATACAACGAGAACCCTTTCGCGTTATCAACTAGGTGGTTTTGCTCGAGACCTTGCCAATTCAAAGCCCGATCAACCCATTGTGATTGCAGCAGACAAGTCCATTCGCTATGAAATCGTTATGGATGTGATGTCGCAGCTGAAAGAAAACGGCGTTAAACGTGTAGGACTTGCCGTTAAAAGTAAGTAAACCATGGCAATCACCCTCTCTCACAAGGGCTGGCAACAGTCTGAACCAAATACCAATAAAGCCTTTTTCCTATCTTTATTGGCGCACAGTTTGTTAGCCCTGATGTTCAGCGTTGGACTGCAATGGAAGACAAGCTCTACTCCCGCAGGAGTTGAAGTAGAGCTTTGGGACAATACTCCTCCCCCTCCCCCAAGCATCGAACCTCAGGTTGAGGCTCCGCCCCTTGTACAAGCAATCAATGAAAAGGCAGAGATTGTTACTACCAAAAAAGTGATTGAACCCAAAGAAGAACCTAAGAAACTTGAATCCAAAATCCTTCCCACACCCAAACCGATCGAAAAACCAAAGATTGAGCTTCGACCAGAGCCAAAAAAAGAAGAACCAAAGCCTATAGTTAAGCCAAAAGTCGAACTTAAGCCGCCACCCCCTCTACCAAAACCGGTAGTAAAACCCAAAATTGAGCCAAAAAAAGAAGAGGCCAAGCCCAATCTGGTTACAAAGCCAACCCCGCTGCCAAAACAGCCAAACAAAGCCTCTTCTACTGAAGCCAATCAAAAGATCAGTGAAGAAAAGGACCGCATCGAACGTTTAGCTAAACTTCGCGCCTCAGCTGAACTTGAAAGCGGGGGCTCAGGAGGCACAACCGGATTAGGGACAGGTTCAGGCGGCGTTGCCTCACCTGCATATGCTGATAAAGTAACGCGCGCAGTTAAACCTTGGATTAATTATGGTGGCGCTAGTCAAATTGATGGTAACCCTGCCACTCAAGTATCGATTGAACTCGCCCCAGATGGACGCATTTTGCATAAGCAATTAAAAAAGTCGAGCGGAATAGCGGATTGGGACGCTGCTGTTTTGAGAGCCATTGATGCAACTGGCACCATTCCCAAAGATGAAAATGGCACGGTACCAAAATTTATGGTTTTAATATTCAAACCAAAAGGTTAAGCTCTGCATCGTTGCGGTTTACAATAACCCTTAATTGAAATCAATAATCGACATGAAAAATTTCATCCGTTACTTTTATTTCCCTATCGTATTCATTACCTTACAAGGAAATGTATTTGCACAAATGCAAATTGAAATTACCGGTGTCGGACAAACCCAATATCCGATTGCCGTTACTCGATTCCTCAATGAGTCGGGCCTTAGTAACATCATCTCAGACGTCGTTCGAGTTGACCTTGCCAACAATGGAAATTTTACGAATGTCGAACGGGGAGACGCCGAATTCGGCGAAAACACCAATCCTGATTTTGGCATATGGTCCGCTCGCAGAGCTCAAGCGCTTGCAGTAGGAACAGTTTCCCTACTGTCGAATGGACTATATGAAGTGAAATACCATTTGTTTGATGTCCTGAAAAAGCAATCTTTAGGCGGCACCAGTGTGACCGTCGATAAAACCAATTTCCGCAAAGCAGGTCACGCCATTGCCGATGATATCGTCCAGCGGTTAACCGGTGAACGAAGTATTTTTTCAACACGTCTTTCGTATGTCGTACGCAATGACCATCGATATCAGTTAATGATCTCTGATTCTGATGGTCAAAACGCAAAGCAAGCACTATCGAGTAACGAACCCATCATTTCTCCATCTTGGTCTCCGGATGGAAAGCGGGTGGCATATGTTTCTTTTGAAAGTAAAAAACCCGTTATCTATATTCATGAATTGGCGACAGGTAGAAGAACCATCTTAGCAAACGAGAAAGGCAACAATAGTGCCCCTTCATGGTCTCCCGACGGTTCTCATTTAGCTATTTCCTTATCTCGCGATAACAACACCCAGATCTACATCATTGACGCCGATGGAGGTAACTTAAGGAGAATTACTAAGGGATCTTCAATTGATACCGAACCCCAATTCTCAGCGGATGGTCGATCGATTTACTTTACGAGTGATCGCGGCGGTGCCCCGCAAATTTATCGCATCAGTAGTGAAGGTGAATCTGCCGGGAGTGCGCAACGGGTCACCTTTAAACATGCCTATGCGACAAGCCCCCGATTATCTGCAGATGGTCGCTATTTGGCCTATATTGCTCGATCAGGTGGTTATCGATTACAAATCCTCGAACTGAAAACGGGTGAAGTACGGGGGTTAACGGAAACCAACTTCGATGAAACTCCGACTTTTGCAGCGAATGGCAAATTCATTCTGTATGCTACCAAGGTTGGCGGCAAGCCAGTTCTGGCTGCAGTATCCGTTGACGGTGATGTTAAACAGATACTTCGCATTCCCGGCTCTGTCGTGAGAGAGCCGGCGTGGGGACCTTTTATGAACTAGTTATTAGGTCGCCGATAACGAGAAAAGTATCGTTGACGCGTGGCTAAGTGTTTTATGTTCCTGAATACGCTGAAAAATGCAATAAAATAGGATGATGTGAAGGTTACTTTTAATGGAGATTGATGATGCAAAATGAAATAATCCGTCGCACGAGCTTGACTATCCTCGTTATAACTACTTTAGCTCTAGGTGCATGTGCCTCAGGCGTAAAGTTAGATGACGTAGCAAGCACCCCTAAAACCGCACCAAATTCTGGTAGCAATGGTCAAGATAGCCAATTTGCGAACCAACCCTGGAATGATCCTGCAAGCCCCATTTACAAAAAAAGCTTTTATTTTGACTTCGATAGTTACACTGTCAAACCTCAAGATCAAGCCTTGATCAGTGCCCACGCAAAGTTTTTAAATGCCAACAAAACACAAAAAGTCGTGATTCAGGGCAATACAGATGACTCTGGAACGACTGAATATAACTTAGCACTGGGTCAAAAACGCTCCGAAGCGGTTCGCAAGCTGTTGAGTATCCTAGGAGTTTCAGATGCCCAAATGGAGGCGGTTAGCTTTGGTAAAGAAAAACCGAAAGCCTTAACCAACGACGAAGCAGGACGTGCAGAAAATCGCCGCGCCGACATCGTCTACGGTAATTAAGCGCTTTAATGAAACGGATTCAATTCCTCTTGATTAGCTTGTGTATGGGCTATGTTGCAAATACACAAGCTGCATTATTTGAAGACACAGAAGCGAGGAAGTTCATTATTTCACTCTCTGAGCAGTTAAAAAACAACCAAAAAGTCTTGGAAAATAATCAAAATGCCTTGGTTGAGCTTTCTCTGAGCAATGATCGATTAAAATCCGAAAATCAAGCACTTTTAGGCAAGCTTGAGGAACTCCAAAAAAGCAAGGAAGAGCTTACCGAAAATCTCAAACGGTTTTATGCAGATCTCAATGAACGGATAAAGAAATTAGAACCAACCATCGTTGAGGTTGAAGGTTTGAGTGGCCCGTCCCAACCGGGAGAAAAAGAAGCGTACGACAATGCCCTAAAACATGTTCAAAGCGGTGAATCGGGTGACGCGATCGTCTCTTTCAACGATTTTATTACTCGGTTTCCAAAAAGCCCTTATTGGCCTTTGGCTAAGTTCTGGCTAGCGAATATGCAATATGTTCAAAAAGATTACAAATCGGGTATTGCAACTGCCCAATCCCTCATCAAACGTTATCCGGATCATCCTCGTGTACCTGAGGCACTGCTTACGATTGCCGATTGTCAAATCGAATCCGGTCAAAAAGCTGACGCTAAAAAGACGTTAGCGGAAATTATGAACAAATACCCTGATAGCAAGTCTGCAAACAG
>Ga0164297_10006137_pt1 | contig 10096 bp, 8 predicted proteins | sample GEODES058metaG_FD_113539 | JGI IMG/M metagenome (GOLD analysis project Ga0164297, IMG submission 113539) | Dystrophic lake water microbial communities from Trout Bog Lake, Wisconsin, USA - GEODES058 metaG | ecosystem: Environmental > Aquatic > Freshwater > Lake | place: USA: Trout Bog Lake...
ATCCAGGCGATGGTTCGGATGATACCGGACGTCCAGAACGGTATTGCGCACAGCAGGAACAGGACCGTGCGCGTGACGGCGCTGCGCACATGGAAGATCAGGAAGTAGGCGATATTGAAGCCGAGAAACAGGGTTACCGCCCACACGATCACGGCAAAGCGCAGGCTGCTGACATAGACGCGCCAGGTAGCCGGCGTGGTGAGCAGGTCATGGTAGTTATCCAAGATGAACGCCGGGTAGATACCGGTCCGATCCCAGTCATAGAAGCTGACGATCAGAAACAGCACGGTCGGCGCGGCAAACAGGACCAGCAGGATAACGGCGAGCGGGGCGACCTGAAACCAAGAGACAAGCCAAGGCGGCAGGCGGCCTGGCTTGTTGTCGCTTTTGCCGAACATCATCCGGCTGAGCGCGCGCGATGGCAGGATCGCGGTGAGTGCGTCGCTGATCATTCTGCGATCTTGATGCTTTCACGGCTGCGCATCAGCGGCATGATCCTGGTGCCGAACTGCTCCATACCGATGACGAAATCATCGAACGTCATCATCACGCCTTTTACGCCGGGTACCGCGGCCAGTTCGTCCAGCATCCGGGCGACTTTTGCATACGACCCGACCAGGACGCCTTGGTTGGTGGGCAAGGCCTCGATCCCCAGGGTTTTGCGCTTATTGGCCTGGGAATAGGGGTCGGGGTTCGGATCATCCGACGCCTGCCAATCGCGATAGGCCAGTGCCTCGTGATCTGTGCCCGCACAATAATGTGCCCATTTTGCCTCGGCTGCCTCATCCGTTTCATCGGCAATGATCATCTGCAGCACCAGGGCACCGCAGTCGCGCCCGGTCTGCTGGTTTGCTTGCACCAACTGCGCCACGCTTGGTGCCAGTTTGGTCGGTTCGTTCAGCCCGCCGCTGCCGCAAAAATTATAATCGGCATATTGTGCGGCGAATTTCATGCCGTTGACTGATTGGGCGGCGCAGATGATCGGGATATCGACGGACGGCTTCGGCAGCAATCGGCAGTCGTCCATTTTAAAAAAATCACCTTTAAAATCAGATCTGCCGTTCGACCATAGTTCTTTCATGATCGACACGTATTCGGCGCAATACTCGTAGCGTCGTGCGTAGTGTTCGCTGCCTGGCCAGATACCCATTTGCGTATATTCGCGACGTTGCCAGCCGGAGATGATATTCACGCCGAAGCGGCCGTGTGAAATCGAATCGATCGTTACGGCCATGCGCGCCGTCACCGGCGGCGGCATCATCAACACAGCACAGGTGGCGAACAGCTTGATCCGCGACGTCGTCGCGGCCAAGCCGGCCATCAGGGTGAAGGACTCCAGATTATAGTCCCAGAACTCCGACGGTCCGCCGAAGCCGTGGAATTTGATCATCGACAATGCGAAGTCGAATCCGAAGGCTTCGGCTTTCTGCACGATCGTATTGTTCAGATCGAAAGATGGCTTGTATTGCGGACTGGTTGTGGAGATCAGCCAGCCATTATTTCCAATCGGAAGGAAAACGCCGAGCTGCATGGGATTATCCTTGGTTAGGATGTGATGAATTCGTTCCAGCGGCGGGTCAGATAGCGATCTTCATCCATCACTGAATTCCACACTGCGATGTTGCCTAAGCGGTTCCACATCGAACCACCGTCGCGCGTGTTGCCGGCTTTTTCCATCAACTTTCCGAACGGCGAGAGTATATCCGCCTCCGCGGGCTTGCCATCGAGCCAGTACGCCGCCTCGGCCGGGGTGAGGTATTTGCGGGCATTGTCGGGTTGGGCGGAGTAGTAGCCTTGGCGTGCAATGAAGGCGCCGTCGAAGCCGCCGGTATACCAATTCAGATACTCATAAAAGCAGTCCAGTTTCAGGCCGGAGACGTGTTTCATGACCCCCAGCGTATAGGCCCAGCCGCGATACCCTTCCTTCAGCGGTTGGAATGTGCAGGGGATGCCGCGTGCGCGTACGGCGGCAACGGCGGGCGACCACATGGACTGGATCACCACCTCGCCCGATGCCATCAGGTTCACGGACTGATCGAACGACGTCCAGAAGGAGCGGAACTGGCCGGCGGCTTTGATCTCCATCATCGTCTTGATGGTTTTATCGATCTCTTCCTTGGTCATGTTGCCTTTGTTGCCGTATTTCACATGACCGGCGGCTTCCATGGCCATGGCGACGTCGATGATGCCGATCGTCGGATTGTCCTGCAGCGCCGACTTGCCTTTGAAGTCGGGGCTGATCAGGTCGGCCCAACTGTCCACTTTGCGGCCGACCAGGTCCGGGCGGATGCCCAGCGTGTCGCCGTTCATGATGGTCGGCACGCCGGTGACGTAGTCCGTCGGTGTGCCGTCGGTTACTTTCATGCCGGTTGCGTCGGTTGCGTAGAGTACCATCATCGGGGTGATGCCCTGGGATGGCGCTTTACGGCCGTCGGGGTATTCGCCTTTGGTCAGCAGCGGGATGGTTTGATCCCAGTATTTGAACTTCGCGAGCGGGATGGGTTGCGTGACGTTTCGGCCGATCAGATAGCGCATGTAGACAAGGCTGATATCGGCGCAATCCATCGAGGTGGACTGTGAGAGGAAGCGGTTCAGCAGATCGGCATTTTCGCTTGCCTGCATTTGCACGGTGAAGCCGAGGTCTTTGGTGGCCTGTTCGGCGACTGCGGGGATGGCGGTGACCGGTGGTCCGGCGTGGCGGATGACGACATCTTTGATGTTCTGCGCCCAGATGGTTGGGAAGCCGGTGACGGCGCCGGAGCCGATTGCGGTGCCGGCGAGGGCGGCAGCGCCTTTGAGGATGTTCCGCCGCGATGGGCCGGATTTTGTGGGAAGGGTGGTCTTCGATGCCATGACGCCGGTTATCCTTGGGAGCAGGGATTGAAGCGAATGCCGTCATGGTAGGGGCGGATTCACTTCGCTGCAATGCAACATGATAAAAAATACATCACAAAAGCACCGCGTCAGACATGAATATGATTAAATAATACTCAAGTGACTAAAATAAAATCATAAATGACTTATCGGCGAGCAAATGCAGCCGCGGATGATACGGCGCGCCATCCGACCCGGCCGACGATGACGCGCGACCGACGATGCCGCGCGACCGACGATGCCGCGTGAAATGTCATCGTTGCCCCTTGGTCCCTGCTGGGGGGCGGGACACGCGGCGGCCGGCGCGTCTTTGCGCCCGGTTCAGCCGGCCGAACTGCGCACTTGCACGCCGGCCCAGCCTTCCATCACCTTGATCAGGGCGGTGAAATCTGCCGTCCCCAGGCCTTGCTGTTCGCCAAACCGCCATAGGGTCTCGACTTGCTCGTGCACCCACATCGGCACGGCCAAGGCCTCGGCTTCCTGAAGGCCCAGCACCACGTCCTTCAGCATTGTCGTCAGACTGGCGCCATAATCGAACGTGCCGGTCAGGACGGATTTCGGCACTTTGGTCAGTGTCGCACTATTCTGTCCGGTGGACACGTTCAGCACCTCGACCATCTGGTCGGGATCCAGCCCGCCTTTGGCGCCCAGGACCAGTGCCTCGAACGCGGTCGCCATATTGGCGGCGTTCACCAGATTGTTGACCAGTTTCATCAACTGCGCCTGGCCGACGGTGTCGCCGACTTCGAACACGCGGCCGCCGATGCGTTGCAGCCAGGGCATCACCTGTTGCCGCGCCGCGGGTGGGCCAGCGGCAATAACCGTCAGCGTGCCGGCGCGTGCCCCCTTGGGGCCGCCGCTGACAGGACAGTCCAGCAGGGTGATACCCTTGGCAGCAACCGTCTGTTCGATCTGCTTCAGGGTGGGGCTGCCGATGGTCGACATCTCGACGTAAATTTTCACGCTGCCGCCGGCGGCGATGGCGGGGGCCACCGATTCGCTGACTTTGCCGTTCGGCAGGCAGGCGAAGACCACCGGGGCGGCGTTGGCCACGTCTTGCGGACTGGCATGGCGGATTGCCCCGCGCTCCAGAAACGGGGCCAGCGCTTTTTCGCTCTGGTCGAAGACATGCAGCCGAGCGCCGCGCTGTTCCAGCCGTTCGGCGATCGCCGATCCCATCTGCCCCAACCCCAGAAAACCCAGATCCATGACTCGAGTCCTTACCGATCAGTAGCAGGGATGATGACACGGATCGCGCTCTGTCGCATTGTGCTTCCCGTTCCGATGTGAAGGAGGAAACGCAATGGGAATGCTTGACGGAAAAGTCGCTGTTGTCACCGGCGCCGGCAACGGTATCGGCAAGGCGACCGCGCTGACCATCGCCGCCAATGGCGGTATGGTCGTGGTGAACGATATCGGCGCCACAGTGACCGGCGAGGGCCAGGATGCCGGCCCGGCGCAGCGCGTCGTGCAGGAGATCGAGCAGAAGTACGGCAAGGGCCGCGCGGTGATCAATTCCGGCAGCGTGGCGTCGTGGGAAGATGCCCAGAAGATGGTGCAGGACGCGATCGACAATTTCGGTCGCATCGACATGGTGGTGAACAACGCCGGCATTCTGCGGGATCGGATGTTCCACTACATGTCGATCGAAGAGTGGGATGCGGTGATCAAGGTCCATCTCTATGGCGCCTTCTATGTCTCCCGCGCGGCCATCCCGCATTTCCGCAAGCAGGAAAGCGGTGCCTTCGTTCACATGACCTCCACATCGGGCCTGATCGGCTCCGTTGGTCAGGTGAACTACGGCGCGGCGAAGCTGGGTATTGCCGGCCTGTCGCGGTGCATTGCGATGGATATGCAGCGCTACAACATCCGCTCCAACTGCATTGGGCCGCATGCGTTCAGCCGCATGATCGAGACCGTGCCCGGCCAGACCGAGGAGCAGTTGAAGGCGCGCGCCGAGAAGACCCGGCCGGACCACATTGCGCAGTTGATCGCATTCCTGGGCACCGACGCAGCGTCGGGCGTATCGGGCCAGATCATGGGCGTGCGCGGCAATGAGATCTATCTCTACAACCAACCGCGCCCGGTCCGCATCATGGCGCGTCCGGACGGCTGGAACCTGGAGAAGCTGGCCGAGATGTGGCTGCCGGCGGTGAAGAACAGCTTCACGCCGCTAGAGCGCACCCGCGACGTCTACACCTGGGATCCGGTCTGATCCGCCTTCCGGAAGGGGCAGGCACGCAGCCTGCCCCTTGTCTTTTTGCCGAAGCGCCGTCCAGGCGGACTGACGCCGGTCCTTTGCTGATGCGGGATGCAGCATGACGGCGCGACAATCCTACCGTTCGGCCGCCTTCGTCGTTGTGATCGGCATCATGGCGACGACACTGGCGCAGCCCGGCGTGCTGGCGGCGCTGCCGATCCGCAATCTGTTGAAGAACGCGTTGGGGCTGGATCGCACCGCCTCGGCGGCGTTTCTGTTCTGGACCGGTCTCGCCTGGTACTTGAAGCCCATCGTCGGGATCATCACCGACTCATTCCCGTTATTCGGCAGCCGCCGGCGCAGCTATCTGCTGCTGGGCGCGGGTTTGGCGACGCTTGGGTGGCTTGCCCTGACCGTGACGCCACATACGGTCAATGCGCTGCTGGCCGTGATCGTGTGCATCAACACGGCCATGGTTCTGGCCAGCACCGTGACGGGCGGTTTTTTGGTCGAGACCGCGCAGAATGAGGGCGCTTCCGGCCGGCTGACGGCGCTGCGGCAGTTTGTCCAGCAGGTCTGCGGGCTGATCAACGCGCCGATCTCGGGTTTTCTGGCCTCGGTCGCGCTGATGTGGGCGGCGCTGGCAAGTGGGATGATCGTGTTCCTGCTGGTGCCGGTGACGATCTGGTTTCTGAAGGAGGATTATCACCCGCCGCGGCCACTGAGTGCGGCGGGTGCGCAGTTCCGCACCATCATCCGCGCGCGCAGCTTGTGGGCGGCGGCGGGGCTGATGCTGCTGTTCTATATCGCGCCCGGCTTTGGCACCGCGATCTTCTACCGCCAGCAGAATGACTTGCACATGACGCCGCAGTTGCAAGGCTGGATCGGCTTTGCCGCCGCCATCGCCGGAATCCTGACCGCGATGCTGTATGGCTGGCTTTGTGAGAGGCTGCGTTTGCGGACTCTGCTGGCCGTGGCGATCGCCGTCTCCACCGTCACCAACCTGCTCTATGTTTTTTATGCGTCCGTGCCGTTGGCGTTCACCATCGACACGATCAACGGTTTTGGTTTTAGCCTGGCGGAACTCGCGCTGATGGATCTGGCGGTGCGAGCCACCCCGGTGGGGAGCGAGGGGCTGGGTTACTCGTTGATGTTAAGCGTGCGCAACCTGGCGATCTTTGGCACGGATGTGCTGGGATCCAAGCTGTTGGACAGCTACGGCTGGTCGTTCGACTGGCTGGTATACGCCAACTCCGCCACGACCGCGTTGGCACTGCCGTTGGTGTTTCTGTTGCCGGCGGTTTTGGTCGGACGGCACGACGCCTAGGCAGAACGGCCTGATTAGCCGAAGAACGGTTCGATCGGTCGATACATATGGATGGCGTCGTCCGCATAGGCCGTTCTGACCTTATCCTGCAGCGGGCCGTCTTCGCTTGGGGTGAACCCGTGCGACTGCATAAACGCCGCCGATCCCGAGACGGATACCAGCTCGGCCCGCCGCATCCCGACGAAGCGGCTGAGATCGGCAAGAAGCCGCAGGATCTGACCGCCATGCGCCTGGCCGCGCATGGCCGGGGCAAGGGCGATGTCGTGGATGAAATACGTATCGGCGTCGTCGGGTATCCGCCCCAATAGCGTATCGAGTGCCGGCGGCAGGCCGCGCCGCCACGGATGGGAGAAACCGTAGCCAAGCGGCGCTTCCCCTGGCAGGCAGAGCACGAAGCAGCCCATCGGAAACAGCGCGAATTTTTCCTGGAGCACATCGAGACGCTCGGGGAAATGCGGGTGGACGAGCTTGGAAAGGGCGAAGACCGCGGCCAAATCCGCTTCGGCCATCATCCGCCAGCGCGCCCCTTCTGCCGATACGCCCGGTTTTTGCGGCGTGTCAGTCATTGCTGAGCTTGCCGAAGGAAAAGACGCCATAGTCCAACGTATCTCCGCTGAAATACAGATGCACCGTCCACTGATCGCAGGCCAGATTGGCATCCGTGGTGCGCGACGGCTCCTGCGCCCAATCCAGCAGATCGAGCACATGGCGGCGGGAGCGCAGAGACTTCGGAAAGCGTTTGCCGTCTATCCGGAAGCTCTGGAAAAACGCATCGGCACCATTGCGCCGGATGACACCCAGGACGCCGTCGCCGATGTAGGTGTAGGAATCACGCTCCCAGGGTTCTTGCGAGGATGATGGCAGCTTTTGCACCCCTTTGCCGGTGCGGAAGAACCGTTCGTTCAACGTCGGCAGCACGTAGCCAGAAACTAGGTCGGCCATCATGCAGACCGTGTTCTCATCGTATCCGATGTCTGGTGCATCATCCGGGATGTCCAGCGGCTTACCCGCAGTGGCCGGCACCGTGCCAATCGGGTGTTGGCCATGGGAGAATGCATCGCCGGTCGCGCCAGCAAGCCAGAGCGCGGTGCAGAAACACAGTGCCAAGCTCTTGCCGATCGCCTGCCGGACCGCTGCGGCGAGGCGGAGCCTGCGGTTCGTCAGGTGCGCGGGCAAGAGAGGCGACCGCGGCATGGGCTAGCCCAGTGCGCCGCCCTTGCGCGCGAACTGGATGTAGAGTTCCCGAACCCGCGCCGTTGCCGGCCCAGGTGTGCCGGTGCCGATCGTCTGACCATCGATCTCGACCACCGGCATGACCAAATTGGTCGCCGAGGTGATGAACGCCTCCTCTGCCGCCAGGGCTTCGGTGACCGAAAATGTCCGCTGGTCGAAGGCGAAGCCGCTTTCGGCGATGAATGCCAGCACGGCGGCGCGGGTGATGCCGGGCAGGACTTTCTCGGACAGGGGGCGGGAAATCAGCGTGCGGTCCTTGACGATCCAAGCGGTGGAGGAGCCGCCTTCGGTGATGATACCGTCCTCGGTCATCAAGACTTCCTGCGCGCCCTGGTTGGCAGCGGCTTGCTTGGCCAGCACCGAGGCGAGCAAGTTCACGCTTTTGATATCGCGCCGGAGCCAGCGCAGATCCGGCGCCGTGACAGCCTTGATTCCGGTCTTCGCGCTTGGCGCGTTCAGCAGGTTGCGGGTCTGGGTGAACATCACGAGGGTCGGCGTTGCGACCTTGGGGAAGACGAAGTCGCGGTCAGCCGCGCCACGGGTGACTTCCAGGTAGATGCTGCCCTCGGTCAGGGCGTTGCGGCGCATCAGTTCGTGGTGGATGGCGATCAGGTCTTCGGCCGACCAAGGCAGCGATAATGCGATTTCGGCACAGGAGCGTTCCAAGCGCGCCAGGTGGGCGCGGATGTCGATCAAGGTGCCGTCGATGATCGACGTCACCTCATACACGCCGTCACCGAAAATGAAGCCGCGGTCGAAAACGGAAATCGTGGCTTGATCTTCCGGCAGGTAGGCGCCGTTTACATAGACGATGCGGCTCATGCTGAAGGCTTTCGGTGCGAGCGTCGAAGGGCGTGTTTGTATCGAACCTTCCCCGCGGGGGCTATGGGCGGTGACGGCAACCTCCTAGACTCATTTTGCATCCCTCAGGACAGATGTTTGACGATGCAACCGGACTGATCCGCGTCCGACAGGTCCGTCGGGTTCGCCTGGGGTGGCCTTGCGTGCCCGCATCTTGCCCGCCACCTCTAACCCGCTATCGTGCGCCGCTTCGATGGGGCGTGGCCCCCAACACAGGTCAGGAATACGTTCGAATGCCCAAGCTCCGCGGTGCCGATATCGTTGTGAAAACCTTGGAAAAAGCCGGTCTTACCGATATTTTCACGTTATCCGGTAACCATATCATGTCGTTGTTCGATGCCGCGATCGACGCCAACCTGAAGTTGCTGCACGTCCGGCATGAGGCGGCGACGGTTCACATGGCCGATTCCTATGGTCGGCTGACGGGCCGTCCGGGCATTGCCTGGGTCACCGGCGGCCCAGGCCATGCCAATGCGGTCGGCGCCCTGTTCACCGCTTTGGGCCAGGAAACCCCCATGGTCCTGATGTCGGGCCATACGGAAACGGATCAACTTGGTAAGGGGGGATTCCAGGAACTGCGCCAAGTCGCGATGGCCGAACCTGTCAGCAAGGCGGCCTGGTTGTCGACCGACACCGCCACAGTGGGGATGGATGTCGCCAAGGCCGTCCGCATCGCCACGACCGGCCGGCCTGGCCCGGTGTCTTTGAACCTCCCCTCGGACGTGCTGGATGCGCGGGTGGAAACCGATGCCATCGTCTGGCCGACGCCGGCGGATTTCTCCGCGCCCGCGGTTCCGTTGCACGATGCCGTGGCCGATGCCGTCATCGGCTTGATGGCGACGGCCAAGCGCCCCCTGATCATCGGCGCGCCGGTTCTGGCGACGGATCGCGGCAGAGTGCTGTTGCGGCGGATGGAAGCGGCGTTTGGTGCGCCGGCGGTGCTGAGTGAGGGGCCACGATCCTTCGCTGATGCCTCACTTGGTGCCTATGCGGACGTTGCCGGCGATGCGGACATGGTTTTGCTGCTGGGCAAGGCCTTGGACTTCACCCTGAAATTCGGCGGTGCACCGTTCCGGCCGGATTGTCGTTTCATTGCCATCGATCCCGACGGCGCCATGCTGGATCGCGCCGTGCGCTACAAGGGCGCGCTGCTGGCGCTGGGTGCCATCGCCGATACGGTGCCGGCGGCCGAAACGCTGATCGCCCGCGCCGCCGAGCACAAGCTGGGTGATGCGGGCTGGGTGAAGGAGGCGAATGGCCTGCTGTATGATCGCCCCGCCGACTGGGCGGTGCTGACTGGCAGTGCGCCCGATAGACTGCATCCGGCGCAAGTGTTTCCGGTTTTACAACGCTATCTCACGCCCCAGTCGATCCTGATCGCCGATGGCGGGGAGTTTGCACAATGGGGCCAAAGTATCCTCCGCAACGACCGTCGTATGATCAACGGCGTTGCCGGCTCGATCGGCGGCTCGTTACCGATGGCGGCCGGTGCGCGCGTCGCTGATCCTGCCAATCCGGTCTTTGCCGTGCTGGGTGACGGCACGTTCGGCTTCCATATGTCAGAGATCGAGACGGCGGTACGGCTGAACCTGCCCTATGTC
>Ga0164297_10006143_pt1 | contig 10090 bp, 3 predicted proteins | sample GEODES058metaG_FD_113539 | JGI IMG/M metagenome (GOLD analysis project Ga0164297, IMG submission 113539) | Dystrophic lake water microbial communities from Trout Bog Lake, Wisconsin, USA - GEODES058 metaG | ecosystem: Environmental > Aquatic > Freshwater > Lake | place: USA: Trout Bog Lake...
ACTTCATTATAGTCAATCACAAAATCACAGTTTCTCTCCATAAACAGAAATACTTGGAGATTGATATCACATACTTCCTCCATCAGAGTCTTTAACTTGACAACCTTTTCATCTAGCGGAACTCCATCATCTTCCTTTTCTTCAACTTGTTTGATTTCACTATAACTTGGCAGTTCAGACAATTCATACTTACTCTTGATAAAAGCCTCCATCTGTTTATTCAATATTCTCATCAATTCCAACTCAAGTCTCATACTATCCATCTCTTCGTCCTGTTTCTTTACTCTTTTACTCATCAAATTTACACACTCTTCAATTTGATGAATATTCATAACTGCTTCTGGGATTGGATATCTGTTTATAACAAGCATCCAGTACTCCTTTTCATTCACGTATAACTTGAATGGCTCTTCGCTCTCCATCATCAAGTTACTTGTAACTGCAAGGGACATTTCCGTGTTATAAAACTGGTCGAAATGTAAGAACGCTTTTTTATATCGTTGGTCATTTTCAATAATCTTGAAATCAACACGATTTACCTTTCCAATTCCATTGTTATGAAATACATCCATTACAAATTGCTCAGTAACTTCTGATTTCATTCTTGGAACATAAATACTCATATTTGTACTTGCTGACATTTTTGATACGAAAAGTTGCGCGGTTTGAAAATTCAAAGTTTATAAATCGTTATTATAAATAGTTTATACTTCCCTTTATAGAGGTTAGTTTTCATTTCAATTTTTATAAAAATGTTATAAAATTTATAAAAACTTATAAAAATTATAAAAACTTATACATCCTTCTTGTCAATCACAATTGACTTACTCACATTTTTTATAACCCTATCAAACAACTTCTTCTCATCGGTTACTAGTTCTAATAAAATACGATTATAACGGTCACTTTGTTTCGATGAACTATCCGCATAATAAGGGTTCTCTTTTTTCCATAAAGGTATTGCACTCATATTACTTCTTGTTATATTCTTTATTACTTTCAACATTTTCGCCTTTTCTTCATTCTCTTTCTCCCACTTATCATCGTCTTTTACATAAAGGTTATCTCGCTTCACATCTGTACAATGTACCGGACGATTATACACTCCCAAATTTTTCAGTTCTCGAATAAATATCTTCGATACTCCTTCTACAAACCCCAAGTTTCCAATACTTTCAATATCTTCTATGCTTCCTTTTATTTGGTCTACAAAGTCAGTTATATTCATAGCATCTTTACACTTTTCATTCAAAAATATCTGTAGGTTAAAGTTTTTGTTATTACAGTTATTCATATTGTTATTACTGTTATTTATATTGTTACTATTCATTATCAAGTTTTGATTTTCTTGCTGCGACTTTATATATTCCATAAATATCTTCTGTGTCTCCATTTGTAACTCCTGCATATCCTTTGAGTTATTGACTTGCGTCATAATTATCTTCAACAGTTCCTCATTGGAAAGACTGTTTATACCTGTTTCTGTTGTTGTTGTAACTAACTCCTGACTTTGTTCGCCTTTTTTACATTTCTGTTTATGTTTCCACAAACCACTCTGCGTCTTATATTTAAATCCACAGTCACATTTGTGTTTTTCCTCGAAGTTTACGCGTTTTGACGCGTTTTGCGGCGTTTTTAATTCCATTTCGCGTAAAATATGTTTTTTTGTTGTTAAATGTCTTTCTAGGTCATACTTTCGTGAGCATCTATAGTCACAAAAAGAACAGTCATAAACTAGGTCTTTTGTGTTACGCGTTTTCTTAATTCCAATTAATTCCATATATTTCCATTAGACTTTTTGTTTAAATATTTTAACCCAAAAATGTTAAATTTGCTGAAAAAACACATTTTTTTATGGTCACAGTTTTTTTAACTATTTTTCGGGTTTGTGACGCTTTCAGTCTAAAAAGCCAAAAAAACCCCTCGTTTTTATTTTTTTTCAAGATTTTATTGGACCTATCCAAAAATGGACAAAAATAAATGTCCAAAATCGAAAAGCCTTTTCCCTTTTTAGGTCAAAAATATGCAAAAACGCGAGGTTTTTTCCTTAGCCACCCAGGATTTCCCTTTTTTATCCTCTTTTTTTAAGAAATTTGGTTTTCAAATATGTATTTTTATAAAATAGGGGTTAAAATAGTATGTATTGTCTACTTTTTGTTTTCAATATATAAAAACTACATAAAAACTATATGTGTTATATATTCATATCCATATCATATGAGCCGTTATATTGATGCAATTTTTTATATCAATCTGGATAAAAGAGTTGATAGAAAACAACAGATAGAAGAAGAACTCGACAACTTTGGATTGAAATATGAAAGATTTTCGGGTCTTATTTTTCCAGATATTCATCCATATTATGGTTGTTCTATGTCTCACTTGAGTATACTTAAAACAGCGAGAGAAAAAGGGTATAAAAACGTATTAGTTCTGGAAGATGATTTTTATTTCAATGTCGACAAGGAAACCTTTGAAGATAATATGAAACAACTATTTGAAACACAAAGTGACTTTGATGTGTTCATGTTAGCTCCTGCTCCACAAAAAGTAGAAAAAGATGTAAATAATCCATTATTTTATAAAATTATAGAGTCTTCGTGTGGTGCAGGTTACTTGGTTCAGTCGAAATACTATGATAGAATTATTACGACTTTAGAGTCATCATTTGAAATGTTCAGACAAACGAATATGTTTTGGGTTTATACCGTTGACCAAGCATGGAAACAGTTACAACCTAGTGATAAATGGTTGATTACTTATAAGTTTGTAGGTAAACAAAGACGAGGTTTTAGTGACTGTGGAAATAATATAACTGAAAATGATTGGAAAGATACTTGTGAATAAATAATATTATAACTAATATAGATATGGATACACATATGAATACACATATGGATACAGATAAACCTATGAATACAGATACTAATATGGATACGAATAAACAATGTTTTGTATATCTATTAGAGTCTTCTATAAAAGGAGCTACTTATGTAGGTGCAACTATTGACTTGAATAGGAGGTTAAGACAGCATAACAAAGAAATAAAAGGTGGCGCAAACTATACTGGTAGTAAAGTATCTAATGGTGAAACATGGCGTAGAGTTTGTTATGTTTCTGGTTTTCCTGACTGGAGAACTGCTCTACAATTTGAATGGAGATGGAAACAACTCAGTAGAAAAATTGATAAACGTTTATTTAAAAAACCACTGGAAAAAAGGATGGAAGCACTTAAAATACTTCTTTCCTTAGATAAACCTACAAATAGTGCGATTCCTTACGAAGAATGGGTAACAAAACCCTTTATTACATATGAATAGTGTATTTATTATATTTATCGTTTTGTTTATATATAAATATAATAATCTTATCTTTTAATATATTATTATGGCTTCAAATAACACAACTTATGGCGCTGGAACAAATAGCAATGCGGGCCAAAATAATAGTGCATTTGGTGCTTACTCTGATTCAAACACCACGGGTGTTTCAAATATAAGTGTTGGTGTAAACTCACTTTTATCTAATAATGGTGGTTCATACAATACTGGGTTAGGAACATCTACATTATTAAGTAACACTTCTGGAAATTCAAACACAGTAGTTGGTTCAAATGCTATGCAAAATTCGACTACTACAAGTCAAAATGTAGCAGTAGGCACACAGTCATTATATAACGACACAAGTGCAGGTCAAAATACAGCTGTTGGAACATTTTCTATGATAAATAATATTTCTGGAACACAGAATACCACATTAGGGTTCAATACTGCATCTAGTCTTACTGGTGGAAATAACAATACATTCTTGGGTGCTTATACAGATACAACTAGCCCAAATGTATCAAATTCAACAGCACTAGGTTATGGGGCAAAAGTAAACGCAAATAACCAAATTGTTCTAGGTACAAATACAGAAACTGTTTATATTGCTGGTATTTCTGGTATTTCTATGGGAGTAATCGGTTCAACCGGATATATCCAGTTTTCAGATGGAACTATACTATCAAGTGCTAGTAGTTTTGGTCCACAACCAGTTCCCGCTGACTTATCACTAAATACACTTGTTGTAAACAATGGTATGACTGCAAAAGGAGGAATAATTACAGATACATTGACATCAAATAGTATTACTACAAATACGATGGTTTTTACAGGAGGAATGACTGGTAAAGGTGGTTTTTCTATGACTGGTGGAATAACAACAGACAGTTTAAAAACTGCTACTTTACTTGTTACAGGAGGAATGACTGGTAAAGGAGGAATATCTATGACCGGTGGTACAAATACGGATAGTTTAAATATAATAGGAGGACCTTTTGTTTCTAACTCTACATACACATTGTTACAAGACAATAATTTCAACAGAAACACAATGATTGGTTCAACAGCAACTGGTCAACAAAATATTGGTATTGGATACAATAACTTAAGTAACGCACGTCCATATGGTTGGCAACAAGTATCAAGTAATACTTTTCCAAGTTATCCATTTAGTGGTATAACAACTTCTTCTAATGGTAAATACATAACTATTGTTAGTAATACAACAAGTGGTTTGTTTACACCAGTAAATATTTCTTACTCAAGTGACTATGGAAATACTTGGACACAGTCTACGAATAATGGAAATGTAGTAAACGTTCCTATTCAGGGTATTGCGATGTCTTCCGATGGGAAATATCAAGTTGTTGTTATTAGTGGAGCTGGAAAAGGATATAACATAATTGTTTCAAATAACTATGGTTTATCATGGAGTTATAATACTTATACAAATGTACAAAACTGGAAGGCTGTGACTATGTCATCTAGTGGTCAGTATATTACAGCAGTTGTAAACGGTGGTAATATTTATATATCATCCAACTATGGTTCTTCTTGGGGTTTACCATCAGTTTATACTGCCGATAACTATACATCTGTTTCCATGTCTTCATCTGGTTCAAATCAAACTGCTGTCGCATATGGTGGATATATTTATACATCTACAAGTAGCGGTTCATCATGGTCTACTATTCAGATAAAAAATTTATGGAACTCAGTAGCTGTTTCTTCAACGGGTCAGTTTCAAATAGCTGCTTCATCATCTGGTACTAGTGGTGGAACATCTTATAATGGTTCTTTATACATATCAAGCGATATTGGAACAAACTGGACACAAATTTTAAATAACCAGTTTTATAACTCGCAAGGTGCTCAAGTGCCACCAGCATATAATAACTGGGTTTCTGTATCTATATCATCAAATGGACAGATAATAACTGCTGTTACTGTAAATAATACAAATACACAAAGTTTTATATATACGTCGAATAATGGAGGACTTACATGGGTTCTTTCATATACTTCTTCAAATAGTGACCAAATAGTATCAACCGCGATATCTTCTAATGGAATAACACAAGTAGCTGTTTCTAGTTCAACTGCAAACAGTTCAAGTTATTTATATTTAAGTTCTTCCACCACCGGAAATACTGTCCTTGGTTTTCAAGCTGGAACTTATGAGCAAGGAGTATATAACACATACTTAGGTTATAATGCAGGTCCTACAGGAAAAGTTGTGTTCAAACAGTCAACCGCGATAGGTGCCAACTCTTTTGTAACAGATTCTAACCAAGTAGTTCTTGGAACTGTGTCAGAAACCGTTATTGTTCCTGGTATATTTGATGTTTCCGGTGTGTCAAATTTTTCCAGTCTTATGTCTGGTTACAACGGTTTGTCTATGACGGGTGGAGGAATTAAAACAGATAGTTTTATTTCTTATGGTGGAATGACTGGATTAAAAGGACTATCTGTTACAGGTGGAATAAATACTGATATATTAACATCCTATGGGAGTATTACATCGAATGGTGGAGCTACAATAAATACCACTAATGGTGGTGTCGGTTTAACAGTAAATGCATTAACCACAACAACCACATTACTAGTTAACCAAGGTATTACAGGAAAAGGCGGCCTTTCCATGACAGGTGGTATTCAAACAGATAGTCTCATTTCTTATGGTGGGATAACAGGTAATGGTGGACTAATAATATCAAGTGGGGGTATTCAAACAGACAGTCTGATTTCTAATGGAGGAATAACTGGAAATAATGGACTTTGTGTAATAAATGGTATTCAAACAGATAATTTCAACGCGTCAACAGTTGTGGTTAGTTCTGGTATATCAGGTAGTGGAGGTCTTTCTATGACAGGAGGAATTGTAACAGACAGTTTGGTTGTACAAAATGGAATAACTGGTAAAGGTGGCCTAATAATATCAAGTGGAGGTATTCAAACAAATAAACTTAGTATCACAAGTGGAGGAATAACCGGTGCTATTTTTTATACTCAAAATGGTTTAGATGTTACTAGTACTACAGGATTCAAATACATAGATGCAAATAAAATGAATGTAAACGCAAGTATTATTCCATCTGATACTAACGCTGGAAATAACATAAGTAATTATAGTGTAGGTCTTACTGCTTCTGTTTGGGGCAATATGTTTACAACTAGTTTAAATGTAATTGGAGTTGCCGGTAATAATAATAACACAACTACAACATATCAAAATATAAATGTATCCAACAATGTACTCAATTTACCATTAGGAACAACGATAGGTGGAATAAACCCTGGTGGAATCAATATCAAAGGTGAGTTAAGCAGTACATACGACCTTCCACCAAGTATAGCATACCCTGCCTATCCTGGTAAAGGTGACTCTTATATTGTGAATGGTCCTACAGCAGCCTGGAATGGTTTATGGGTTTCATTAACGGGAACACAAGGTGCTATTTCAAGTACTGGTTCAACTGGTCCTGGTCTTTGGGTATATACTGGTAATATTCAAGGGCCACAAGGTATTCAAGGTACTAGTGGTTCAACAGGTTCACAAGGTCCAACAGGACAACAAGGTAACACTGGACCAACAGGTAGTTCACCATTTATAAATACAATAAATGGATATAATATATATTCAAATATTGGAATCAACACAAAACCTTCTTCTGTTTATGGACTAGGTGTAAGTGGTGGAATACTTTATTCAAATGGAATGTCTGGAGATAACCTCTCTCTTTCAGGAAATATAACTTCTAACACTGGTACATTTAATGGACTAACTGCTGGTTATGTTTCAGCAACTACACTTTATGTTCCATCAGGACTAACAGCAACTAATAATAGTGTTTCAGTCAATACGTTAACAGCATCAGGAACTATCTATTCTCCTTTATTTTCATCACCAAGTGGAACTGTAAATGCGAAAGCAGGTATTTTCACTGGTATGTCTGCAAGCAGTGGTATCAATTTTGCGAATGGTATGACTGGTGACAATATATATACCAATTATATATACGCGAGCACTGGTACATTTACAGGACTAACTGCCGGTTATATTTCAGTGAATGGAAATGGTATTACTATTGTAAAAGGTGACATAACTTTGAATAGCGGTAATAATATAACCTTGAATAGCGGTAATGTTACCTCTACCAATTTTATAGCATCAAACGGCAGTGTTATTGCTAAATCCGGTATTTTCACTGGTATGTCTGCAAGCAGTGGTATTGGTTTTACAGGTGGTATGACTGGAGATAATGTGTATTTATATGACTATTCACTTATTAGTCCTGCACCTCCAGCAGCTCCTTCAGGTGTCGGTAACATGGTTGTTAAAAATTTATTTGCTAACAATATTTATGGTACTGTTGGTGGTGGTAGTAGTACTAGTTTCAAAAGTTTAACAGTAGGTCCAGGTGGAATGACTGCTTATGGTGGTATACAATTTTCAGGAGGAATGACAGGTGACAATTTTATTGTGGGTAGTATTATTTCAGGAACAGGAAGTTTTACGAGTATGACAGCGACTAACTTAAGTGTTAGTGGAATGACCGCACAAAATAATATTTATTCAAATGGTGTATATGTATATGGTACAAGTAGTAATGGTTTGAATGCGCCAAGTATAAACAATAATGGTTCTACCGACTTTTCAATAAGTGGTAATAACAAAAATATAAAGTTGAACACGAATACTATTATTGACACTAATGGATACTTGACTGTTTCAAGTGGAATGACTGCAACAAGTACTGGTGTTGTAGTAACTGGATTAACAGCAAGCAATACAGTTTATGCCCCTACCGGTAACTTTAACTTTTTGAGTTCAAGTGGATATGTAGTAGGAACAACAGGTGCGTTTGCGAATGTGAATGCTAATACAGGTAACTTTAACTTTTTGAGTTCAAGTGGGACAATTTATGCTTCAGCAACAAATGGGTTTGGTGACACAACAAATGCATTGAATATTATGCCTTCTTCTAGTGACTCAAATACAAGTATTGCTATTGGTTCTTATCCAGTAGGAACCACTTATGGTCCTAACATTCAAATTGGAACAAATGCTTTAACAACAAAACAACCCTATCATATTTATACTCAAAATAGTATTGCTATTGGAATGACTGCTGCTAATTTACCTTTAGATAGGTGTATTGTAATAGGTAATTATGCATACTCAAATGCCACTACTTTAAATGATAATGATAGCACAAATGATAATGTAATTATTGGATATAAATCTGCTTCTGGTGTAACTGGAAGACTTCAATATAGTACTTTGATTGGAAGTAATGTTGGAGGAATGAGTAATACTAATTATATTAAATATAATACTTGTATAGGTTACAACTCAGCTATAAATAGTTCTAATAACTCGGTTGTAATAGGTGCTAATTCGTCTACCAATGGTAGTAATAGTACAGCAATAGGTTGTAGCGCAACAACAAACAGTTATACTAACGCTACTGCGATAGGTTATAACGCATCCGCAGGAGCAAATAATCAAATTGTACTAGGAACATCAACAGAAAATGTTTATATACCAGGTACTCTTTATGTAGCATCTGGAATGACAGCAACAAATACTGGTGTTGTAGTAAGTGGGTTAACAGCAAGCAATGCAATTTATGCCCCAACAGGTAACTTTAACTTTTTGAGTTCAAGTGGATATGTAGTAGGAGCAACAGGTGCTTTTACGAATGTGAATGCTAATACAGTAAACTCTAGTATATTAATGGCCAAAGGATTTACTGCGGGTGTAAATTCAGGAGATGTATATGTTAGTGGAACTGTTTATGCAAATACATTTAACGGAAATATTGCTTCGAGTGGTATTACGCCAACTAACTTAACAGTAACACTAGGACCCAACTACATAAATGGTCCAACTATATTTGGCTCATCATCGAAAGGTAGTGGTTTAACAGCACAAAATGGTATTAATTACGCTAACGGAGCCACAGGTGACAATCTTTACTTAACTAACTCACTTTATGTTGGATCTAGTAACATATATCTTATGAGTGTGCAAGGTGTTAATAGCACTGCAAGTAAAAACATTGCTATTGGTTCACTTAACAGTAATAACACATATGGTTTAAGCAGTAATAATATTCATATAGGTGCTAGTTCACTTCTTAACTCCAAGACAAACTCTACTAACAACGTAGCTATTGGTGCCAATGCTATTGGAGGAAACGGTATAAGTACATATAACACTGCGATTGGTATTAGTTCTCTTGCAGCAGCAACAGATTGTAGCAACAATACTGCTGTTGGTTATCAGTCTGGTAATACTCTAACAAGTGGTTTATATAACACATATGTTGGTTCAAATGCTGGTTCTAGCAACACAACTAACAGTTATACTACTGCTATCGGATATAACGCACAAACAAATGCTTCAAATTCAACAGCAATAGGTTCTAGTACAACAACAAGCAATTATACTAACGCTACTGCGATAGGTTATAACGCATCCGCAGGAGCAAATAACCAAATTGTATTAGGAACATCAACAGAAAATGTTTATATACCAGGTACTCTTTATGTAGCATCTGGAATGACAGCAACAAGTACTGGTGTTATAGTAAATGGCTTAACTACAAGTAATACAATTTCAGGTTCAACAGGTAACTTCATCTTTTTAAGTTCAAGTGGATATGTAGTAGGAGCAACAGGTGCTTTTGTGAATGTGAATGGAAGTACAGGTAACTTCAACTTTTTGAAATCAACTGGATACGTAGTAGGAGCAACAGGTG
>Ga0164297_10006146_pt1 | contig 10088 bp, 14 predicted proteins | sample GEODES058metaG_FD_113539 | JGI IMG/M metagenome (GOLD analysis project Ga0164297, IMG submission 113539) | Dystrophic lake water microbial communities from Trout Bog Lake, Wisconsin, USA - GEODES058 metaG | ecosystem: Environmental > Aquatic > Freshwater > Lake | place: USA: Trout Bog Lake...
CCGTGGCGGGCGTGTTTGGCGGCACTTGTAGAGCCGGCGACACGACAGCATCTTGCTGTCTGAAGCTCGATGGTGCGCGCGAGCCCCGGGCACTCAACGGCAGCGGCGATGGCTTGTCTTCATCCTCAACCTCCTCAGCGCCGTCTCCTTGAGATGAGAGGCGGGGCTGCTCGAGCGACAGTGCTGAAGGTTCCCTTCCCTCGCTTCCCTTGACGGGTATCACGCGAGCAGAAGCTGCGTCTGTCATGGATGATGACCGTGGCGGTTCTACAAGTGCGGGAGTCGCGACGGGACTGACATCGGCTTTGCAGAAGCACGACATGCATCGGTATTGCTGACGTGTAGAGTGCAACGTTGCCGACGGCTGCCGCCGCGAAGCCAGTCGTGGATGGACCTGAGTGCTGCGACGGGAGCAGCTGCGTTGTGGGACTGCCGCCGCCGCGTCAGGGGCACTGACTCGCCAACTTTCAGAGCTGCCAGCAGCGCCCGCGTGTACGTGCGCAGCGCACCAGCTCGCAGAATGTCGTCTGCCGCTCCTGCTGTTGTAGTCACGGGTGCGTTCCTTCCACTGGACGACACGCCTTCTCAGCTGTGTGTGCTGATCTGTGTCCTTCCTGCCCTGCTCCGCCTCCTGCAGAGGCCAGCGCGCGCCTCATCGACGGCAAGGCCATTGCAGAGACTGTGCGCCAGGAGGTCGCAGACAAGGTGGCCCAGATGAAAGCAAAGACGGGCAAGGTAGGAAAAGCTGACTGAGGAGCCTGGCGGCAGGCTTGTGCCACATGTGCCTCAGCCTTGGCTTTGACCGTCGTGACTTGCGTCTCCCACAGGTCCCTGGCCTGGCAGTGGTCCTCGTGGGCAGTCGCAAGGTGAGGCCGCCTGTCCTTGTTCGAGTGCGAGTTCAGTTGACCCCTGGGGTCTTCAACCTCCTGACACCGCCGCTGCTGCACGGCACAGGACTCGGAGACGTATGTGCGCAACAAGAAGAAGGCGTGCGCAGAGTGCGGCATGGCAAGCTTCGGGACAGACCTGCCAGAAGACGCAACAGAGCAACAGGTGTGGCCGCAAAAGGCTCTGCTGTCAACCGGTGCGCGTTATTGAGAACCATGCCTGACGCGTATACTTGCCCGATACAGGTCCTGGATGTGGTGGCTCAATATAATGCTGACCCCGATGTGCACGGCGTCCTTGTCCAGCTGCCGCTGCCGACGCATGTCAACGAGGAGCGCGTGCTGGGCGCCATCTCGCTAGAGAAGGATGTTGACGGCTTCCACCCAATCAACATCGGCCGTCTCGCCATGCGCGGCCGCGACCCGCTGTTTGTGCCGTGCACGCCAAAGGTGCGCACACACCCAGCCCAGGATGAGAACTATGAGCATGTCATAGTCCCTCACTCACTTACTATGCATACAGGGATGCATCGAGCTTCTTGAGCGTAGTGGCGTCACCATCAAGGGCAAGCGCGCTGTCGTCATCGGGCGCAGCAACGTGGTTGGTATGCCAGCAGCTATGCTGCTGCAGCGCCGGGACGCCACAGTGACAGTGGTCCACAGCCGGACACCCAACCCGGAAGAGATCATCCGCCAAGCGGACATCGTCATCGCTGCGGTGGGCCAAGCAGAGTTCGTCAAGGGGGCGTGGCTCAAGCCTGGATGCGCAGTCATCGATGTAGGCATCAACCCCGTGCCGGATGCCTCCAAGAAGACCGGCTACCGCCTAGTCGGGGATGTCGCATACGCGGAGGCGCTGTCAGTAGCGGGGGCGATTACGCCAGTCCCAGGCGGTGTGGGTCCGATGACTATTGCTATGCTGCTGAGCAACACCTGCGAGGGGGCAGCTCGTGCATTTGGGGTGAATTGACCACACTTTTGCGATGACATCGCGCGTTTATGACATCACTTCGAAGGGCCTTCGTCGAAGCATTCTGCGGAGTCTATCCATGGACGCCGAGGATGACGATTCGCCCGTGTCTCTGTCTGCGTCCACTCTTGAGGCCCTGGCCAGCGTGTTGGCGGAGCAGAAGGCAGCTGCAGCCGCGGCCGCGGAGTCAGATCCGTTCGCTACCGAGAACTGGGCGCTCAGTCAGTTTCACTACGACGCAGAAACAGCAAGGACAGTTGCCCAAGCTGTCGTCAAGCTAGCTGGCAGTGGAGGCCGCGTGTGCTGTGTCTCCTGCCCAACGCTGTTCAGAGAGCTAAAAGACTCACACCCAGCAGTGGGCTGCCACTTGCTTGAGTTCGACACGCGCTACGACTGCCGTGGAGACTTCACGAAGTATGATTACAACGCGCCGCTGGATGTGCCTGAGACTCTGCACGGAGCTTTCGCCGTTGTCGTTGCGGACCCCCCCTATTTGGCGGACGAGTGCTTGACAAAGACGTCTCAGACTGTGAGACTGTTGTTGGCCACGCCGGAGTCACACAGGCTCTTGCTGACTGGCGCCATCATGCGCGATGTGGCTCTCCGGGAGCTGGGCGTGAGGCCTGTGCGGTTCAGGCCACAGCACAGCAGCAAGCTTGCCAACGAGTTTCTGTGCTACACAAGTCACGATGAAGCCACCATTTTGGGCGGCTGGGACCCAGAATTCTTGACAAAGGAAGAGCCGTGATTCAGTGCTTCTCCGCCAGCTTCTCCTCTTTCTTGGCCTGGTTGAACTCGACGCCCATGAGGGAAATGGACATCGCCGAGAGGAGAGCGGCGCCGCCCAGGTACACGAGATCAACGGGCGAGGTGACAGCCATCTTCTTGCCGTGCTCGAAAATGTTCACGATCATGATCATGACGATGACTGCTCCTGTCCTGTGCTTGAGGTCGCCCAAACCATCAAGTGCGAGCCATTCAGGTCGGTGCCCCAGGTTGAAGCCGCCCTTGTGCGCCTTGGCGTATGCCTCAGGCTCATCCTCCGGGTCCGCGATATGCATCTTGGAGATGAATAGCTCGAAGAGACCCATGCCGAAAACCAGAGATGCGCAGCCCGTTAGGAATTCATCCAGCGACTCCACAGCCTTGATGCCCATATCGCTGGACTTGCCCATTAAAAATGCCATCCAAGCCTTGCTGACAGTCGTGATTCCCTTCGCAAACATAGCGGCTGACATTGCAATGGCGCCAGCAACGGCAAGCAGAACGAGGAAGCGTGTGCTGAAAAGAGCAGTCTCGACCATCTGCTCCACTGTATTGCCTTCGTGCTCTTCTTCACCGGCTGCGCGCGCAGCAGGCACAAGTGCGAACGCCGCAGAGACTGCGACTGCTGCCGCTGCGCCCACCAGCAACATGTTCTTGTCCTTGTCCTTGTTGCCATCATTGTCGTTGTCATCACCGCGGCTGCCCTCAGACCAGTCACCATGGCCGCCATTGCCACTGCCGCCGGGCGGACCAGCCGGGCCACTGGATCTGGGCGCAAGTGGGGCACACATAAAGTTGGTTAGACATGCGACTAGAAAACCCAGAGCCCAGCACGGGAAAAGCGCTATCCGTTGGCTGAGCATGACAACCGCTTATATGACGCACCCTAGCTGCACGAAGAGCGGCGGAGGTGCGCGGCGAGCCGCGGGGCGGACACGCATACGAGACGCTGAAGTTGTGCACGGCAGGCGTACTGCAGCGCTTGGAGCACGCACATTGCGCGCGGAAGAAGCGCAGACTTGCGGCGCATGACAGGGAAGGCGCACGACAGCACTCATGGCAAGACAATAGTCACTGCGAGGTATCTCTGGGCAGAGCATTTGACGTCGACGTCAGAAGCGCCCCTCGTCACGAGCTCGACCGGAGCTCGAAGTCTACGGGTACCTCCAAGTACTGTAAGTCAGCGGAGAGGCCCATCCGAGCTCCAGCAATGACAAATCGCATGGGCAAGCCTTCAACAAGGGGCGCTAGCTGCTGCCGTGCTGCTACGAGGCGGGCACATGCCGCATGGAACGCATCCGGCGACACTCCGTCACCGCGGAGTAAATGTCTCATGCGAAGCAGTCGCCGGGTAGCGATGCTTGCTTCATTGGCTCGCAGCTCAGCAACATGCATGCGCTGCCGCACAGCTGCACAGGCAGGACCCGCATGCGCCAGGAAGGCGTACACATTGTCGCCAGACGCGGTGATAGGAACAGTCACCACGCCCTCTGTACTATCGCTCTCGAAGCCTTTGCTCGAAGGCCCGCCGGCATCTGGTGCTGGTCCAACTCTGACCGGCACATTGCCCAGGACTCCGCCCGCTGCTGGCCCTCGCGCTGTCGCAGTCATCTCTAGATTGCGCAGGAAGGCGGCGTATGCACCTGTTGCTGCCAAGCCCTCAGCAGCACAAAGGAGGGCAATGGCCATCAGAGATGCGACTGTCTGCTCTGTATCACGTCTCGCGGCGGCAGCACTCTTTGCTGCAAGTGCTCCGACGATGTCTAGAGATAGCAGTCGCTGAGTCCATGCAGCGACAGCAGCGTCGGTACGGCAGTCCAGCCAAATGGACCCGCTATGGGGATCAACTCCAACTCTGTTGCCCAACACGATGGCGCAGCCGCGCATGAAGCCATCAGGGGTTGCATCTAGAGCAGCGGCCAGCTTCTGTGCGAGCTGTGCTCGACGCACAGCATCTACGATGAGAGAGGCGTTTGTGAGACCACAAGGCCTCTTGTGTGTGCCACAGGACATGCAATCCATCTCGTACCTGGTGGGGCCCCAGCTGCGAATGACAACATGATGCCGCGCGTCATACGCAGCGCAGCTCGAGCCATGCGGATGAGGTCATCTGCACTGCGTGCCGAGCTCTCAGCTTGGCGGATGGCTTCTGTTGCCTCAGGCAGGATGTCAAGCAGCCCCGGTGTGCCACTGCTACTGCTGCCTTCCAAGCAAGCGTCATCCACTTCCATGCCCAATGCGTCGAACAGCTTGCGAAGCGCCTTTGCTGCTGTCGGCGTCAGACTGCCGGCGACTTGCTTGTCACTCGGCCCGTGTATTCTGCGTCCTGGCGGCGGCAGCGACAAAGCCACATGACGCAGCGGTGCTGGAGAGCCTCCTTCCGTATCCTGTTCTCCAGAGCGGACATAGAACTGCAGATCAGTGACTCTGCTGCGGCCTTGCAGCTCCGACCCAGATGCTGCTAGGGCCAGCCACTCTTGGAGTGTCGCGAAGCTTTTCTCATTCACTGCCTGCTCCACTGGCGAGTCTGTAAAAAGGTCGGGGTGGATGCGTTTGTACAGCTGTCTGAGCACAGCCTTCAGTGGCTTGCCCTCCGCCTGAGACAAGCCTGAGAGAGGTCTCGCCCAGCGTCGAAGCCAGGGCGCACGTTGAGCGCGCATCGCGCGTGTTCATTGAATCATCGCGCGAAGGCCGCACAATACTCGGCAGCGGCGTTGACGTGGATTTGTTGCAGAGCCTCTCCGTGAGTCACGTTCTCCCGGCGCATCGTGTGTCAAATACAACCTCGGAATCTGGGCTGCTGGTATTGCTGGTCTCATGTCCATCCCCATCGGGTTGAAGTCCACCCTTCTGGCTGCGTCTGCAGTGGAGCTCTTCGCAGGCTCGTCTCTGGCGCTCACACCACGTCGGTTCATTCAACGCACATACGGCGTGCGCGGCGCAGTTGACCCACTCACCGTGAAGTTCGCACGGTGCGTCTACAACGCACATCTGGGAGCGTCTCCTACTTGTCAACTCCTCTATTGCGCCGCCTTTGCAATGCGTGTCAGTTACTGACTCAACTCTGGGTGTATTGCTTATAGGACGGCGGGCATAGCAGTCGGGTGTCTAGGCCTCTTGTCAAGCGCCTGCGTCGCGCAAGACCACGTGCCAGAGCCTGTACTGTTGACTCTGACGCTGTACAACCTCGCAGCAACTGCAAACAACGCTGCATTGGAAGGGATGGGTTTGCCGACACTAGTCCACGCGGGACTGAGCATCGCATTGCTGTACGGTGCATCGCGCAAGAGATGATGCTCACGACCAATCCACAGACGTTATGCAAGCGCAATTGTATACGCACATGTAGTCACGCCTCAGGGGTGTGACTATCAATTAAAGTGTGTGGTCTTCGGTCGAAATCAAATCGTCAATCTACGCCCCGGCAGGATTCCACCGCTTGACATGATCGCTGACTGCTGCTGCCATGGCCTCTGCGGTGTTATTCTTGCCATAGAATGTAACGAAGTCGCCAGCCGGGTCTGTGCGTGCGCGTCAGTCAGTCGCTGCCATCAGGGAGGGCAACCACCAAAGCAGCAACTGTGGAAAGCAATGCGCGCACTGCCCAGCTCTCAACGGCGTACCTAGCAAGTATGTGATGATGCTGTGATCAACAAGGTAGTCCTTCGTCTCATTCGTCTTGTGGTGATACACTCGGAACGCGCGGGCAGCCACACTGCATGCCTCTGGTGTCCCAGTCAGGCCAATCATGCGCGGGTGGAACTCTGCACATAGATTGTGATGGAGGATAAGTGAGGTCACCATGGGCTTCGACAATACAAGAACAGCTGTATGACGCGGCAGTTCCGCTGGCAGCCACCACCTTTGACGTATTTCTTGACCTGGCTCACGGTGTCCCGCGCCGGGTCTACGCTAATGAACACCGGCTGCACCTGTTTTCCCGTTTGTTTCTCTGCGCAAGCAAAAACACAGACGCGCGTTAGCAACATTTTTGCTGTGCAAGGCTGAAAGATGCAACCATATGTGCCTCCCACTCGCCTACTAAATCCACAGCCTCCGCCAGCTTCACGAGCTCATCAGGGCAGATGTCTGGACAGTGAGTGAAGCCGAAGTAGAGCAGCGCAAAGTTGCCCTTCAGGTTGTCGTTGCTGAACGGCCTCCCGTTCGTGTCCACCAGCTTCCACGGCCCACCCACAGATGCCTTGCCGGCAGTCTTCTGTTGCAAATTGCGTGACAGCGCAGCTGCACATGTGTCGCCGTGATGCATCAGCAATGATGAGATTGTCAAGAGGACCACCAGTCGAGTGATGCGGACGCGCACCTTCGACGCGCTTGTTTTTCTCGTGGTTGTAATAGGCCACGAGGCCACCACCGGTGAGGGCAACCAACGCTAAGCTGGTCCACGACACCGGCTGTTGTGTCGGCGTTGACAACGAGCACTTGACATCAGCTCGAGCTGGGGACAGAGTGGCGCGAGAACAGCCACAAGCACGCACCCCCTCTGTAGCACTCTTCCGCGGCTGGTTCGGAGCTGCACAGAAGCGACGGGAGAGCTGCAACTGCAGACAGGAGAGTGTGAGTTTCGCCCGTTTTTGCCTGTAGCGTACATAAGCACTCGAGGAGCAACGGAGCGAAGACGTACTCTTGTATGTGCTGCAAGCACCGCGTCGTCCATCAAGCCTGGCTGCGTGAACGCCCCGGACACGAGACGAGCAGTCTGCTGAAGTGTCCGCCTTGCTCTTGAAGACCGCATGATACCTCCACACACACGTAACACAGGCAGCGTCTTCGCACCCAGTGATGCCGATGCCGTGGCAGAGAAACGCTCCTCAGAGAGAGTTCTCCTCGCGATTTGCCACGAGGGCACTGGGAGAGAAAGGCTCTCTCTGCAGAGCCGCTGTCACACATCAGTCAAGCGTGAAGCTGGTCGGAGTATTTATAGGCTGCTGACTGACTCACTGCCTCGCTCTGCACACGCCGCGTCCATGGCGGACGACGAAACTCCTGCTGGTCCGGCGCAGGAGGTTCCTTGCGAGGATGGCAGTGCGCCAACCGCTGTGTTCTTCAAGCGACGCGCAGCAGGACGCAGCAATTTACGCAAGCGCCCTGCAGACGAGGAGGAAGAGGGCGGCGGCGCCGGTAGGGCAGACACAGACGCAGAGGGTCCTGCAGTTGTGCGCCCGTCAAGCAAGGCGCGAACGAACGTCGCTGTCGGTGGCTCGACTGCGCGCGAGGCGGAGCGCGTGTTCACTGGCGCCGCAGAGGCGGAGCGACAGCGGCAGGAGCGTGGTGATGGAGGGGCCACAGCGAGCCTTCAGTCTGAGACGCCGTTTGACCGTGACGCACGCGCTGCGCGCGAGGCTGTGCTTGCTCAAGCTAGCAAGCTGGGCGCAGACGGTCGTGAAGTAGATGACGGCTTGTATCACGGCCAGAGCGGGTATATTGACTACCGCAAGGGGTTCCGCAGAGAGCACACAGTGGGCGCTGAGAAGAGCGGCGGCATGCATGGCCCCCTGCGTGCGCCGACGAACGTCAGGTTCACGTTCATCATGGATTACAAGCCTGACATTTGCAAGGATTACAAGGAGACTGGGTACTGTGGCTTTGGAGATTCATGCAAGTTCATGCACGACCGCGGCGACTACAAGGCGGGATGGCAACTCGACCGCGAGTGGGAAGAAAAGGAGAGACTGCGGAAGGAGCGGGAGAAGGCGGCGTTGGCGGGCATGTTGGGAGAGGAGGATGGTGGCCAGGAGGGGGCAGCAGCTGCGCCTGAGGACGACCTCCCGTTCGCTTGCTTCATCTGCCGCCGGCCGTGGAGTGATGTGCGCGACCCGGTGGTGACCAAGTGCAGGCATTACTTCTGCGAGCAGTGCGCGCTGCAGCACAATGCCAAGACCAAGTTGTGTGCAGCTTGCAATGTGCGTTTTTGCCTCTGCCCCACGACTCCCATGTGTTTGTGCCTACTCTCACTCACGCCTTATCGATGCATAAACCAGCAACCCACGGGCGGGGTGTTCAACACAGCGCAGGACATCATCCGCAAGACCAAGGAAGGACAAGGCGGCGCTTTGGCAGAGCGTGCAGCCGTGAAACGAGAGGCCAGGGCGGCGGCGCAGAAGGAGGAACTTGCTCGTGGCGGCTCTGCGGGATGGTTGCTAGGCTGAGCCGGCGTCGGGCGGGCGTGTGCGCACCATGGATGATGCGGGGCGCCTGATGCTGCCGTGTCATCACACATAAGCGCCGTCGCCCAACCGTGTCGACGTCACCATGCCGGCGACCGCAGGTCGTGTGCCGATGCCCAGGGGTAACCGGTGAGTCTGCGGCCGTGTGCGCGTCACAGACAGTCTCACAGGCCACTGACACTTGCCTACTCGTTCTGCTCTGCTACCAGCGTCGACACCTCTGCGTCACTCAAAACAACAGGCATCTGGGCGAACACTATCGGGTGCGTTCTACAACCAACCGCGTTGCCACTGTCGCACAGCAGTTGCTGACGCTCAGCACAACTCAGCTACGACCCCTACGCGCCCACTGGCGACGAGCCTGCAGGCGGCAAAGCCGCGACACAGAACATGTACGAGAAGAGCAAAGACCTCATGGCAGCAGCTCGGCTTACTGGCGGCGTGGAGGTCGATGCGTCTCGCGGCCTGTGGAAAGGCGCAGGCAGACTGAAGGGCTACCACGCTCCTGGGCGGGGCGCGCCTTCGGACTTGCCTCTAGCTCCGCCTTCTAGTGCTGCAGCTGCAGCAGACCCTCGTGCGGAGGAGGAGGAGGACGAGTCTGATGGGTTGAGTACTAGCAGTGACTCTGAGCGGCGGCGCAAGGAGCGGAAGGAGAAGAAGCGGAAACACAAGAGCCACAAGCACAAGAGCCATAAGAAGAGGCGGGGCAGTGATCGGGAAGACAGCAGCGATGAGGAGGACGGTAGCAAGTCCGATGAGCGGCGGAAGAAGCGCAAGCACAAGCACAAGCACCGGCGGCGTGACTCCTCCAGCCGCTCTGAATGATGTGGAGTGTTACTTGTGATTGCAAGCATCTCTTCGTCCTCTTCGAAGAAGTGAATTCACAGCTCGCTCCACTCAATGCTCACGCGGCTTGCTTCATCAGTCGATGACACCTCTTTCTTGGGCACGGTGACCGTGAGAACGCCTCTGTTGACTGTCGCCTTGACGTGGTCCAAATCTGCTGTGGCAGGCATGGCGAAGGAACGCACGAAGGCCCCATGCTGCCGCTCGATGCGGCTGTACGGTGAATGACCGCCAGCCGCTTTCTTGGACGACTCGTCATCAAACTGCTGCTCAAGCTTGCGCTCGCCGCTGATAGTGAGCACATTACCATCATGGACGACGACGTGCACTTCATTGCTTGACAATCCCGGAACGTCACAGCGGAAGAGATAGGCATCCGCCTGCTCGTGCACGTCGACAGCTGTGCGAGCTACGCGGCTGATGCTGGGCGAAACG
>Ga0164297_10006149_pt1 | contig 10085 bp, 7 predicted proteins | sample GEODES058metaG_FD_113539 | JGI IMG/M metagenome (GOLD analysis project Ga0164297, IMG submission 113539) | Dystrophic lake water microbial communities from Trout Bog Lake, Wisconsin, USA - GEODES058 metaG | ecosystem: Environmental > Aquatic > Freshwater > Lake | place: USA: Trout Bog Lake...
CGGGTCAATGCCGTTGTGCGGGAGAGCAGCGTGTGAGCCCTTGCCTTGGATGGTGATTTTGAATTCGTTGGAGGACGCCATCACAGGTCCTGGGCTCACCGCAAACTTGCCCACTTCAAGTCCAGGCCAGTTGTGCATACCGAATACCGCGTCCATGGGGAACTTCTCAAAGAGACCATCTTTGATCATCTCGCGAGCACCACCACCACCTTCTTCTGCCGGCTGAAAAATCAAGTACACGGTGCCATCGAAATCGCGGTGTTGGGACAAGTGTTGAGCGGCAGCCAAGAGCATGGCTGTATGACCATCATGTCCACAGGCGTGCATACGACCAGGGTTTTGGCTCGCATGGGGGAAGGTGTTGAATTCCTGCATGGGTAGCGCATCCATGTCAGCTCTAAGTCCAATGGAGCGCGTGCTTTGTCCCTTGTTTCCTTTGATGACGCCCACCAGTCCCGTGGTGCCAAACCCAGTGTGCAATGGGATGCCCCATTGGGTCAAGAGATCGGCGACCCGTTGTGCAGTGCGCACCTCTTGAAAGCAGAGTTCGGGGTGCGCGTGCAAGTCGCGACGAATGGCACTCAATTGAGCGGTTTGGGTCAGGATGGAATCGATCAACTTCATGGGGGGCTCCAGAGGTGCCGGTCTTTGGATGACCCTCAGACCAACAAGCTGAACTTCATTGTAAAGAAAGAAGTTGATTCATGAATGTGACAAGCGCCAAAGAATGCAAAGAAAAGGGATAAATCTCAGGGCGTTTGGATCAAGCCTCCGCTTGAGGGGTCTGTGAGTAAGCTGCGATCAGTTGAGAGAGGTGGGCGTTGGATTTTTCGTCTAGGTAGGGCAGCAAAAGCCCTAACACGTGTTGGGCACCTTTTAGGAGCGCGTATTGCGCGTTTTGGTCTTCCAAGGCGTGACGGGGGTCTTTGGCGTACTCGAAACTCAACCACCAAGTGAGCATCACCACCATTTGTGTTGCGCACATCTCTCTCGTGTTGGATTGAACATGGAGATGACCCGCGTGTCCCAGGCCTTGGAGCAAAGAGCGAAAAGCGCTGGTTTTGTGCAAGAGCACATCCTTGATGTCCGACTCCAAACGGCGGTTTCTGCTCAAGAGGTCACCCAAGTCTCGGTACAAAAACCGGTAATCCCAGACCAACTCAAAGAGGGTGTGCATGAAAAACCAGGCTTCCTCGATGTCGCTCACATGGGGGGCAGCAGCCAAGATGGGTTGCAACTGGGTTTTGTACTGCTCAAAGAGGGCGTTGACCAACTCGTCTTTGGCGGGAAAGTGGTAGTAGAGGTTGCCCGGGCTGATGGAGAGCTCAGCAGAGATCAGGGTGGTGGAGACATTGGGCTCACCAAAGCGATTGAAGAGTTGGCGGGTGGTGGTCAAAATTCTTTCGGCGGTTCGCCGAGGGGCTTTTTTTGCCATGGGTGTCTCCGCAGAAAGGGTTGATGAAAGAGACGCACAAAGGGACTCAAAAGCCCCAAATTCACGTCAATGGCCACCTAGAACCACTCTAATGCAAATTTTATAAAAACAACAGTGGGTTTTGGAGCGGAATTGAACTTGTAGGTCCAGATTGGACCCAAAGTGAACCAATTTCAGGCGATGACTTCAAGTCCGACAAGGCGTTAATGGACCCTCACTGGCCAGAGCCAGAGCCAGAGGCTTGCATAAAACAGGTCACTTCTTGGTTACTGGGGTTTTCTTTGCTGCGGTGGCTTTGAGGGCGGCTTCGAGTTTGCTCACACGCTCTTCGAGTTCTGCGAAGGCTTCAGCGCTTGGGACTTCGAGTTTTTCGAGGGCTTTGGCCACTCGGTTTTGAAACAAATCTTCCAAGGGTGCCCATTGGGTATGGGCTGGATTGGAGAAGGACGTGGCCATGGAGCTGATTTTGTCGGTGGCCTCGTGCACTTTTTCATGTACGGTTTGAGAGGTTTTTTGTTGCAAACTCAGTCCTTCCTCGACAAGTCGCTCAAAAACTTTTTTGCCTTCTTCTTGGTTTTTGGCAAATGCACCCAAGCCCGCCAACCAAATTTGTTGCGCCGATTCTTTCATTTGATCGGTGAGTTGAGCGGGGTCAAAATTGAAATTTTTCTTATCCATGTTGGATCTCACAAAGTTTGGGCAAAAGGAGCATTGCAGTTGAACCTGACGATTGGGCTTGCAATGCCATCTAATATAGGTTGCACACAGCAACAAAGATAGAGTTTAGTCTCTATTTTTAGTTTTCTCATTAGGAGTTCTTGTGAATCGATTGAAGAAGGACTGCATTGGGCTTTGAGTTTGGTCACGTGTTCATTCGTTTAAGCTCGCCAATACAACACCACCAAAAGGAAGACGGCCATGTATCGCCTACAATGAATTCAAAGCATCTTGCAAGTCAGGCCTTGTGGCCTCGTTCCATTGTGACTTTCATAAAAAGTCAAATTGCAAGATCCAAGTCTTCTCACGTTCCTCAAGCTCATAGCCGTGCAAAAAACAGTGACCCAATTCAAAGCCATCGTTAAGGAGTTCGCATGAGCGGCAAATGGACGAGAGCTCAAATCCTTCAATACGGGTTTTCCTTTCTGCGTTTGCTCTGGCAATTGGCAAAGCGTGACATCCAAGCCAAGTACAGGGGTTCGGTGCTGGGTTTGCTCTGGTCTTTCATCACGCCTTTGTTGACAGTCGGCTTGTACACCTTTTTGTTTACTGTGGTCTTCAAGTCCCAGTGGGGTGAGGATTTGGCTCGACCTGGCTCAAGACTTGCCATGGGGGGTGTCTCTGAGACGGGTCACGCAAGTTACGCCTTGATTTTGTTTGCAGGCATCGTGCTTCATGCCTTTTTGGCGGAGGTGCTGACCCGTTCTCCAGTGGTGATTCACCAGCAGGCCAATTTGGTGAAAAAAGTCGTCTTTCCATTGCACGTGTTGCCAGCAGTGACGGTCGCGTCTTCGCTTTTTCAGCTGTGCATTGGAGGGGTGATTTTGGGGGGCTGTTTGCTCTTCAATGGTCAAGCTTTGGGTTGGAGTGTGCTTTGTCTACCCTTTTTGATCCTTCCCCTTGTGCTCTTTGCCTTGGGTGCTGCATGGATTTTGGCAGCCTTGGGTGTGTACATTCGAGATTTGGCGCCCGTGATGAACTGGGTCGTCATGGCGCTCATGTTCTCTGCACCCGTGCTTTATCCCTTGAGCTCCATACCTGAGAAGTGGCGCGATTGGTTGTATCTGAATCCGCTCACCTTTGAGATCGAAGCCTTCAGGCATGTGATTTATTGGGACCAATGGCCCAATGCGTTGGCGTGGGCCTTGGGTATGGTGTTGGGTTTGGCTTTTGCCGCCTTTGGCGCTTGGGTGTTTCACAAAATGAAAAAAGGATTTGCAGATGTCCTTTGAAGCGCAAAGCAAACATCAGTCCTCTTTGGCGGAGCTGGATGAACAAGGAGTGACTCTAGAGTTGGCCATTGACGTGACCTCGGTCTCCAAGTGCTACCACCTCTATGCCAGACCCATTGATCGCTTGAAGCAATTCATCTTGCCCAAAGTGCATGGGCTTTTTCCACGACTGGCTCGCGCTCGTTACTTCGAGGCGTTTTGGTCTTTGAGAGACGTCTCCTTGGCCCTGGGTAAAGGGGAGGTTTTGGGGGTTGTGGGTGTGAACGGTGCAGGAAAGTCCTCTTTGCTGCAACTCATCTGCGGTGTGCTGCAACCGACCTCTGGGCAAATTGAGGTGAAGGGGCGCATAGCAGCTCTCTTGGAGCTCGGTGCAGGCTTTAACCCAGAATTCACGGGGCGAGAGAACATTCGATTGAATGCAACGCTCCTTGGTCTGAGCCCTAAAGAAATTGAGCTCAAAACGCCAGAAATCATCGAGTTCTCCGGCATCAAGGACTTCATCGATCAACCTGTCAAGACCTATTCGAGCGGCATGTATGTGAGGCTTGCATTTTCAATTGCCACAAGTGTGGATCCTGATATTTTGGTGATCGATGAGGCCTTGTCAGTGGGAGACGGAGCTTTTGCCAGAAAATCCTTTGACCGGATCATGAAGCTCAAAGACAAAGGGGTGACGATCCTCTTTTGCTCGCACAACATTTACCAAGTGGAGGCCTTGTGTCAAAAGGCCATTTGGTTGCACCAAGGGGAAATCCGGGCTGGGGGTGAGGCCAAAGCGGTGTGCCAAAAGTACAACCAATTTTTGGATCAACAAAGTTTGAATTCGACTTCCGAACAAGTTGAGCATTCAGGTGAAATTTCCAATGCTGTGGGCAACGACAAAAATCAAGGCGTGATTGACGCACCTTTCCAAGCCTACGAGGGGGATCAGAGTGACACTTCAAAGGCGAGTGGTGTCATCACGCCAAGAATCCAATCGGTCAAAGTGAGTTCAGCAGATCAAACCAACGCGCAAGGGTTGGTAGGGCCCGCCCTTCACTTGGTGAGCGAGCAATCGGATTTGAGCATTGAGGTGGGTTTTCAGGCCTCCTTGGATTTGCCCTTGCCCAATGTGGCCGTGGTGATCGCGGATGCGGGTGGTCGAAACATCACGAGCTGCAGCAATTTTTACGATCGTTTGCCCCTCTTGGTCAATGAGAGGGGTCAGGGGGTTGCAACGGTCAACTTCCCCAAAATCCAACTCTTAAGAGGTGAATACCGGGTGATTGTCTTTTTGCTGTGTGAGCGCGCCATTCACATTTACGACTCAGCCGACGTGGCCCAATTGGTGGTGACCCAGCCAGGACTTGAGATTGGTCTCATTGCTTTGAAGCGCGAGTGGAGCACCAAAGCCCCTTGATTGCTTTCGGGGTGTTGATTCTTTAGGGCCTTTGGGCTCTTAGGAACAAGGAAATTCAGGGATATTCAGAGATATTCAGGGAGAGATCAATGCGAGTTTTTGGGTTTGGCTAAAAACGCTTTGACTTTTTCTTGAAGAAGGGTTTGACTCGCTGAGATCCAGTCCGTGTATTGTGTGTTCTCAAAACCCCACAGGGTTGAATTCATGTCCTCTCTGTGACCAAAGAGGGGGTCTAGCAAAGTGACGATTTTGAGGTTGGCTTGAGACTCCAAGTAGCGATCGATGGTGTTGAGCTCAGCATTTTTGAAGTTGGGGTCCCAACGTGCAATGAGCTCCATGGCGCTTTGGTTGTAGATGTTGAAGACCGTGGAGGTCATTTTGTCGATGGTGACAAAGGTCAGTCCATTGACCGTTTGAACGTCAAAGACTTGGGTGTTGGGGTGCAAGTTGGAGATGAGTCCCGCAAAGATGTCCCAAGCGCTTAAGTCTTGCTTCAAAAAGCTTTGAATGGTTTGGAGTTGCTCATCAAAATGGGGCGGCAAAATCACATCGTCTTCGCAGACCAAGAGTTGATCAAGGCCTGCCTTTAGTGCAGCTTTGCACAAAAACCTGTAGCTTGACGCGCAGCCTATCCATCCTGTGGTGTTTCTGACACCATCGAAGATTTGAAAGCCTTTGGGGCGAATGCGCTTGAATTGGTCTCTTCTGTGTGTGGTCTCTGGCATGCTCAAGCACACCCCGCGCAAGTCTTCATCAAAGGTGAAGACCTCAAGCGCCAAACGCTCAAACTGCTCGTGATTCAAATAGTGGTGAGCGTGCAGGGTGCGGTAGAGCATGAAGCGAAAGCGGTTTTGGCTACTTTGAAGATAAGCTTCGCGATCAAGTGCGTTGGAGTCGCTTGACGCCTCTTGCGCTTTCAGCACGAGTTCAATCGCTTTTTCCATGGCTTCAATGTCACCCAAGGGAGTGAAGGTGACTTGATCGCTGAGGCCCGGATAATCATCCAGGTCCAAAGTTTCTTCGGATACGATGTGTGCGCCCAGTGATAAACACTCATAGATTCGGGTGCTCTCCAAAAGGGCTTTCTCGTGGTAATGGATATTGACAACCACCGCAGCAGATTTCACGGCCTCTTGGGCTTCTTCGCCAAATGCGTTGTTCAAAATAACAAGATTAAAACGGTCTTTCAAACGGTCTAAAAAGCGTTGACGCCTATCGCAATTGGTGTCTCCATAAAAGAGCACATTGTTTTTGAGTGTTTGGACCTGTGGTCTGGGGTTGATTGGGTCTTCTGCATCAAACGGGGTCAATGCGCCCAAGGGCAAGTGAAACACCAAGGGATAGGCCAAACCTTTTTGAGCCAGGTTGGACATGTTCAAGGTGGAATACTCCAAAACAGCCAGGGACTGGTTCAATATGGACATGTACCGAGAGGTGAACCATCTGTTGCTCGTGCTTTGCTCGAGTTGGAAGGCGATTCTTTTCTCGCCAGAGGGCAGCTTTTTGAAGATTTGGGGGCAAAGCACAAAGTAGAGGTCCAAAGGAAAGTGCTTGGCGTCCTCTGGGAGCAAGATTTGGCATTCAAAGTTTGCCTTGCTCAAAGCCGCTTGAATGGATTTTGCGATGAAGAGGGTGTGGGGTGGTGTCAAGATGCCCACACGCCTCAAATTTGATTTGTCTAGTTCGTACAGGCCTTGGGACTTGCGCTTGACTTGCTCAACTTTGGCCTTGAGTCCATTGAAGTCACCATCTTTGATCAGTGCATAGGCTTTGATCAGCCTAGAAAGTAACAAATGCAAGGGGCTAGTGGACTTTTTCTCTTCAAGTTTGAGTGTCCATTTCTCCTGTTTGGCGTTGAGCCAAAAACGGATGTAGTTGCGAAAGCCTTTGAGCAAATTGTGTTGATGAGCGAGTTCTTTGAATTGAAGTTCCAGGTCTTCGTGCTGTGAGCTCAAACACTCCAACGCATCGTTGGAGTCGGCCAGGTGTTGATTCAAGGACGCATTCAAATTGTTGCTGGTTTGAAGCTGAGCTTTGAGCTCTCGGATTTCATGTTCAAGCATGAGAGCTTGTGCACGGTCTTCTTGAATGCGGCCCAAATTCTTGAAGAGGTTCAGGTGTGGCTTGAAAGCTTCATTCAATGGATCCAGTCCCAAGGCTTTAAAGGGCTCTAGGCTTTTACTTCCAACAAAAAGAACACCCAATCCGTGGCTGTGTTCAAAACTAAAGGAGGGGTAATGCGTTGAGATTTCGCTCCAAAACCGATCCACGCCAAACCCATTGCCATGAACTGCGGTGTCGTGAAACAAGACGATGGCTTGATCAGAGAGTTTGACCTTCCAGGTCTCAAAGTCATGTTTGACAGCCTCGTAGGTGTGCAAGCCATCGATGTGCAGCAGGTCAATCGTTCCATCTGAAAAGTTTGGCAACGCCTCGTCAAAACTCATCTTCAAGGGCGTAGAAAAGGATGAGTAGGCCTCGTGATGGGATTTGAAGGTGTCGAAAATTTGTGACGAATAAAAACCTGCGTGTTCATCTCCTTCCCACGTGTCCACTGCAAAACATTTTGTCGGCAGTTGAGCATCCCGAATGGATTGACAAAAGGACAGGTAAGAAATGCCGGAATAAGTTCCAAGTTCCACCAGTACCCTGGGCTTGACCACTCGCGCAAGCCACATGGCAAAGGGAGTGTGGCCTGCCCAAGGGGCAGGAGGGGTCACGATGGAGGGCGTCAAGTCCAGCAGCAAGGGATCCAGGTCGGCTGGCAAAAAACGCTGATGATCGTGAGCGTGTTCAGAAGTGGCGGGGTTCATTGAGTTCACGCTTTGGAAATCCAAGGGTTCGGTGTCGAGCGGTTGGAGATCGTGGTGCATGAAGTGGTGGTTTCGGTGAGTATCAAATGCTTAAAAGGAGGGTGCACCTTGTGTGGCATGCAGTTCAAATGGGTGTGAATCTTTGAGTTGATCGTGAGTTAAAAGGTGCCGGATGTGAACAACAATCAAGGCTTGAAGCCCTAGCATCAAGCGCAACAAAGAGCACATGTTAAACTGCAAAAACACAATTTTAGTCAATTAATGGAGGCGGGTGTTTGCTCGTTGTTCAAATGCTTGAGGAGTGCCCACTTGGGTTTGACTCAAACCGAATTCGGTGGCATCCATGGGCTTGAGAGAAACATTTGATTTTCAACATGGGTTTTTTGGACTTCCTCAAAGAAAAGTTTTTCACCTCTCCTGCGCCCGATCTGGTCACCCCTCACACCATTGCAGACTACAGGGTTTTCAACAAAGCCGAGACCTACCTTTATTCGCCCAACTATTGCAAATACCGTGTCTCATTGAGTGGGGGTGAGCACCTGATCCGAGCCAATCGCGAGGGCTCATCTGTGGTGGTTTTTTTGCACCACGGCTCATGGCTCTTGATGAACGGCGTCATTCACCACCAATTGGGTGCAGTGCCCGTGACCTCGATCGCATCCAGGCGCAATTTGGAGTTGTGCAGTGCTGAGGAGAAAGCGTTTTGGTTGGGTGTGCACCAGCGTTCAGCGCAAAGTTGCAACGCGCCAGTGATTTTTTACACCGATGAGAGTCCTCGAGGTGCGCTCAGGTGGTTGCAAACGAGAGGCAACACGCTCACCGTGTCTTTGGATGTGAGAGAGCCCGGTTATCCCAAGATGGAGTATCCCTTTGAGTTCATGGGTGAGACCATCTATTTGCAAACGGGAGCAGCGAAGTTGGCCTTGAAAGCTGGCGCTCAATTTCTACCCGCAGCCATTGAATATGACCCGATCACCCAAACGCATCACATGGTGATTCATCCTCCAGTCAATGCAAGCGACGAGTACCTGACCACGCAAGCTGCACTGACTTGTCTTGAGCCTTACTTGGCCAGAACACCTGAACAATCTTTTTATGAGATCGTTCAAACGCTCAAAACCCCTCAGGACCCAGACTTTGTGGATTTAAAGCCTGGGCTAGTCTGAGGAGTTTTAAGCGGGAGAGATCAGAGGCCTTACAAACCTCTTCTATTGCAACAGGGAATTAGATGCTTTGCACTTGCTCTTTTGCGCGACGCTCATCCAAGCTCCAGCCACCTGCGCCTTGAGCGGCCAAGATCAACAAGCCGCCAACGACCGCGATGTTTTTGAAGAATAGCAACTGAGCCACAAAGGCTTGGTCTGCTGGAGCGGCCCAGTAGTTGTGAAAAAAGAAGGTGGCCACCAGAGTGAAGACCGCCAAAACAAGAGCAGCAATGCGAGTTTGAAACCCAGCGAGCAAGGCCAAACTACCAGCAATCTCAACGATGAGTGCAACAACTGCCGCCAATTCAGGTACGGGCAGACCCACAGAAGCAATGTAGCCCACGGTGCCAGCAAAGCCCGTGAGCTTGGAGACGCCTGCTGGCAAAAACAATGCCACAAAGAGCAGTCGGCCAAGGAAAGAGAGGGGATTGGAGAGAGATGAGTTCATGATGAAGTCCTTTGTAAGAGTCAAAAAAATTAGTTCCCCACCATCACCAAGTGCAGAAGATTAGGGGAGTGAAGTAACTGTATTGAATAATTTGAATGAGATAAATAGTCGAAATTGAGATTTATTGTCTCAAAATTTGACTCAATAAGTGTTTGCGCCCAAGGGTTCTAGCAGGCCCTGGCTCAAACGCTGGTCACAGGGAGTCTTGTGCGCCTTCGGAGATGGCTTTGAGAAGGGGCATGTTCAGGATCAGCAAATCGTTACCCTGGCGTTGAACGATGGATTTGGTTTGCAGCATCTGAAAAACACGGGTCACGGTTTCCCTTGACGCGTTGATCATGATGGCCAATTCTTGGTGAGTGGGCATCAAGGCAATCTGGGCTTGTTCACTGGAGGGTGAGGTGGTTTGTGCCATGACCCAAAGTTGAGCGCACACTTTCTGCAAGGGGTTTGAGAGCCCAAGGATGCGGCGTTGAGCCGAGGCTTGTCTGAGCTTTTGGGATAGTTTCAAGGAAAGCGCCTCCGCCATGGCGGGCATCGAAGTCATCATGGGGCGAATCAAATGCCTTGGGACCATGACCACCACAGATTTAACAATGGCAATCACCGTCTCAGGGTGGGTTTGCCCATCCATCACGCCCAACTCGCCAAAGAAGTCCCCTGGATCGGCAAAGTAGCAGCCTACTTCTTTGCCATCCATGGTGAAGTCGACACCTTGAAGGCGGCCATCAAATAAAAAGAGGAGGTGTTGGGGGGACGAACCCTTGGTGAGCACGACTTCACGCTTGTTGAAGGTTTTGAGCTCACTCGTTTTAGACAGTTCTCCCAAAGTCACC
>Ga0164297_10006150_pt1 | contig 10081 bp, 10 predicted proteins | sample GEODES058metaG_FD_113539 | JGI IMG/M metagenome (GOLD analysis project Ga0164297, IMG submission 113539) | Dystrophic lake water microbial communities from Trout Bog Lake, Wisconsin, USA - GEODES058 metaG | ecosystem: Environmental > Aquatic > Freshwater > Lake | place: USA: Trout Bog Lake...
AGTTATTCAGGAACGGCTTTGCCTGCTGTTAATGGTGGAACTGCCCAGACTTCTTATACAACAGGCGATATTTTGTACGCAAGTGCATCAAATACCTTGTCAAAATTAGCTGTAGGAACAACAGGTTATACATTAACTGTGGCAAGTGGAGTGCCAACTTGGAAACCTCCATATGTCAGAACATCATTTACAGCGACTGCAAGTCAAACGACATTTAGTGCGACTTATAACGTAGGTTACGTTCAAGTCTTTGTCAATGGTGTTTTATTGAATGGAACGGATTATACGGCTACAAATGGCACTTCTGTGGTTCTAGGTGTCGGATGTAATGCTGGCGATATTGTGGAAACGATTGCATACAATGTCTAAAGAGTTTATTGCCTCAATTATGCATAATGACCGAGTTTGGGAGTCAGTCAGAATTGATGGAGTAAGTAAAGAGCAGTATGGTTATTGTGAGTCGGATGAGTATTTCGTCAATGAGCATGGATTTGTGATGTTTAGGACAGTTACACCGACAATGAAAGAACTTCATGTTTGTATGTTGAAATGTCGAAATACTAAGGAATTTGTGGAAGAATGTATGGAAAAGATGAAAAAACAAGGCACAAAAAAATTTCTTGCACCTATTGGTGATTGGAACAAAAGTGCATTAAAATTGGGTAAACGTCTAGGTTTGATTGAAGAAGGCAGAATTGCCAATGCCTACATGAGAGATGGCAAATTTCATTCAATGGTATTGATGGGGAGCAAAATATGAGTTTTATTTCAAATGCAATTGGTAGCTTGTTTGGCACTAAACAACAAGCTGATGCTGCAACTTTAGCTTCACAGCAACAAGCAGATTCGCAAGCACAAGCCGCTGCTGCTTTGACTGCTAAATTAGCTCCTTATTCTGCCATTGGAACTGCTGTTTTACCTCAATTAATGACATCACTTGGATACAGTCCTAGTTTTGATAGTTCAGGAAACTTATCAGGTATATCAGGAAAAGGATTTCAATTTAATCCATTTACATTTGATCCATCTAATTTGCAAAATACACCAGGCTATCAGTTTACGTTGCAACAAGGATTAAAAAATACAAACAATGCATTATCTAGTCAAGGTTTATTGGGTAGTGGAGCACAAGCAAAAGCATTGTCAGACTATACGACAGGATTAGCACAAAATACATATAATCAGCAATTACAAAACGCTTTAGGTATGTATCAGACAAACTATAATTCTGCTTTAGGTCAATATACAACTAACGCTGGACAATTAGGAAATTTATTAAATCTTGGACAGAACGCTGCTGCTGGTACAGGTCAAGCACAATATAACGCTGATGTTAATGCAGGTAACGCTTTAGCAGCAGGAACAACGGCTGCTGGTAGTCAAAATGCTAATACTATGAATTCAATATTGGGTTTAGCTAATTTAGCAAATCAAGGTGCTGCAACATATACACCTCAAGCTGGTTATAAGAGTGGGTTATCTAACATTTACAGTAGCATAATGGGGTAATATATGGACTTAGCTCAATCAACAAATGTAATTCCACAAAAGATGGTTACACCTAACTTTGGTGGATTGGCAAGCAGTTTTCAAGGTGGTTTGGACTTAGTAAAAAGTCGAGTTGAACTTGAAAAAAATACTCAATCTTTATTAGCAAATAAAGCTGTATCTAAAGCAATTAAAGAAAATACTAGCGAAGATGGTAACTTAGATGTGCCAAGCATTATTTCTCAATTGTCAAAAGATGAGAACGCATCTATTAATTTGCCTGAATTAGCGACTAAACTCTTGCAATTAAAAGGTCAGCAATTTACAACTGATACTGCAAAACTAACTAATTTAGCGACTAAAAACACATTAGCTGGTCAAAGACTTGGGCCATTAGTTGCACAAATTAATGAAGGTAAAGAAATACCTAGAGATAAGTTAATTAATGAATTTGCTCATATGGCAAGACTTGGTGTGTTTACTACACAAGAAGCGATGCAACATATTGCAATGTTACCTCCTAAATCTAATGATTCAGAACAAGAAAAACTAAACATTCACGATTTTATTAAGAATGAACATTTAGCAACGATTAACAATGAACAGTTATTAGGTAAGTTGTTACCACAAATGCAATACATTGGTACAGGTGGTGGAACACAGATATTGAACGTCAATCCATTAACAGGAACATCAAAGCCTGGTGGATTTATACAAGGTCAATTGCCTGCTGGAACTCCATTAGTAGCTCAAGAAGGAAACAATCTTGGATTGCCTGCTGGTACACAATATTTACTCGGCCCAAGTGGAGCTCCTACAATCATTCCTCAAGGTGGTTCACAAGGACAAGGACAAGTTACTAATGCATCTCCAATGGTGTCTGGATTAGCACCAACAACTACAGCTAATCTTGAAACAGGTAATATTTTGATTAAATCTGCTAGAGAAGAAGCAAGTAAAGTGCCTGATATTCGATTTAATACTAACAAGATTATTGAATTGGCTAAGAAAACAACTACTGGTAGTGGTGCTGATTTAGTGCGTAATTTGCGTGGTGGTTTTGCTGCATTACCATTTACAGATGATAAAGCAACTAACTTTGACTTGTTAGGTCATCAATTATCATTGCAAACACAAGCAGCAGCTAATTCACCAGGCATTAATGGAACAAATGCTGGTCAAGCATTGGCTTCACAAATTGGTGGACATGAACATTGGACTGCTGACGCATTGGTTCAAGCATCTCGTATTAATAGAGCAATGGCAGAAGCTAAAGATTTGTTTAATCAAGGTATTAAAAATCTTACTCCTGAAAAAGCAATTAAATATCAAAACGCATGGAACAATACATTGGATGTTAATACATTGCGTTTATATGATGCATTTAAAAACAAAATTGAAGATCCGAATGGATATAAAGATGTTGTTAAAGAACTTGGTGGATCAAAGTCTGAAAGATTTATTAACGCTGCAAAACATTTAGATAAAATTAATGAATTAATATCGAAAGGTGAATAATGGGAGCACCAATATCATCTAAAGATTTACTAGCAGAAGCAGGCTATACAGAACCTAAAGGTACTGTTACGATTAGTGCCGTTATTCCTAGAGATAAAAACATTGACTTAGAAAACTTAAATCCTGAGTTATATGCTCGTATTGAACGTATGCGAGAGGATTGGAAGAATGATAAAGAGTTAAATCCTAAAGGAACGGACTTACCGATTACTCGTGCAGCTAGTACGGCAGCAGAACAAGAAGACTTAATCAGACGAGCTAAAGCTGGTGAAAAAAACATATTTACTCCAGCTCCTGTACCAAAAGGTGCAAAGATGGTTCATCAAGATGCTATCGATTTGCCTACAAACGTACCTGATACATTCTTAGAGAAATATGGATTGCATAGACCTTTTAAGAATAAAGGTGATCCAGTTCATGTTCAAATTAATCCTAAAATTGAATATAAACTTCCTGAACTTAATTCTGGTAATTTAATCTCTGCTGCTGACTTATTAAAAGAAGCTGAAGTTGTACCAACAGAAAATAAAACTTATGCTCCTACAGATGTATTTGCTGCGTTACTGAATAAAGCATTAACAGGAACTAATTTAGTTGCTCCTAAAGAAATACAAAAAGGTTCAATACTTGAAAAGTTGTTAGGTGGTATGGAAGCTGGAACATCTGCCGTAACTGGTGCTATTACTGGTATTCCTGCTGCGATGGCTTATGGATATGTACCTCCTGGCAGTCCTCAATCTGCATATGATGAAGCTACAAGACGTATGCAAGCGATACAGCAGTTTCAGTATCAACCTAAGACAGAAACAGGTCAGAACCTTATGGAAATGCTTGGTGGGCTTCCTAAGACGATTCTAGGCACTTCTGCTCCATTACCTCCAATGCTCGGAGTTGAGAGTCAGTTACTAGGTCGTACTGCGTATGAAAGACCTCCAAGTGTTGTTAAAAAGCCAATGCCTAGTCCATATGCTTTAACAGAACATCCTGTTGTAAAACCAACAAATGTTGTTGAATTGCCAACATTAAGAGGAGTTGGAGCTGCTGAAGCTAAGTTTAATCCTTATGGAAACAAAATATCAGGTGAAGAATATGGTCGTGGAGAAGTATTCCCACAGATTAAATTATCTAAAATTCTTAATGATGTTTCTCCTGAAGAACAAGCTACTAGAGCACAAGTATTGCAAGACATTCTTAAAGATAGTAAACAAATTAGACCAGGTGTTTTAACAGGCAATGAAAAAACATTAAGAGAAGAATATGTAACGGCTAAACGAGCAAATGAAACTCCTCGTGGTCAGATGTTAAAAGAACAAATAGCAAACGAACAAAATGCTTTATCTGACTTTGCTCAAAATATTATTGAAAAGACTGGTGCGAATCGTAAGTTAATTAATGATGAAGAACGTGGTAATGCATTAAATAACGCATTAATTGGTCATTACGATGCTAAAACAGGCGAATTTGAAGGATTTAAAGGCTATTTAAACAAGTTAAAAGATGATGTTTATAAATATGGATTAAAGAAAGTTGGCGATAATCCTGTTGAATCAAGCAATATTGATAGACTTTTAAATTCTAAACAATTTCAAGCAGAATTAAAGTTAAAAGGTAATCCAGACTTTACGAATGGATTAAGAGATTTATTAGAGTTGCATAAAACAGAAGGTTTCGAAGGTACTAAGCCTAATTCTATTGCTGGCTTAGAAAAACTGCGTAAAGCATTAAATCGTCAATGGACTCCTGAAAATCGTTATGCCATTGGTGAAGCTGTTAAAGCTATTGATGATGACATTGCTAAAGTTGGTGGGCCTGGTGCTATTGAAACAGGTAGAAACTTGCATGAACTAGAAAAAACAATATTTGGTTCAAAAGGAATGGATACTATCTTTGGAGAATTTGATCCAAATGGTATCAAAAAAGGAGTTGGACAAGACAAGATAATGAGCAAGTTGAATGGTTTAGATACTGCTCAATGGAAGCACGTTTATGATACTGCTGACAACTTATCTAAAGGATTTATTCGAGTTGGTAATATTAACTTTAAAGTGCCTAAAGATTTAATTGCACAAGCTAATATGGTTAAAAACGAAATGAAAGGTTCTATTGCTCGTGAAGTTTATCAATCTGGAGCTGATAAAGCTGGTGTTTGGAATCAAAACTCGGTTAATAAAACACTTAATGCTAGAGAAAGTAAGATTCGATATGCATTTACTCCTGAAGAACAAAAAGCATTTCACGAGTTAAATATTGGTGGTCAGATTATGCCAGGCATCCATTCATATGAAGGTGGTGCAATGCAAGCTGAAACTATGGGATACCTAAAGAAAGGAATCTCAAAACTTCCTTATATTGGTGGTGTAGTTGCTGGTAGTGCAACAAAAGGAATGGGAACAGGTGCTGGGGTAGCTGGTGGAGAAGTTGCACAGAATTTAATATTGCAAAATCTTAGCAAAAAAGACGCTGCAAAGATGAGAGAAACAATGCAAAAGAATTATAATCTAGGTAAGTTGCTAGACCTTAAAAAAGCGAATGAGGAATAATTATGAGTGGATCACTAATTCCAAACGGAAAACAACAGTATTTTGATGCGAATGGTACTCCACTAGCAGGTGGTAAGGTATATTACTACATTCCTTACACAACAACTGCGAAGAATACTTGGCAAGATATTAACCTCAGTATTCTTAATACTAATCCTATTATTTTAGATGCTGCTGGCGAATGTATCGCATGGGGAGCTGGTGCTTATAGACAACAAGTTTATGATGTCAATAACAATCTGATTTGGGATCAATATACCTATGGTATTAGTCCTACAGGCAGTAACTTTATATCTCAAGAAGAAGTGCAAACAGCAACGCAAGGTCAAACGCAATTTTCTTTAACAACTATTACTTACACACCAGGCATTAATTCTTTAGTCGTGTTTGTGAATGGTTCAAAGCAATTAGTCAATGTAAATTACACAGAAACTTCTAGTTCTGTAGTTACATTTACTTCAGGACTAAATGTTGGTGATGTAGTGGATTTTTACGCATCTTTGCCAGTAAGTAATTTTTATATATCTGGAACAACATCAAATAGACCTGTAACTTCTTTAAGTATTGGTCAAATGTATTTTGATACAACTTTAAATATTCCTATTTGGTGGAATGGTTCACATTGGGTTAATGCAAGTGGTTCAAATGTATGACAATATCTCGCAACTTATCATTTCTTGCTGAAGGAGTTTCATCGACAGGTGTGTTAGGTGCGAGCAATGGTGGTTCAGGTGCATCAACATTAACTGGTTATCTTTATGGAAATGGTACAAGTGCGTTTACTGCATCTACAACAATTCCGACATCGGCATTAAGTGGAACAATTAGTAATGCTCAATTAGCTAATAGTTCTTTAACAGTAAATGGAACATCTATCAGTTTAGGTGGATCAGGAACAGTTACGGCTGCTGCTGGAACATTAACAGGAACTACTTTAAATTCAACTGTTGTTAGTTCAAGTTTAACAAGCGTAGGAACATTAACAAGTGGCACATGGAACGCATCAACTATCGGTGCTATTTATGGTGGTACAGGACAGAATACTGTTACTACAGGCGATTTATTATATGGTTCTGCTACTAACACATGGTCAAAGCTAGGAATAGGATCTACAGGCACGATTTTGCGTGTTGTTGGTGGTGTTCCAGCATGGGGAACTGATTATACAGGTACAGTTACAAATGTTGCAGCATCTGTGCCATCATTTCTATCTATATCTGGAAGTCCTATAACGACATCTGGAACATTAGCAATAACATATTCAGGTACTGCATTACCAATTGCGAATGGTGGAACTGCTCAGACGAGTTTTACTGCTAATCAAGTTTTATATGGTTCATTTAGTCAATCGGCTAATTTAACTTTTAGCGGTACACAATTAAGCATAACTGGTGGTTTAACGACTAGTGGTTCTTTTAGTTTAAACAATACATATTCTTCTGCTAATAATTATGTATATTGTGATAATACTTCTGGTAACGGTGCAGTATTATGGTTTAGACAAGGAAGAAACGTAGGAGCCGGAAGTGTTGATGCAGTTGGCTTAGATTGTTTAAATGCTGCTGGATCAACAGTTATGCCTGGTATTATTCGAGCAAATCCGTTATTATTAGTTAGCACTTCTTATCTTGATTTATATGGTGGTAGTGCATTATCTACGAGAATATTTGCTTCAGGTGGTGTATCAATAGGAAACACTACTGATCCAGGTGCAGGAAATTTAAGAGTAAGTGGTATGATTGCTTCTGGTGGTATTACATCTGCTTATGTTGCTCCTGGTGGTTTGGGTGGTTTAACAACTCATGCAGGGGATCAAACACTAACATTGTGGAATAGTGCTACAAGTGGAACTATTTATTTAGCATATTTTGGCACAGGTTCACCATTTGCAAATTGCGGATCAATTACTTATAACGGATCTGTTACATCTTACAACACAACTTCAGATCGCAGATTAAAAACAAATATTACTTCCTTAACTACAAGTGGTGAATTTATTGATTCATTATTACCAAGAACATTTAATTGGATTAGTAATAATCAGAAATTAGATGGATTTATTGCAGATGAACTTCAAAATGTTTCTCCAACATCTGTAACTGGCAATCCAAATGAAGTAGATGAAAATAATAATCCAAAATATCAAGCTATTGATGCTTCAAATCCTGAAATTATTGCAAATATAGTAGCAGAATTACAATCATTACGAGCAAGATTAAAATCAGCCAATATCCCATAAAGGTTATATATGACAACATTAATTCCAAAATATGATCAAGGTTCTGCTAATGCAGTTAATAGATCTTTTAACCAAAAACTACAAGAATTTGTTTCTGTAATGGACTTTGGTACTAAAGGTGATGGTACAACGGATGATACTACAGCGATACAAAACGCATTAAATTATGCATCTACATTAGTTAAATCTAACGCAACTTATAATTATGGAACAGTTGGTGTTTTAGTTCCATCAAATTATACATTTTTAATAACTTCAATATCAATTCCATCTGGAGTAGGATTAATTTGTGATAATGGTATAGCTTATTTTGTTGCCAATTCATCCACAGGAGTTATGATTGACACACCAGTTATAAATTCAGGAAATACACCAATTTATAATATTATGGTTAAAGGAATTTATTTATATGGTAAAGGTTCTTCAGGAACTTTAGTTGGTTTAAGAATTAATAATTGTCAAAATGCTGTTGTAGAAAATTGTCGTGCTAGTAATTTATCTAGTTCTGCTTTTGTAATTCAAAGTAAATTTGATGGTACTTCATTTACAGGAACTGCAACTTCTAATACTGCTTATTTTAGAGAAATAAGAACTTATGGATGTGTGTTAAATACATTATTATCTACAAAAACTGGAGTATTTAACATTCAAGGAACTGATCATGAATTTAATAGTTGTGAAGCACAAAGTTCACAAACAAATTTATCAAGTAGTAATAAATATTTAGTTGGATGGAATTTAATAGGAGTTTCTGAATCAAGATTTACTTCTTGCAAAGGTTCAGTTTATGATCAAGGATGGTTTATTGATTCAAATACTTTAGTAAATGATTTTGTATCTTGTCGTGCAGATGGAAATTTTGCAGAAGGTTTTTATATTAATGGATCATTAAATACATTTATTGGTATAGATGGTGATGCAAATTCTCAAAGTGCAACAAATACTTATGATCATGTTTATTTTTCATCTACGGCAACTAGAAATTATATTGCAGATGGTCAATTAATAGGCAATACTAATCCGAGTATTATTTGCCGTTATGGTGTAAATGATAATAATACAACACCATCACAACCAAATAGAATTGGTCAAATGTTATTAATACAAGCTGTAGGAACGGCTGCTTTTAATAATGGTGGTGGTTATTTGTCTGTTAGTTTACCTGACGCTATTTCTGTTTTATTTAATGCAAATAATACAACACCAACCGTAAATTCAAGCAATATACCATTAAAAAATTGGAAAACAAATAATAGTGTATCTACAATAATAAGTAATTTTATTGGTGGTTTTGTTGGTCAAATTATTATGATTGAAAGTGGAGATGCTAATACAACCATTCAAAATAATGCAAATATTATTACTTTAACAGGTTCTAATATAACTACAGGAAGTGGTAAATTATTTAATTTTAGATTAAATTCTAGCAATGTATGGGTGCAATTTTAATGAACAATATCCTATTCGCTATATTCGCACTTCTTCAATGTGGAGATTTTTGGACTACTTATCAATGTCTAAAGTCAGGTAAAGGACATGAAGCTAATCCAGTCGTTGCATTTGCTATAACTAAGATTGGATTAGTTCCTGCATTGGCTATTTATAAACTATTTGCTATTGCAATAGGCTGGATCATTAAAGATGTATGGTTTGTTATGTTTGCTTTAGATATTGCTTACGGATATGTTGTATACCAAAACTATAGGATTTTAAAAAAATGAATACATACACATGGCAAATAAATCAATTAGATTGTTATCCAACGGCAGAATCACAAACTAATGTAGTTTTTGCCGTACATTGGAGAATTAATGCAACAGATGGTACACATAATGTAACTTCTTATGGTGTTCAATTATTAACTTATACGGCAGGAACTCCGTTTACACCATTTGAACAATTGACTGAAGAAACAATTATTGGATGGGTACAATCTGCATTAGGAGCTGAACAAGTAACTTCTATACAAGCTAATTTAGATACACAAATAGCTAATTTGGTTAATCCTCCTATAATTTCTCCTAGACTGCCCTGGTTACCTGTTTTTAATTAAAGGCTTAGTATGGATATGGAAAGTGTGATTGCTGAAAATGATAAGCGTTTGTCTGTGCATGAAGCTGTTTGTGCAGAACGCTACGAAGGTATATTGGATTCTTTTGATAAAGGATCTAAGCGTATGCAACGTATTGAATATCTTTTATATGCTGTGATTATATCTGTATTTTTTGGTAAAGACATGATTGTCGATATTGTTCAACATTTAATATCAAAATGAAATGGTTAATCCAATTGCTGA
>Ga0164297_10006151_pt1 | contig 10080 bp, 10 predicted proteins | sample GEODES058metaG_FD_113539 | JGI IMG/M metagenome (GOLD analysis project Ga0164297, IMG submission 113539) | Dystrophic lake water microbial communities from Trout Bog Lake, Wisconsin, USA - GEODES058 metaG | ecosystem: Environmental > Aquatic > Freshwater > Lake | place: USA: Trout Bog Lake...
AACGCCGATGCCAGCGCGACCGACGACTTTCAACCGCGTGGCATTTTCCAAAATTTTGCTCGTGACTTTGGTGGCCGAGCGAATGGCAAGACCATCATACTGATCAATGATGGCGGCGAGCTTGTCTTTGTCTTTGCCGAGATCCGGTTGGAAATCGACTTCGACACCACGCTCTTTGAAAATGGCAATGGCCGCAGGGGAGAGGGAATCAGAAATCAAAACGCGAGGAGCCATAGTGAGCTTCCTTTTCTTCAGATGAGAGATGAAATGATGATGATTAAGCAGCTTTGACGAGCGCGGATGTCGCTTCGTCATAGGCCCATTCGATCCACGGCATGAGAGCTGCGACATCGCGCGTTTCAACCGTGGCACCGCACCAGATTCGTAAACCCGGAGGCGCATCACGATAGGAGCCGAGATCAAGGCCAACGCCTTCTTTCTCAAGACGCGAGACGACATCTTTCGCGAACGCCGCTTGAGCATCGGGAACCAAGGCTGCAATCTCGGGCGCGACAAAAGACAAACACACGCTGGTGTTTGAGCGCGTCGATTCAGTCTTCGCGAGGAAGCCCAAGAAAGGCTTTTGAGCAACGAAATCGGCGATGGCTTTCGCATTCGCATTCGACCGCGCAATGAGGCCTTGCAAACCACCCACCGTCTGCGCCCATTCAAGCGCATCGATATAATCTTCAACGCAGAGCATGGAGGGCGTGTTGATCGTCTCGCCTTCGAAAATGCCATTGATCAATTTACCGCCCGAAGTGAGGCGGAAAATCTTCGGCAAGGGCCAAGCGGGTGTGTAGCTTTCAAGCCGCTCCACTGCGCGCGGCGACAGGATCAGCATGCCATGCGCTGCTTCACCGCCGAGCACTTTTTGCCAAGAATAAGTGGTGACATCGAGCTTTGACCATTCAAGCTCTTGCGCGAAAGCCGCAGACGTCGCGTCACAAAAAGTTAGCCCCTTGCGGTCCGCCGCGATCCAATCCGCATTCGGCACGCGCACGCCGGAAGTGGTGCCGTTCCAGGTGAAGAGCACATCATGATCAGGATTCACCGCGCTCAAATCCGGCAGCTCACCATAGGCGGCCTTCATCACGCGCACGTCTTTGAGTTTAAGTTGCTTGACGACATCAGTCACCCAGCCTTCGCCAAAGCTCTCCCAAGCGAGACAATCGACAGGGCGGGCGCCGAGCATCGTCCACATCGCCATCTCGTAAGCGCCGGTATCGGACGCCGGCACAATGCCGATTTTGTAATCGGCGGGCACTTGCAGCACCTCACGCGTCAGATCAATCGCGCGTTTGAGGCGTGATTTACCGAGCTTCGCGCGGTGCGAGCGGCCAAGGGCAGCATTTTTGAGGGCATCAGGGGTCCAACCGGGGCGCTTTGCGCAGGGACCAGATGAGAATTGCGGATTAACCGGCCGCAAGCCGGGTATCGTCTGTGTCATCGTTTTCTCCATCCTCACAGATGGGCGCCTCTCGTTGGGGAGAGGTGTCCCGCTGATGGAGTTACGCGAGCTTGAGTGCCGCGTCAATCCGCAAATGTCGGAAGGGGGATAAAAAGATTCGGAAAGGATAGGCATGATGGAGCAACGCCGTCGCCTGAATCCATGTGATATCACTGGTAAAATTGACTTTTGGTCAACTTTGTGATTTACTTTGGCTCTAAATTCGAGTGACGAGGCTAAAAATGAATGTTTTAGATCGGTCGCTTAGGTCGAAATCGTTTCGCAACGGCTTTTTGCGTGGGTTCGCCGGAGTTAGGAATATTGCTCGCCCCCTGAAAATCGAGAGAAGTGTACGGTTCGATGGGAGCGTTGAAAATGCATGGTTAGAGGTTGGTCGCGTTCTGCGTAATTCTTTCGACGTAGAAGGCGAGAAGCCTAATGAAAAAGCCAAGAGCAAATCGAAGCAGCAGTACTGATAATATCGATATTCCGGATCAGGGAATTGAAGAAAAGATAGAACGCGAAATTGGTTCACTCGTTCAGAGTGGTCAAAAGAAACAGATCATAAATCGTGTTCAAAAAATTATTGCCGAAGAGCACTTTTCGGGACCTCTCCCCCACCCAAAACATCTGATCGATTATGACACTATTTTACCCGGCGCGGCAGAACGCATTCTAGCGATGGCTGAAAAAGCACAAGCGCATTCTGCGGAAATGGACCGGCTTATCGTTCAAGCGCAAATTGATGACCAGAAACGCGGAATGAATTACGGTCTAGCTGCGTTATTGCTGATCTTGGCTTTAGCTTTTATTTTCGGCTATTGGGACCGGCCAATTACCGCCGGACTATTCTTGACCGCCGCGGTAATTGGCTCAATTCCTGTTTTTGTGAACGGTCGCAAAAAGGTGAATTAACAGTATTGGCCCTCACGCGGCTTTGCCCTTGTATCGTTTTACCTTGATTGACCCGGCGCGCTTTCGTGCTTGAGCGATGTCGTAGGCATTTTGCATCCGCATCAGGGTTTCGAGTTTCAAGCCAAAGGCTTTTTCGATGCGGATGGCCATATCAGGCGAAAGCGACGCGCGTTCATTCAAAAAGGCCGACAAAGCCGGTCGCGTCACACCAAGCGCGAATGCGGCTTCGGTGACGGAGAGGCCATAGGGTTCAAGCAAGAGATCGCGAACAACAGCGCCCGGATGGGACGGGCTTTTCATCTCAAACGCATCTTCATGTTCCATAACATCTACTCCTAGAGCGAGACGTGATGAGATTGAATCACAGCTCGCTCTTATCACTTTGTTTGAGCATGGCTATTTCGCAAAACCGGTGGCCACTTTTGCGTATCATACTCTAGTGGTAATCCTCAAAATTAAGGTCGTAAATCACGCCGCTCGTCTCATCCAAGCGAAAGGTTAAACGCCAGTTGCGGGAAACGGAGAAACTCCAGTCGCCCTTTCGGTCCCCTGTCAACGGATGGACGTGCCATTTTTCAACCGCCATCAATTCGTCAATCCGCTCCATTCCCCCCAAAAGGGTTATCATCGCCGCAAGTTTTAACGCAGAGGCAGGGGGCAGACCAGACGCATCCCCACGCTCGATATAGCGTTTCAACCCCTTGTGCCTCACGGATCGAAACTTCATGTCCTCTACCACCTTCCTCCGTATATGTAAAGCGTAACGTGACGCTTTACACATCAAAGCGACTTAAAGCGCACCTTGAAAACAGTGGAGAATAGAGGCGAAAACAACAAAGGGACCCTGTCACATCAGACAGGGTCCCTTGGAGATCATGTCAGAGCCATTAGGCTCGCACTGAGGTCACGAAAAGCTGCAACGGTCTCACGCAGCAACTTGCGTGAGCGCGCTTACCAGATCATTGACTGCTTTTTCGACCATCGCGCGATCATCGCCTTCCGCCATCACGCGGATCACGGGTTCCGTGCCGGAGGGGCGGATCACGAGACGGCCTTTGCCGCCGAGGGTGGCTTCGGTTGAGGCAATCGCTTCGACGACGCGTTTGTCTTTCAAAGGCTGGCCGCTCTTGTAGCGGACATTTTTCAAAATCTGCGGCAGCGGATCAAAGAGATGGCAGACTTCGCTTACGGGCTTACCGAGTTTCTTGACCATCGCAAGCACTTGCAGCGCGGCGACCAATCCATCACCCGTTGTCGAATAATCCGACAAAATCATATGGCCCGATTGCTCGCCGCCAAGATTATAACCATGCTCGCGCATATGTTCGAGCACATAGCGATCACCGACGGCGGTACGTTGCAGCGACAAGCCAATGCCACCGAGATAACGCTCAAGGCCGAGATTGGACATGATGGTTGCGACAACGCCCGGCTTTGACAGACGGCCATCATCTTTCCAGCTCTTGGCAATCACGGCCATCAACTGATCGCCATCAACAACCTGGCCCTTTTCATCGACGATGATCACACGGTCGGCATCGCCATCAAGCGCGATGCCGATATCGGCGCGCATCTCGCGCACTTTGTTGATCACGGCATTCGGTGCTGTCGAGCCGACATCTTTGTTGATGTTGAAGCCATCGGGCTCAATGCCGATTGGAAACACTTCCGCGCCCAATTCCCACAAGGCCTCGGGAGCGACTTTATAGGCGGCACCATTGGCGCAATCGATCACGACGCGCAAACCATCGAGATCGAGCGCGCGTGGCAGCGTGCGCTTGGCAAATTCGATGTAACGCGCATGAACGCTCTCAATCCGCTTCGCGCGGCCCAACATTGCGGGCGCGGCGAGTCTCGTCTTGATATCACTGTCGATCAGGCTTTCGATTTCATGCTCGGTGTCATCAGACAATTTGAAGCCATCGGGATCAAACAATTTGATGCCATTGTCTTCATAGGCATTGTGCGAGGCAGAGATCATGACGCCAAGATCCGCGCGCATGGAGCGTGTGAGCATCGCAACCGCAGGTGTTGGCATCGGGCCGAGCAACAACACATCCATGCCGACAGAGGTGAAGCCTGCAACAAGCGCCGTCTCGATCATATAGCCGGACAGACGCGTATCCTTGCCGATCACCACACGGTTGCGATGCTCGCCACGGCGGAACACGAGGCCCGCTGCTTGGCCGACGCGCAAGGCAAGATCCGGCGTGATCACTGCATTGGCTCTGCCGCGAACACCGTCTGTTCCGAAATAAGTGCGTGCCATGATGTTGTCTCGCTCCAAAAGCGCGTTGCTCTCTGATCTAGGCCAAGAGAGGCTAGGCCAAGAGAGGGGCGTGAGAAAGGCCCAACGCCGTCACATTCTGTTTCGCTTTTTAACGATCAAGGTCTGAACAAAGACTGAATGCCGGACCTTGGGGCCCGGCATTCAGTTGATCTCACAACTCAGTCGTAAGTGCCTCGGCTCAGGCGCTTGGCTGCGGCTCAAGGCCTGAATCAGGCTCCGGACGCGGACGGCCTTTGCCAGCCGAAGGGACCGCCGAGGAGGGCTTTGACGCTCCCCCATCGCCCGTGTCACGCGACGGGGGCTTACCCGCCAAGAGATCGCGAATTTCATCGCCCGAAAGCGTTTCATATTCGAGAAGGCCCTGCGCCAGCGCCTCGAGGTCATCCTTGCGATCGGTCAAAATCTGGGTTGCTTCGGCATAGCCGGATTCAACCAGACGGCGGATTTCAGAGTCGATCTTTTGCGCTGTGGCTTCCGACACGTTTTGCGTGCGGGCAACCGACATGCCTAAGAACACTTCATCCTGATTTTCGCCATAAGACACATTGCCGAGTTCAGGCGAGAAGCCCCATTTCGTCACCATCATGCGCGCAAGCCGCGTCGCCTGTTCGATGTCGGATGCGGCACCGGACGTCACTTTGTCATGGCCAAAAATCAGCTCTTCGGCGACGCGGCCACCCATCATGATCGCAAGCCGTGATGTCATCTGCTCGAGCGACATTGAAAGCTTATCGTGTTCGGGCAATTGCATCACCATGCCGAGCGCGCGGCCGCGCGGAATGATCGTCGCTTTGTGAACGGGATCGGTGGCTTTCACATTGAAGGCGCAAATCGCGTGGCCTGCTTCGTGATAGGCGGTGAGCTTCTTCTCGTCTTCCGTCATCACCAGCGTGCGGCGCTCGGCACCCATCATCACCTTGTCTTTGGCGTCTTCAAACTCGCTCATCGTGACGATGCGCTTGCCGCGGCGCGCCGCGAGCAAGGCCGCTTCGTTGACGAGGTTCATGAGATCAGCACCGGAGAAGCCGGGCGTGCCACGCGCGACTGTTTTCAGATCGACATCGGGCGCGAGCGGCACTTTGCGCACATGCACGCGCAAAATCTTTTCACGGCCCACGACATCCGGATTTGGCACAACAATCTGACGGTCGAACCGACCCGGACGCAACAGCGCAGGATCGAGCACATCAGGGCGGTTTGTTGCGGCAATCAAAATGATGCCTTCATTGGCTTCAAACCCATCCATCTCGACGAGCAATTGATTGAGCGTCTGTTCACGCTCATCATTGCCACCGCCAAGACCGGCACCACGATGACGACCGACCGCATCGATTTCGTCGATGAAGATGATGCAAGGCGCATTCTTCTTCGCCTGCTCGAACATGTCGCGCACGCGGCTTGCACCAACACCGACAAACATCTCAACGAAGTCAGAACCGGAGATGGTGAAGAAGGGCACATTGGCTTCGCCCGCAATCGCGCGTGCGAGCAATGTCTTACCCGTGCCCGGAGGGCCAACGAGCAGAACACCGCGCGGAATGCGACCACCGAGACGCTGGAATTTTTGCGGATCACGCAGAAACTCGACAATCTCTTCAAGATCTTCTTTGGCTTCATCAACGCCTGCGACATCCGAGAAGGTCACGCGGCCATGCGCTTCATTGAGCATTTTGGCTTTTGATTTGCCAAAGCCCATCGCGCGGCCATTCGCACCTTGCATCTGACGCGACAGGAAAAACCATGCTGCCATCACGATGATCAAAGGCAACCAGTTCACGAGCAGCGCGAGATACCACGGCATGCCTTCGCTTGGCGGCTTGGCTGCGAAATTGACGCCCTTGGCGGCAAGACGCGACACCAAAGTCGGATCATTCGGCGCATAGGTTTGGAACGCGCGACCATCGGTCAAAGTGCCGGAAATGTCGCTGCCCGAAATGGTGACGCCGGCAATACGGCCTGCATCCACATCCGAGAGAAATTGGCTATAGCCCATCTCTTGCGACGCTGTCCGGGAACCGGGGCTTTGAAACAAAGTCACCAGCGCCAGAACCAGAAGGAAGATGATGACCCACAGGGCGAAATTGCGAATATTGGGATTCATGTACCAGCCGATCGTCTTACGCGAACCGACCGGCAGAGGAACCCGCCTCCGGTTGCTACTCATCTCTATTTAAGAGCGAAACCCCGCCTTGCCAAGGGAAGCGCTGCAAACTTCACCAGATTACGCTTTTTTGTTCTGACGTGGATCGTTTTCTGCGACGAGTTTGAGCACCCCCGCCGAATCGCAGGTCAAAACCGTGCCGCCAAGCGTCCGTTTCAGGCGTTTTCCATCCTGCGCCGCCGCACTGAGAGCGAGACAAACATCTTCAAGGGCGGCCAAATCAGGCGCGCCGCGCCCGCCGACGCTCGCAATCGCCCGTCCGATGACGCGCAGAATGATTTCATCGGGATAGGTCCACAGCAAAGCGGCAAAACGCCGCCCCGGCATCTGCGGCATCATGGCCATGCGCTCGGCCTCGGCCACAGTCGTGACGAGAACAGCCTCGATGCGCTGCATCCGTTTCGCCAGACGCCCGAGCCGCGCGGCATCAAGGCCCTCGCTTTCCAAACTGTCGCGCAGGCCGCGAAACCGCACACGCGTGAAGCGCGCGTCACTGTTTGAAGGGTCTTCAATGGCTGATAAGCCCGTGCCCGCGAGACAGGCTTTCAAGCGCGCGCCCGGCACATCCAAGAAGGGACGCAGCACCAACAGATCATTGCGGAAGGAGACTGCACTCATGCCCGACAGTCCCGCAGGACCAGAGCCGGCGCAAAGTCGCATCAAGAGAGTCTCAGCCTGATCATCGGCATGATGAGCGAGCACCAAGGCGCGTGCGCCGATTTTTGCAGCATGATCACAAAGAAGCTGATAGCGCGCCTCACGTGCGGCGGCTTGCACACCCGTGCGCGGTTTTGATCCTTCCCATCTGAGAGTCTTGTGTTTTAACCCCAGGCTCTTTGCGATTTTTGCGACGAAGCGCGCTTCATCTGCGGCTTCTTTTCGCAAGCCATGATCGACCGTTGCAACCGAGAGCGCGGGGCGCGGACCTTTTCGCTTTTCCTGTGCCCAATGCGCAACAACAACCATCATCGCCAGCGAGTCAGGGCCACCAGAGACTGCAAGAAGACACTGCGAGACATCAGCCAGAGGCGCGAGCAACAGACGCAGCTCGTCTTTCGTGAGAGGCGATGATGACAGAGCGACAGATCGGCGCGTCAGCAGCCTGCTCCTTTTTTTGATCGCTCGGCGCGCGCTTTGAGCGCGGCATCCGCATCAGGAAAGCGTTTGCCGAATTCCGCATAGGCGCCGCATGCTTGCGGCTTTTGATTCATGCCCACCAAAGCATCGCCCAATTTCAAAAATGACAGAGGTGCCGATGCGGGCGGCGGCGTCATTTGCGCAATCTTCAAATATTGTTGCGCCGCTTCGGGGAAATGCTTCAAGCGATATTCAGCATCACCAAGCACCATCGCGGCATCAAGCGCATTCGGATCTTTGGCATTGGTTTTCAAAAATTCACGCATCGCAGCAGCCGCACCTTCCGCGTCGCCCGCTTTGAGTTGACCACGCGCGGCATCGACTTGGCCTTTGGGATCAAGCGGCTTTTGCGGTTCCGCTGCTTTTGGCGGCTCCGAACTTGCGGTCTTTGCGGCGGCAGCTTGCGCTGCCATTGTGCCTGCTGGCGCAGCGGTCTCTGGCGATGCGCCCTTGGCTGTGGCGACAAGATCAATCGGCTTTGACGCTGCTGCAGCAGAGGCCGAAGATGAAGCCGCTGACGAGGTTGACGCGGCTGCGGCGGGCGCGCCGCTTTGCAAGGCCTTGATCTGCTCTTGCAACTGACGATTGGCGAATTGCAATTCCTCGATTTGTCCCGAGAGCTGACGCACAGTCGATTCAAGACGCCCGATGCGCAAAATCGTTTCGGAGTCATCTGGTGACGCATCTTCTTGCGCGAGGCTCGCTTGTGTCATTGGGACTGCGGCCATGCAGGATAACGACAAAAGAAGCAGCAAGCGCTTGAGCATCGGAACGCACTCCATCAACGAAAAAGACCATCGGCGTGTCTTTTCAAACGCGCCGATGGCCAAATTGTGGCTAAGCCGTCGATCCATGACCGACGTCACAATGCGTCAGCTCAGTTGCCGCCCGACAGCGTTGTGACAGCGCGGCGATTTTGCGACCAGCAAGAGATGTCATCACACACAGCGACGGGCTTTTCCTTACCCCAGCTCTTGGTGGAAAGACGCGACGCAGCGACACCCTTTGACACGAGATAATCGCGCGTTGTTTGCGCGCGGCGTTGGCCCAGCGCGAAATTATATTCGCGTGTGCCGCGCTCATCCGCATGACCTTCGATCAGGATTTTGTAGCTGCCATATTGATTGAGCCATTGCGCTTGCTTGTTGAGCGTTGCCGTGGCGGTTGGCGTCAAATCGGTTGAATCCGTTTCAAACAAAACGCGGTCGCCAACATTCTGGCTGAAATCTTCAGCGCTTCCCGGCGTGGCAACGCCACCTGAGCCGAGGCCAGCCATATCGCTCGCGCCTGTTGTTGGCTTGTCTGACGCGCACGCCGTCATCATCAGCACCGCGCCCAAAGCGGCGGCCAGTTTCAGCTTCCGCAAATTGGCCAATTGATCCAGCATTATAAGCTCCTCACGAGAAAACCCGACGAATGATTCCCCATCGCTATAGCGCGAGTTTGGTTAACAGAATCTTCCGGACGGGCCCTTATAAGGGCTGAATGTGAAACTTATTCGGCTGTCTTGAGCTGTTTAAGCTTCGAGAAGACGGAGTCGACGTCAATCTCAGCCTCAACCGGCGCATCGCTCTTGGGTGCGAAGCCCGAAAATGGCTCGGCACCTGTGTCGCGTGCGGTTGTGACTTCTGCGGGCAACAGAGTGTGATTGGCCTCAGTCACCACCGCTGGCCGATCCTTCGACGCCCGATTGACTTCGAAATCGAGATCAATCTGCGTGCAAAGGCCGAGCGTGACGGGATCCATCGCCTGCAATTGCGCCGAATTCCAATGGGTGCGCTCTTTAACCTGCTGGATCGTGGTTTTGGTCGTGCCAACAAGACGCATGATCTGCGCGTCTTTCAATTCCGGATGGTTGCGCACGAGCCACAAAATCGCATTCGGACGGTCATGACGGCGCGAGAGCGGCGTATAACGCGGGCCTTTGGTGCGCTTGCGCTCTGGCAGGCGAACGGTCGAGACTTTGAGCTTCAAACGATAATTCGGATCCGCCTCGGCCTTCTCGATCTCATCGCGCGACAATTGCTCATGCATCACGGGATCCATGCCCTTGATGCCAGCCGCGACTTCACCATCCGCGATGCCCTTCACTTCCAAAGGGTGGAGATGGCAGAAATCGGCGATCTG
>Ga0164297_10006153_pt1 | contig 10079 bp, 5 predicted proteins | sample GEODES058metaG_FD_113539 | JGI IMG/M metagenome (GOLD analysis project Ga0164297, IMG submission 113539) | Dystrophic lake water microbial communities from Trout Bog Lake, Wisconsin, USA - GEODES058 metaG | ecosystem: Environmental > Aquatic > Freshwater > Lake | place: USA: Trout Bog Lake...
GCCGCCGGGGACAGGTGGCGATGGGCATGCATCTTACGGTGCGTTTCGACTATGGCAGCGCCATCCCGTGGGTTACGCGCCTGCCGGACGGGTTGCAGGCCGTCGCCGGGCCGGATCGGGTGGTGTTGCGCACCCCGGTTGCCACCGCCGGCGCCGGCTTCGCCACCGTGGCGCATTTCACCGTCGCGGCGGGCGACACCGTGCCGTTCGTGCTTAGCTACGGGGCCAGCCATGAGGCCCTGCCACCGGCCATCGACCCGATCGCCGCCCTGCCCGCCACCACCGGCTTCTGGGCTGGCTGGACCGCCCGCACCCAATACACCGGCCCGCACGCCGCCGCGGTACGACGGTCGTTGATCACCCTGAAAGCGCTCACCTACGCCCCAACCGGCGGCATGGTCGCAGCACCGACCACCTCCCTGCCCGAGGCTGCCGGCGGCACCCGCAACTGGGATTATCGCTATTGCTGGCTGCGCGACACGGCGATGACCTTGCAGGCATTCATGCAGACCGGCCACACCACTGAAGCCCAGGCCTGGAGCGACTGGTTGCACCGGGCAGCAGCCGGGCGACCGGATGATCTGCGCATCATGTACGGGCTGGCCGGCGAGCGCCGGTTACCGGAATGGGAGGCGGAGTCGTTGCCGGGCTATCAGGGCGCCCGCCCGGTGCGGATCGGCAACGGCGCCGCCGGCCAGTTGCAGTTGGATGTCTTCGGCGAAGTGCTGGACGCCCTGCATCAGGCCCGGCGCGGCGGGCTGACGCCGGGGCGGGATAGCTGGAACCTGCAAACCGTGCTGATCCAACGGCTCGAAGCCGTCTGGCGCTCACCCGATGAGGGGATTTGGGAGGTGCGCGGCGGCCGCCGGCATTTCACCTTTTCCAAGCTGATGGCCTGGGTCGCGATGGATGCGGCGATCCGGGGCGCGGAACAGTTCAACTTGCCCGCGCCGCTGAATCGCTGGCGGGCGGTGCGGGCGGAAATCCATGCCGATGTCTGCCAATACGGCTTCGATGTCGGCAAAAACAGCTTTACCCAGAGCTACGGTGTGCAAGACCTCGATGCGAGCTTGCTGCTGATGCCGCGCTTCGGCTTCCTGCCAATCGATGATCCACGCATCGGCGGCACCATTCGCGCCATCGAGCAGGAATTATTGCAGGATGGCCTGGTGCTGCGCTACCGCGCCGCCGATGGGCTGCCGCCGGGCGAGGCGACCTTTCTGCCGTGTAGCTTCTGGCTGGCCGAAGCCTATGCCTGCCAAGGGCGCCATGCCGAGGCCAGCGCGCTGTTCCAACGCCTGCTGGGCCTGTGCAACGATGTTGGCTTGCTGGCGGAGGAATACGACCCTCGGGCCGCCCGCCAGATGGGCAATTTCCCCCAGGCCCTCACCCATACCGCGCTCATCACCACCGCGCTGCAACTGGTGGTGCCAAACGGTACCACTGCGACACTTTTTGGTAACCATTGAGAGGTAACGCACACATCATCTGTTTTTTTCAGGATTTGTAATGTTTGCCAAAATGAAGGTCGCCCAAAAGCTGGCCGTCGCCATGTCCCTCTTCGCTCTGCCGGTGATGTTTGTGGTGTGGACGTTAGTCGGCGAGCAGCGTATCGCCATCGCCTTCGCTGACCAGGAGACGGCCGGCGCCAACTACCTGACCGCCCTGACCAGCACCCAGGGCCTCGCCGCGCGCATGGCCATCGGCGCGGCCGAGCCAGGCAAGGTGGCGGATCAATTGGCCGCCTTGGACGACCAATTCGGCGCCCGCCTCGATACCGCCAATGTCGTGCGCGATGCGGCCGCCAGCCTGCGCAAGCCGGGTGGGCTTGAGGACGGGCGGGCCAAATTGCGCGACGTGATCACCCGCATCGGCGATCGCTCCAACCTGATTTTAGACAACGTATTGGTGACCTACTACCTCACCGATGTCGGGCTCAACCGCCTGCCCGATGCGCTGGACCGTATCGCTGATCTCAGCCGCGAACAGGCCGCCAACCCCAGCACCCCCGATGCAAAGGCGCATTTTCTGGTCGGGCTGGGCAGCCTCGTGGCCGCTATCGAAGGGGCGGATGCCTCCTTCGCCTCCGCGGTGCAGGCACCCGGGGGTGCCGAGGTCAAGCTGGCCCTGGGGACGGAACAGCAGGCCGTGCAGGCGGCCATGGCCGGCTTCGTCGAGCAATTGCGCAAAGGGCCGGTCGATCCCGCTAAGGTACTAATCCTGCTGAGTGACGTAACTCGCTTCAGCCACCACGCGGATACCGTGCTGACCGAATTGCTGACAAAGCGGGTCGCCGATCTGCATGGCAGCCAGATGATAACCTTGGCTACCACCGCCGGCATGTTCCTCCTCGCCATCGGCGCGGTGCTGCTGGCGGTCCGGCGCGGCATTACCCGGCCCCTGTCGCAGTTGCAGGCGGTAACGCTGGAACTGGCGTCCGGCCGGCTGGATATCACGCTGCCAGCCAACCGTTCGGCGGATGAAATTGGCGCCGTCTTCGCGTCCCTGGCGGTGTTTCAACGCCAAGGCCTGGAACGCCGGGCGATGGAAGCCGCCGCCGAGGCGGAGCGGGCGCGTAAGGAACAGGCCCAGGCGGTGATGGCACAGCACACGCTGAATTTCAGCCAGTCCATCGCCGGGGTGATGGACACTCTCGGCGGCTCTGCCACCGCGATGCGCACCGCGTCCGACGGCTTGATCGGCGCCGTGGCCGATACCTATCAGGCCGCTGAAACAACCATGACGGGCGCCGAGCAAAGCTCGCAGGACCTAGCCGGCGTCGCCGCTGCGACGGAGGAACTCACGGCCAGCATCGACGAAATCGCCCGTCAGGTGGTGCAAACCGCACAAACTGCGCAGAATGCGGTCGCCAAAGCGGATGCGGCGGGGGTGACGGTGCAATCGCTCAGCGATGCCGCCGGCCAAATCAGCGCGGTGGTGCAACTTATCGCCGATATTGCTGGCAAGACCAATCTGCTGGCGCTGAACGCCACCATCGAAGCCGCCCGCGCCGGCGATGCCGGCAAGGGCTTCGCGGTGGTCGCGTCCGAAGTGAAGGCGCTGGCGGCGCAAACCGCGCGCGCGACCAGCGAAATCGGCGAGCAGGTGGCAGCCATCCAAGCCACGACCATCAACGCCGCCACCGCAGTTAGCGGCGTGCGCGTGGCCATCGGCACCTTGGGTACCATCACCACCGCCATCAGCGCGGCGGTGGAGGAGCAAGGCACGGCCACGCGGGAGATCGCCGCCAACGTGAACCAGGTGGCGCAGCAAAACGCGGCGATCACCGAATCGATGAAAAACGTCGGCACCGTCGCCGCCGAGGCCAGCGCCTCCAGCCATTCGGTGCGCAGCACGGCCGAGGCGCTGGAGCAGATCTCCACCGCGCTCAACAGCCAGGTTGATACCTTCCTGGCCCAGGTGCGACGCGACGCCGCCTAACGCCCGGCGGCGGCGATTTTCTGCAACGCGGAAACGATATCCTTGGCCGCCTTCAAGCGGGCGGAATACGGCATATCCCGGACCACAGCCAGCTTGTGGTCCGGGCGAAGCTTCACCGCCCCTGCCTGCTGACCGAGCCATTTGATCAGCCCGCCCGGATTGCTGAACGCGTTGCCGCGGAAACTCAACACCATCCCTTTCGGGCCACAATCCAGCTTTTCCACCCCCGCCGCACGACACAACCGCTTGATCGCCACCACAGCGAGCAGGTTTTCCACCTCGACCGGGATTTTGCCAAACCGGTCCACCAACTCGGCCGCCAACGCTTCCTGCTCGCCATCATTGCCGAGCGTGCCAACGCGACGATAGAGGCCAAGCCGCACCGGCAAATCGGGGACATAGGTCTCCGGGATCAGCACCGGCAAGCCGACGGCGATCTGCGGCGTCCAGTCATGCCCGGCATCGTGGCGCTCGCCCTTGGCGGAGCGCATCTCGCCCACCGCGTCTTCCAGCATTTGCTGATAGAGCTCGATCCCTACCTCGCGGATATGCCCGCTCTGCTCGTCGCCCAGCAAATTGCCGGCACCGCGAATATCCAGGTCATGACTGGCCAACGTGAAACCGGCGCCGAGCGTGTCCAGCGTTTGCATCACCGTCAGCCGCTTTTCCGCCGCCGCACTCAGCCGGTGCGAGGGCGGCCAGGTGAGGTAGGCGTAACCGCGCAATTTGCCGCGCCCAACCCGGCCACGCAGCTGATAAAGCTGGCCCAGGCCGAACATATCCGCCCGGTGGATTAGCAGCGTGTTCACCGCCGGCATATCCAGCCCGCTTTCGACAATGTTGGTCGAGAGCAGAATATCGTAGCGGCCATCGCCGAACTCGGTCATCACCCGTTCCAGCTCCGTCGGCGCCAACTGGCCGTGCGCCTGCACGATTTTGGCATCCGGCACGATATCGCGCAGCCGGGTGGCCATTTTGTCCATATCTTCGATGCGTGGCACCACGCAGAACACTTGCCCGCCCCGGAACCGCTCACGCTGCAGCGCCTCACGGATCACCACCGCATCAAACGGCATAATGAAGGTGCGCACCGCCAGCCGATCGACCGGCGGCGTAGCGATCAGGCTCATCTCCCGCAATCCGGTCAACGCCAGTTGCAAGGTGCGCGGAATCGGCGTCGCGGTCAGGGTCAGCACATGCACATCGGCCTTCATCGCCTTCAGCTTTTCCTTGTGGGAAACGCCGAAATGCTGCTCCTCGTCCACAATCAGCAGGCCGAGATCGCGGAAGGCGATGGTTTTGGCCAGCAGCGCATGCGTGCCGACGACGATGTTGATGCTGCCATCGGCGAGCCCGGCGCGCACGGCGGCGGCCTCCTTCGCCGTTACCATGCGCGAAAGTTGCGCCACCGTTACGCCGAGGCCTTCAAACCGGCGCGAGAACACGCGGTAATGCTGGCGGGCAAGCAACGTGGTGGGCACCACGACCGCCACCTGGGCGCCAGACATCGCGGCCACAAAGGCGGCGCGCAGCGCGACCTCGGTTTTGCCAAAGCCCACATCGCCGCAAATCAACCGGTCCATCGGCCGGCCCGAGGCCAGATCCTCGATCACATCGGCAATCGCGCGTGCCTGATCGTCGGTTTCAGCGAACGGGAAGCGGGCGCAGAATTCGTCCCAACTGCCCTCCGCCGGTGTCAGCACTTCCGCTTCCCGCAACGAGCGTTCGGCAGCGATACGGATCAACTCGCCCGCCATATCGCGGATGCGCGCCTTCATCCGTGCCTTGCGCGCCTGCCAGCCGGCCCCGCCAAGCTTATCCAGCCCCACCCCACCGGTATCGCTGCCGAAGCGGGACAGCATTTCGATGTTCTCAACCGGCAGGAACAATTTGTCGTTGCCATCATACAGCAAGCGCAAGCAATCATGCGGCGCGCCGGACACGCTCAGCGTCACCAGTCCGTCATAGCGGCCGATGCCGTGGTCCTGATGCACCACCAGGTCGCCCTCGGCGAGTTCGGTCGCTTCCGCGATAAACTGATCCGCCCGCTTCCGCCGTTTGGCCGGCCGGCTGATGCGCTCGCCCAGCAGATCCTGCTCGGAGACAACAGCGATATCATCGGCCACAAAACCGCGCTCAATCCCCAGCACGACCAGGGAGGCGGTGCTGGGCGAGACTTTACGGATCGCCTCCAGCCCGACCGCCGGGGCCACGGTAAAGCCGTGTTCCTGCAACAGGTTGGACAGCCGCTCGCGCGATCCGGCGGTCCAGGCAGCAATGACCAACCGCTTGCCGTCGCGCTGCCAGCGTTCCGCCTGGGCGGCCAGTTGGGTGAACACATTAATGCCCGGCCCGCCGGTCGCGGCGGCCAGGATCGGCCCCGGGCGCCCGCCCGCCTCCACCCCGGTGGCACCATCCGGCTTGGCGAAGGGGGAGAAGCTGAATTGCGGGCTATCGCGCAGCATGTCGTCCCAGCCGGCGCGATCCAGATACAGCAGCGCCGGCGGCAGCGGCCGGTACGGCGCCTCCCCGTCGCGGGATGGCATTTTGCGCGCGGCAACGTGGTCGGCGATCATTTCCAACCGCGACGTCAGCACTTCATCCGCCTGATGGTCGAAGCTGACTGAGGTGTGGGGCAGATAATCCAGCAGCGTTTCCATCGTCTCGTGGAACAGCGGCACCCAATGTTCCATGCCGGGATGGCGGCGGCCGTCGGAAATGCTCTCGTAAATCATGTCCGACGCCGCGCTCGGGCCGAACAACTCGCGCCACGCGCTGCGGAAGCGGGCGATGGAGGCTTTATCGAGAAACACTTCCGAGACCGGGCGCAACACTACCTGGTCCCGCTTCTTGCCGCTGCGCTGGGTGGCAGGGTCGAAGCTGCGAATGCTCTCAATCTCGTCGCCGAACAGGTCGATGCGCACCGGCGAGGGCAGGCCGGCCGGAAAAATATCGATAATCCCGCCGCGCATGGCGAACTCACCGGCTTCCATCACCGTGCCGGCGCGGCCATAGCCGTTGGCTTCCAGGAAGCGTGCCACATCGTCGGACTTCAGAATTCCGCCGGTTTCCAGCGTCAGGCTGGCACCGTTGAAAACATGGCGCGGGGGCACTTTCTGCACCAGCGCGTTCACTGTCGTCAGCACGATGCGTGGGCCGGTGGCCGGCGCGAGCAGCCTGGACAGGGTGGCGATGCGCTCGGCCACCAGTTCCGGGTTCGGCGAAACACGGTCATACGGCAGGCAGTCCCAGGCTGGGAATCGCAGCACCTCCACCGCCGGGGCGAAGAACGCCAACGCTTCCGCCAGCCGCGCCATGCGCGCGTCGTCACGGGTAACATGCAGCAGCGGTCCGGGCTGGGGGCCGCGCGCATGTTCGGCGCCACGCTGCGCCAGCAACACCGCATCCCAGCCTTCCGGCGCGCCGTAAACCTGCACGCCGCTCATTTTCCAGCAGCCGCCACAATCCGCAGCAACAGGGGGGTGGCCATGTGTTCCGGCACCGGCTGGCGGCCGGTCAGCCATTCGGCCAAATCCGAATCGACCAGTTCCAGCACTTCCTCCAGCGCGTCGAGCTCGCTGTCATCCATGTCAGCCAGATGCTTGGCGACATAGCCGCCGAGCAGCAGGTCACATTCATAGCTGCCGCGGTGGTTGGCCCGATAGAACAACCGGCGACGACGAATGGCGGAGGGCGATAGGGGGGGGTCTATGTCTGACATGGATGGATTGTCCTATACAGGCGGCCCATTGCAGTGTCAGCCCGTGGACCCCGACCCTTTTGCCCCGCTTTTCGCACCCCTGACCAGCCTGCGCGGCGTCGCCGAGACGCTTGCGCGCCTGATGGCGCGCGCTATCGGCGGCGACCGGGTGCTGGATCTGCTGTTTCATTTACCGGAAAGCTATCTGGACCGTCGCGCCCGCCAGACCGTCGCGGCATTAAGGCCGGGGATGCTGGCCACCATCGAGGTAGAGGTGGTGCGCACCGAAGCACCGAGCGGGCCGCGCCAGCCCACCAAAATCAGCGTCACCGATGGCACTGGCTTCGCGGAACTGGTGTTCTTCAACCGCTTTCCCACCGCGCGCCTGGGCATCGGGGCGCGCGTCCTGGTCAGCGGCAAAGTCACCGAGCCACGCCAGATCGTCCACCCCGATCATATCGTCCCCGCCGACCGTCCGGCATCGTTCCCCGCGGTCGAACCGGTCTGGCCGCTCACCGCCGGGCTATTCGCCTGGCATTTGCGCCGCTCGATAACCGAGGCGCTGGCGAGAATTCCCGTTTTGCCGGAATGGCATGATCCGGCACTGCTGGCCCGCGAATCCTGGCCTGCATTCGCCGAGTCGCTCGCCGCCCTGCAAGCGCCTACCACGCCGCCGGATGAGCGCCCACGGCGCCGGCTCGCCTATGACGAACTGCTCGCCGGCCAGGTGGCGCTGGCCATGGTGCGCCGGCGCAATCGCGCCCGCCCCGGCCGCGCTTTGCCCGGCACAGGGCGCTTGCGGGCCGAGGCCCTGCGCCGGTTCGGCTATACGCTGACGCCGTCGCAAGCGAACGCGTTGACGGAAATCGATGCCGACCTCTCTGCCCCGCACCGCATGCTGCGCCTGCTGCAAGGCGATGTCGGCGCTGGTAAAACCGTGGTGGCGCTGCTGGCGATGCTGCGCGCGGTCGAATCCGGCGCCCAGGCCGCCATCATGGCGCCGACCGAATTGCTCGCCCGCCAGCATTTGCGCACCCTGCAACGGCTCAGCCCGGTGCCGGTGGCGCTGCTCACCGGGTCAGTCACCGGCAAAGCCCGCGCGACGCTGCTTGCCAGCTTGGCCGATGGCTCCCTGCCGATCGTCGTCGGCACCCATGCGCTGTTTCAGGACAAGGTGATCTGGCACGATCTCGGCGTGGCGGTGATCGACGAACAGCACCGCTTCGGGGTGGAAGAACGGCTGAAGCTGGGCGGCAAAGGTGCGCAGGCCGATGTGCTGGTGATGACGGCAACCCCGATCCCGCGCACCGTGCTGTTGACGCAATGGGGCGAGATGGAGGTCTCCCGCCTGACCGACAAACCGGCGGGGCGGCTGCCAATCCGCACCACGTTGCACTCCCTGTCCACCCTGCCCGATGTGATCGACGGCATCGCCCGCAAACTCTCCGAGGGCGCGCGGGTCTATTGGGTATGCCCGTTGGTAACCGAAAGCGAACTGATCGATCTCGCCGCCGCCGAAGCCCGCTATGCCACCCTGCGCGACCGCTTCGGCGACAGTGTCGGCCTCGCGCATGGCCAGCAGGATAGCGCGGTGCGCGAGGCGGCCTTGGCCGATTTCGCCGCCGGGCGCATTCGCATTCTCGTCGCCACCACGGTAATCGAGGTCGGGGTGGATGTGCCGGAAGCCACCGTCATGGTGATCGAGCACGCCGACCGCTTCGGGCTGGCGCAATTACACCAGCTACGCGGCCGGGTCGGGCGTGGGCAGGACCAGAGCTTCTGCCTGCTGGTTTACGACGACGGTATTTTTGACACCGCCAAGCGCCGCCTGACCTTGCTGCGCGATACCGAGGACGGTTTCGTCATCGCCGACGAGGATTACCGCCTGCGTGGCGGCGGCGCGTTGCTGGGCACACGGCAAAGCGGCACGCCCGGCTGGAAACTCGCAGACCCAGAACGCGATGAAGGTTTGCTGCGCATGGCCGCTCGCGACGCGGCGGTGCTGCTGGACCGCGACCCCAAACTGCACACCGAGCGCGGCGAGGCGATCCGCCTGTTGCTGAAGCTGTTCCGGCGCAGCATCAGTTCACGCAATCTGCGCTCGGGCTAGCCGGCTTTAATAGGCGGGATAGGTGCGGGGATAGTGCACCTGATCGGCCGGGCCAGGCGGCACCGGAGCGCCGCGCTTGCCGCAGGCCGTCAGCGTCAGGCTGACGGCGAGCAGCAACAGCGCCAGCCTCATGGCAGCGCCGCCAGCCAGCGCGCCGCCTGGGCAGCAACATTGGCCGGCGCGGTGCCGCCATAGGACCGGCGCGAGGCGACGGAGGCTTCCACCGTCAGCACGCCAAAAATTGCCTCGGTGATGCCCGGCTCCTCCGCCTGCATCTCCGCCAGCGTCAGTTCATCCAGCCGCACGCCGCGGGCTTCGGCCTTGGCGACCAGCCGGCCGGTGACGTGATGGGCGGTGCGGAACGGCTGCTTCAGCACCCGCACCAGCCAATCCGCCAGATCGGTCGCGGTGGCGAAGCCGGAGGAGGCAAATTCCGCCATGCGGGCGGTATTGGGCGTCATGTCGCGCACCATGCCGCCGATGGCAGCCAGCGACAGCGCCCAGGCATCGGCGGCATCAAACGCCGGCTCCTTGTCTTCCTGCATATCTTTGGCATAGGCCAACGGCAGCCCCTTCATCACCGTCAGCAAGCCGATCAAGGCGCCGTTCACCCGCCCGGTTTTGGCCCGCACCAACTCGGCCGCATCCGGGTTGCGCTTTTGCGGCATGATCGAACTGCCGGTGGTAAAAGCGTCCGACAGGCGGATGAAGCTATAGGGCGCGCTGCACCAGATCACGATTTCTTCTGCCAACCGCGATTTTTGCTTCGCCGATATCGCCGCCGCCGAGAGGAATTCCAGCGCGAAATCCCGGTCCGACACCGCATCC
>Ga0164297_10006156_pt1 | contig 10076 bp, 11 predicted proteins | sample GEODES058metaG_FD_113539 | JGI IMG/M metagenome (GOLD analysis project Ga0164297, IMG submission 113539) | Dystrophic lake water microbial communities from Trout Bog Lake, Wisconsin, USA - GEODES058 metaG | ecosystem: Environmental > Aquatic > Freshwater > Lake | place: USA: Trout Bog Lake...
TCAAAAACAAGCAATTCCTTAAGTTTCTCCAAATATCCCAAACAGAGAAGTTCTTGAATTTGTTCCTTGGTATGTTGTCGTTTGGTTACGGAATGTGCATAGCGAAAATCAAGATCAATCAAAATTGGACCTTTGTCGGGCAATTGTTTTTCAGTCAAATATTCCATTTGATTTTTTTCAAACACCTTGGAAAAGTACAAGGAATAGAAGACGGGTAGCTCTTCACGAGGAATTGCGTAAGAGCCGCCATAAATATTGGCCGCTTTGTCACCGATTCTTGTATGTGTAATGAGACTCGTATCGCCATCCTTTCTCAGACTATGCTTTGCCAAGAATTCATTTAAATCGTTATAATGAGACGCAATTTCCATTGGACGTTGTTACTATATGTATCTATTATATAATGGGATATTTCTATTTCATTTTTTTTATATATTGGGGACATTTCTATTTCATTTTTTTTTGATATAAGTATTTTGTTTTACATGATAAACCATGTAAATAATTTTGCAAATGCGCACAATTATGCATTTTATTCTTTTTTTTGAAAGCACTTATTGTGTATTTTGGTTGAATAGTTATATTATGGGAAGACTTATATCATCTATGTATTATAGAATAAAAATATTTGCAAAAAAATTTAGATTATTACATAATATAAAATTATGTTTTTTGCAAATGCTTATGCCGAGGGAAATGCAACTACTGCATCCGGTGTGAATGTAAATGCAAGTGCAACTGCAAGCGCAACATCAGATATTTCTCAAGAAGATGCAACAATAAAAGCGGTCAATTTAGCACAATCTATTGCGGATAGTATTGCGCAAAATAATGCAAATATTGAAAATCAATCGGTGGTTGTTGTAAATACACCTAGCACAAATCCAAATACAATTACATTATATTATAAATTAAATGTTGAAAATTCCGTAGTTACCAATGCAACATTATTAACATTTATTCCATATATTGGCTCAAGTAGTCCTTACAGTGGTTTAGAAAATCTTTATATGACCGATAGCAATTGGAACCCCAATCAAGATATTATAACATTTATAGGATACAGAACACCTGGAAATGATGCACTACAACTTCCACCTCTTTATTGTGAAACCGTCATTATCAAAACTGCACATGGAGATTTTATTTCAGGTTTAGCTAATTATGTAGACAATGGTTCATCTTTTGTAACTACTACTGCATTTGAAAATTATGCAGTAACTTGTGCAAGTGGAATATTCTCAGGTTACAAAAATATACAAATTGTCTTTAATAACGTAAATAACACTCGCGTTGTGCATATCACAAATTAAATTTGATTTTTTACAAAGAGATAAAAAATTGAAATTTTTTTAGTTCTTAAATAAAAACACAATATTTACTCCTTTGAAGTAGCCCAAGTCCGACTTTCAATCGCATTTTAGAAGTAAAACATGAATTTTGTGGAGGTTGCCGCTTCTACTATAGAGACGTCAATGCTAACTCCGGAACAAAATTTTACATCAAACATAAATGTGGAAGTTGAATTAAATATTCAAAATGAAACAAATAAAGTAAGGACGGCCTTGTTGAATTTGCCTGATTGCGGACAAGATCGCGTTATGCAATGGCACAATGATGGTTCCGATGGAACCGAACCATTTGATTTAATTGCCGTATTTGATGGTCATGGGACAATTCCTGTTGGCGATCTTCCTTACAGCAAGCATTTTGTAAATTGTTTAGACGAATTGTCCCAAGATACAAAATGTCGTATCTTCACTTCAAATAACCCAATGGAGGCATTGATTAAATATTTCTCTACTACCGGAAAATTTCTATATCATGTGCGAACAGGTGCAGTGGCATCTATAGCTCGTATTTATAATGACCGAATTGAAACATTCAATGTGGGTGATGCAACAACCATGGTTTTCATAGATGACAAGTTGGCATTCATAAACAAGCATCATAATGCTGAAAATCCCGAAGAAGCAATACGCCTAAAAGCAACATTTGAACCCCATGGTTATTCTATTAAATTATCTGAAAAGTTACAGGTAATTTCGCCCACAAACATAAAACAAGTACCTTCTACATATACTACGTTTTACCATACAGACGCGCATGGAAAACGTGTAGAAACAGTATTGGCGCCAACGCAATCGCTAGGTCATAATGATGCAACGGGTTACGATATAGCCGTGGATTTTATTCCTTATTCTCGCACCCAACGTGTAAAGGTAATTGTAATGACTGACGGTGTCATGGAGATGGTTTATTTGCCAAAAGATTGGGATCCATTTCAGGAACTACCAGATGATTTGCGGTTTTTGACTCAAGCAGATGCACCAGAAATTGCCAACTGGGCAAGATCCAGATGGTCACAAGAATGGACAACGCATGTTCCTGGTTATGCTATTGGGAAACAGAGATTTGAGGAAAACAAATATGGACAAGATGACATTGGTGTAGCAACTTTCTCGCATTTTCCGGAGGCCTCTCTAATATCAGATACATTGAACATCATGTAAAAATGTGCGTCTATTGAAGAAGAGGCCTACCTAAATACAATAATGATATTTAACAAAAAATACATAAAACGATTGTAGTAGATTTATATAATTCTTTTGCAAACTAAATGTCATTATTCAAATCAGTTTCTTCTAAAAAACCGTCAGTAGTTTCCAAAGAAACAGTGACACGTCTTCTTCACGATGTCAAACACATCATGAAAAATCCGCTTACAGAAAATGGCATCTATTATGTCCACGACGATGAAGATATAATGAAGGGATATGCACTCATTATTGGACCCAAAGATACGCCATATTTTGGAGGAAACTTTTTTTTTGAGTTTTATTATCCTACGGATTATCCACATAGTCCACCTCAAGTATTGTATTGCACAAATGGTGAAATGATCCGATTTAATCCTAACTTATATTGTAATGGCAAAGTATGTATTAGTATCTTGAATACATGGAAGGGAGAACAATGGACATCATGTCAGACAATTTCCACTGTTTTATTGACTTTATGTACATTATTATGTAAGGATCCATTGTTAAATGAGCCCGGGGTCACACGAGGAAATAATGATTTTCATAATTACACCAAGATTATAGAATATAAAAATATAGATATTGCGATTCTAAAAATGGTGCAAAAGAAGGGGTCTATTTATCCGGAGTCATTTGATATGTTTTACTGTTATGTGAAAGAGAATTTTTTAAAAAATAAGGATGCGCTACAGAAATTTTTGGAAGATCGCGCGCAACAACAAACGGAGACGGAAATAGTACGAACAATTATGTATAATATGCATGTGAGAGTAAATTATAAACAATTATTGACCGATTTTCACGCCACGTTAGCAAATTTGTAATTTTTGGGGACTTTCAAAGTTATTTTTTTTATCTTTTATTTTATATTTTTTTATGAGTAAAAAAGCTCTTTAGCATTTGCCCTAATGTAAAAACGTATTCTGAAAAAATTGAATTAAATAAATATTAATAATATAAAGGTATAATATACGGCGCCTACATTAAAATGCATTTTTGCAATGTATGTCACAATATGTATTATATTCGGATTGACAGTGAAAATACAAATAAATTAATTTATTATTGTCGGAATTGTGGAAATGAAGATGAGTTATTAACCGTGGATAACGTCACTGTTTCTAAAACCGTAGTGAAAAAGAATGAACAAAAGTTCTCTCATATTATCAATAAATACACCAAGTTGGATCCGACATTGCCCAGAATAAATAAAATACCTTGTCCGAATGCGGATTGCGATACCAACAAGAAGGATGTTCCTCGTGAAAATATTTATATTCGTTATGATGATGTTAATATGAAATATATTTATATGTGTTGCGTTTGTGATCAAATATGGAAGTCTTATGAACAAAAATAAAAAATAAAAGATAAAAAATAAAAAGATATAAAGTTATATGAAAAAAAATAATTATGTGGTGGTTATTATATTTATTTAGTTTTCTTTTTTTGTTTCAGTCAAGTCAAACGTTCCCTATAATTACAAATCGTGAATATTATAATTACAGCAACAACAACAAAAATAATAAAGTGAATAAAAATAATGTTGCGTTAAGTTCCGAGCATCAGGACACAGACATTGTTCTTTGTAAAAACTGCAAACATTTTATTGCGCCGGAGTCGCCTATTTCTATAGAAAATGGATACTGTAAGTTATTTTACAAAATAGATTATGTAAGTGGGAAAAAAAATTATAATTCAGCTTCTCTAAGTCGTATTTTAGCGAGCGAATGTGGAAATACCGGAAAATATTATTTGGAAAAACGAAAATATATTTCCAAAAAGAAATTAGGTTTGGATGCGAGCTCAGAATAAAATCCACGGAAATTGAAACTAAAATAAAAAATAAAAATTGAAAGATAATCTATATAAACATATATAGAGTATCCAACTAATTATGACACGAATTCATGAAGATGGTGAAGATGATTATGAAGAAGCAAATGAATCTTCTACATCAGATTCCGATTCTGACGCAGAGGACATGGTTGAAGATTCCGACGCAGAAGTAGATGATACAAAATATGTTGCAGAAGAAGAGGGTGACGAAGATGGCGTTGACGAGGAAGAGGTTGATGACGATGAATCTCAGGATGAGGATGATGCCAATGAAGAGAAACCTCATTCTATCCATGTTGTTGGTGGGAGCAGTAAATATACCGTGACGGGAGGAGCAGAAGGTGAAGACACAGAAGATGAAGATGATGACGATCAAGCTTACTTACAAAAATTCAATACAGACATCCAGCGACAATATTTAATGGAGTTTCATCCGGAATCTATTGTTCATAACTATGAGGAGATAAAGGCACTAACTACAGTAGTCCGAGACGCAAACAATAATATTATTGACAAATTTCACCGAACATTACCTTATTTGACAAAATATGAACGTGCGCGAGTTCTTGGTCAGCGTGCAAAGCAAATTAATTCCGGAGCAAAAGCATTTGTAAAAGTTCCTGAAAATGTGATTGATGGATATTTAATTGCCGAGATGGAATTGGTACAAAAACGAATTCCATTTATTATAAGACGTCCTATTCCAGGTGGAGCGTGTGAATATTGGAAGCTGAAGGACCTGGAGATTATTGGATTTTAACATTGGATTATTTTTGGAAATACAAACTAGATAAAAAAAATAATTTAATTTTTTATAACATTTGTTTAGTATATTTTTTATTTTACCATCGCAACATTTAACACTTCCACCGATTTCCACAATCAATGCAAGAGACAAACGTTGTCATTGGCTCATCCGCAGAACGTGTTTGCATTTGATAATAAGTGCATTTATTAGAATGACACTTGCGACACTTAAATGTATCCGTCGCAGCCTCCATTTTTGTTTCATACTTATAATAATCACGTTTCATCTTTGCCTGAATCAACGGCTCCCACTTTTCTGGATTCATTTCCTGGTGTGTCATAAAAGCCACAGTATGTGGTTTTACTTGGCAGGACAGAATCTGTTCACACAACTTTGGATTTTGCAAATTAAAATAAATACTTCTTAAACGATCTACATAAATTTGAATAAAATAATGATTATCCCATTTTTTCACAACCTTTCGGTTGTCTGCTTCTTTTAAAGAATAATTAAATATACCTTTTTCCAAATTTAATGCATGTTTTTCATTCCCAAGAATCTTTTCCAATTTGTCGCAAATATTTTTCCGAAATTGCGCTGGATTTTCAATTGTATGCATAGTTCCTATTTATAAGCTAAGATGTAAATGTAAATGCAATTTTATATTTATATCTTATTCAATTTTATTTTCTATGCTTTTTCTGTGTCTTCATCACTATATTCATAATCCTCCGAACTCAACTCTGAACCAATATCCTCTATTTCTAACCCAGAGGCCTCCTCGCCTTGACTATTGGATCCCTCTTCTTCCTCCTCATCCTCAGAATCCTCCAAACTATCATACTCGCTCGCCTCCTCATCATCGCTATCTACAACAAAACCATCCTTCAAATACCCCTGTTTTGTCTTCTTCTCTATTGGAATATTTGCTAATTCATCCTCCTCTTCCTCATCTTCTGCACATGTCAAATCCAAATTTTCAAAGCCGCCAAACAGTTTTTCATACATTTTCTCCCAGATCTCTATAGTCAAGGAATAATATGTGGCATCATTTCCAACATCTGTTGGAACGCGTCCAACTAAGGCACAACTTCCAAAATACAAATCTTTATCTACTGGAGGCGGAAAATCATATTTGTTTTCGGTATTTGCCTTTCCGTCCTTTTTGGCAAATAAGGAAACCAAATACTTCTTTCCCTCCAATTTAATTGCCCATTCCGTCTGTTTAGCAAAACCTTCTGCTTTTTTAAATCCGCACTTTTTGTACAATTCTTCTTCTTTATACTCTTTCACAGTGGTCGTCTTTAACGTACCTGTTTTATCTACTATAAGAATTGCGAGATTTTGCGCCATTGGATAATTTTCCTTTCTTAGGTTTAAGCCCTTTTGCTCATATTTATAATGGAAACAATAAAATAGTAAAAAGAGTCAACACTAAAACAGAAACAATGATAAAAAATTCGTTTTTGTCAAAATTTTCTTTCCGAATAATGTATTATGTTTCTATGGTCAATTCAAATGATCCTAATTTCTATAATTCTAATTTTTGCGGTTCATCATATTATTCATTTTTTTAAATCAACCCTTACGGTCCCCAAAATTAAAGATTTAGTGCATTCCCCGCTTCAAAAATACGAACACATGATTCAACATTTGTCCAAGTCCAATTTAGTAGATCCTTTGTCCAACGCTAACACCAATTCAAGTTCCTCAAAACCAGATCAAGCAGCAATGAAAGAAGAACTTAAAATGTTTTTGAAAAATAAAATAAAAAAAGACAATACAACAGACATTGCAAGTTTAGATTCTTATGGAACAAAAATCCAAGAAATGGGATCCCTGTACTAATTACAACGAGAGAAAATATAAGCATCCTGAAAATATATATTTAAAACAACTTAAAGAAGCCCCGGCAAATTATAAATATCCATGTTATCCAACGCAGAAAAAAATGCAATCTTACGATCCTTTCCTAAAATAGAACTTTCTTATGAGACTCTTACTCATAAGAAGGTTTTTGGTAGTCACGTGGCCATGGCCATTCCAGAAGGCAAAAAATATTTTCTTTGGCTCACCAAGTATCAATCTAAAAATGTAGTCTTATTTATGCAATTGTCGGAGGATCGCCGACAAATTGTGCAAATTACAGCGGAGCCATTTTCTTTGACCGATTTTGTTGGATTCGGAACCATTCTTTATGGAACCTTGTTTTTCCAAGAAGGAGAGCCCGCATTTGCTATAGAAGATATTTTCTCTCGCCAACAAAAAAACGTAGTTTGGAAAAAGAACATCCAAGAGAAACTAATAAAAATGTGTCAATATTTGAAAACGGCCAACAAAGCAAATGTTACGTATCAGGGAAAACTTGTTCATATTGGAATCCCTCTAATTGCACCTTATTTCTCTCAAGAGATGAATCGGGAGATCCAAAATTTATGTTATTCTGTTGCAAGCATTGACTTTTATTTCTTGAACCAACCGAATCAACATTTTTCTATGAAATATACTTATAATCGCCGACAAACAGACTCTCCGTTTTTTAAGGAAACCCGAGAACCTAGAGAGTCAAGAGATATTGTATTTCGTGTCAAAGCAGATATTCAAAATGATATATACCATTTATATGCATTTGATTCGGTAAAATACGAAGAATATATTTATGATACTGCATACATTCCGGATTATCAAACCAGTGTTTATATGAATGGACTATTTAGAAATATCAAGGAAAACGCAAATTTGGATGCTTTGGAAGAAAGCGACGACGAAGAAGAATTTGAAAATGACAAATTAGATAAATACGTAGATCTACAAAAAAGTGTAGATATGATTTGCGTTTATTCTTCCAAGTTTAAAAAATGGGTCCCCACCAAAGTGGTTCCCATAGGGTCTTCTTGTAAAATAATTACCCAAAAAGATTTACTTGGTTTAGAAAAAAATAAACGTTAAATATATAGAATATATAGAAATTATGTCCATGTCTATGAACCAACCATTAAATCCATTTCCTTTAAAAAACACTATTGCGCCATTTGAAAATGTCAATGCTTCTCTCGTGAACAAAGATGCCTCCAATTGGGTTGGCGGCTTTGGAAGCAAAGAGACCTCTTTACAATTTGGTTTGCCTTCTATGCGTAACAATGTTCAGGCAGCAGCTGCATCTAAAATACAATCTGGCGGAGGTAGAAAAATACTACGCAAAAAAATAAAAAATATAGCGAATAAATATAGGATATCTATGCAAAAACGTAAGGCAATGAAAAGGAGTCTCATGCGTTCCATGAAACTTAAGGGTGGTTATTTGGCGACCAAGCATAGACGCAATCGTCTTGTTAGTTCTAGTTCCGGATTCCGTAATAGTTCTGCAACTGGCACAGCGAGCATAAAAAAAATGAAAAACCGAGGAAAAGGTATAAAAGGCAAAACGCGCAAATATAAAATGAATGGAGGTACGTATCATCAGTATGGCAGTCAAATCCCTAATACTCCTTCTTATTCTACACCTGGATTTTCTTTGCCAGCTTCCCAGTTAGCGCTCGCCAATCCGCCTCCTTTCCAAAAAATAAATGGAAATTGTGTAGATAATTACAATCATTTTACAAACAAAGGATTTACATTTTGGTAAGACCCCCTTTTTATTTTTTGCTTTTTATTTTTAGAAGACATTTTCCAGGCAAATCCTCTTGAAAAGATGAACCTTTACACTTTGTATTTGTAGTAGATATCATTGTCCATTTTTGAATATCTGGTGTATATTCTTGGCTAGATATTTTAACGATTTTATAATTTTGTTTTTTATAAAATCCTTTTCTCTTGGCCCATTGATTCTGAAATGGCGCGTGTTGATCAATAATATCTACCACCACGGGCTGGCTATGTTTTTCTCGTAAAATACGTCCCACCGCTTGTTCTATGTCTGTTTTTGGTGTTGCCATAATTAAGGTTGTCAATGTCTTGATGTCCAACGCTTCCGCTGCCATAGAATAGGTTGCAATAATCACCTTTTTTGTTTCGCTCTCTTTTAGAGCCGCTTCCTTCATTCCCCCAATGTAATATCCAACAGTTGCTATATTTCTTGTATGAATTGCATCATGCATATATTTCAAAATATTCTTATTATGGGCCAAAATCATAATTTGTTGATTCTCTGGTTCCAACAGCATGTCACGTAATACACGAAGAATAAATTCCGTCCGCGGATGAAAAGCACATAATTTGGCAATCATTGTGCTATATTGCACATTTCCGCGAAAATCCAAGGTGACTTCATTGAAATCCTCATCTTGGGCATGATATTGGATGGCGCGAACTACCACCTCTTGAGGATCATCGCGTTTTCCCTTATACACCACATCACCCAAAAACATTTTAAATACTTTCGTCGTTCCATCCTTCCGATTCATAGTAGCCGATAACCCTAACATATAACGCGTGACAATTTTAAACAACGCACATGAAAATACTTCGCTAGAAATGTGATGTACTTCATCTATAATAGTTAATCCAAAAGAATTAAATGTGGTTTCATGATAATCTTTCATAGAAAGAGACTGTAACATACCAATAACAATATCTTTGTCAGCAATATCCACAATTTGACCCTGAATCCGACCTACGCGCGCAGAGGGCAAAAATTGATGTATACGTTCTATCCACTGGTTCAATAAGAATTCCTTATGAACAATAATCAGTGTTTTTACTGCCAATTGAGAACAAATATATAAGGCAATCACGGTTTTTCCAGCTGCACATGGTAATTCTAACAATCCGCCGCCTCCGCCTCCACTTCCAGCACCATAAATAGATTCCTTACCTTGTACATGCTTTAGATAGGTTTCTACGACGGGTTTCTGCGCATCGCGTAATTGACATACAAATGGGACCTGAATGGGAGAGCCCGGTTGGATATTTATTTTTGTTGGAATACCAAAATGTTGTTGACCAAA
>Ga0164297_10006157_pt1 | contig 10073 bp, 9 predicted proteins | sample GEODES058metaG_FD_113539 | JGI IMG/M metagenome (GOLD analysis project Ga0164297, IMG submission 113539) | Dystrophic lake water microbial communities from Trout Bog Lake, Wisconsin, USA - GEODES058 metaG | ecosystem: Environmental > Aquatic > Freshwater > Lake | place: USA: Trout Bog Lake...
AAACTTCCCCAGGTTTTAACTAAAACCAGATCAAAGAGGTCATTTTGGATCCCCATCAATGACGAGCAGACGACATTCAATTTCACCAATAGCTTTTTAAAGGGGTAACTAGGCTAGTTGATTGAAATATTGTCAGAAAACAACTCTAGACCTTACTTTTCTTCGATTATTTCAATCAACTTGCGTTTTTACTCTTGTGTTTGCTTGAAATATTTGCGATAGTTATGCTCAAATGAGATTTTCTGAAAATATTTCAATCAAAGCGCTACTGGCTAAGCTAGAGTGGGACACGCCTTACAGCGCCAATGACTTACGTGGTCTGGGATTAAACACGCCCGCCGCTGCCCGACTGGCCCAGTCAGGCTGGCTGAAGCGTTTGGGACGAGGCGTCTATCAAGTGCCGAACGCCAAACTGGACACGAACAAAACCCTAGCGCTTTTGACCCTCGAAGTTCCAGAATTGCATGTTGGCGGAAAAACAGCCTTAGCTTGGCGTGGTACACGTCATAACCTAGCGCATCAAGATCGGTTGAATCTTTGGGGCCGCAAGACCGGACGGTTGCCAGCCTGGTTCACCGATGTGTTCAATGCCACCTATCAATCTACCAGAATCTTTGATGACAAACTGCCTAAAGGATTCGGGCTTGCGCCACTTCCTGGGGGAAACCAGAGAGTTATGGTCTCTGTTCCAGAAAGGGCATTGCTGGAACTTTTTAGTGATACTGGCAAACTTCAATCATTGGAAGAGACCATGAATTTGTCAGAAAACGTACGTCACTTGCGTTCAGATGTGTTGGAAACCTTGTTGGCAAATACGACGCGAGTCAAGGTGGTGCGATTGGCAAAGGCCGTAGCAGAAAACCTTGATCTTCCTTGGCTTGAAATCGCACGAACACATAGCGAGCGACTCGGAAGCTCCAAACGTTGGATTGCAGTCACCCAAGATAAAAAAATTCTTTATCTCAAAAAATGAACCCTGCCTACGTACAAACGGTCAACTTGTTGTTAGACATTGCGCCAGTAGTGTTCCAAACCCATCGATTTGCCATGAAAGGGGGGACGGCGCTGAACCTGTTCGTTCAAGACTTACCAAGGTTGTCCGTGGACATTGATGTTGTCTTCATCGATCACAAACTCAGTCGAGAAAGCGCACTTGAAGAAATTTCTCAAGAAGTCAATCGCATCGACTCAGCCATCGTTCAAATGGGGTATCAATCGAAGACCCGAAAAATGCATAGTGGCGATGAAGTGAAAATCATCATCTCCAGTCCTAATGCAGAAGTCAAAATAGAAGTGAACTTCGTTTTTCGTGGAACTGTGCTTCCGGTACAAATATTGTCCCTCTCGACAAAAACACAAGAGTTATTTTCAAAGAATATCCAGCTTCCAATACTTTCGCCATCGGAGCTCTATGGCAGCAAACTGGTTGCAGCGATGGACAGGCAGCACCCGCGCGATATTTTTGATGTAAAAAAGATGTACGAAAGCCACGGGTTGACGTCTGAAATTGTGGACTGTTTTGTGGCCTATCTTGTTGGCCACAACAGGCCTGTGCATGAAGTTTTGTTTTCCACGCCTCAGCCAATGGAAGAGACTTTTAAAAACGAATTCAAGGGAATGGTTTCAGCGCCAATCAGCATAGAGGTGCTGAACAACACCCGAACGAAGCTGATGGCAGAGCTTCCAAGGGCTTTGACACAAAACCAGAGAAACTTCTTACTATCGCTAGTTCAAACAACGCCGGATTGGACTCTTCTGCCATTCAAGCATCTACATGAAATGCCCGCCATCCAATGGAAACTACAGAATCTAAAGAATCTGAAATCAAAAAATGTTCAAAAATTTCAGCTTCAGCATGATGAGCTTGAACGACAATTTCAGAAAATACCGTTAGAGAGGGGCTCTTGATCGAGGGGAGATTCTTTAGGACCCCGAATTAAGGTATCCCTTGGGACCTACCCAGGCTTTCCTATTCCAGTCTAAAAAGAAGGTAACTCACTACTTTTTTTAAACAAATAGTTGGTTAACTTGTTTTGTAATCAAGTCTCTCGAATTTCTAAAAGGTACGAGATTAAATAAGTCTTTTTGAACCCAGTAGGCTACTTAGAAACACCACTGCGTTTTATATTTTCTAACATTTTTTTATTGATCGACATTCGCGTTTGAAGTTGTTTATCTGAGGGATTTCTTTTGCTTTGTGATCCATTTCTGTGCTCCCGTTTCTTGTATATGCACAGTGTTGTTTTAGATCGTCAAAAGAGCAACCGATTCCTTGGTAACCCGAACACACATCGGGTCATTGCGAATTAGATCTTGATGATTATTTGAGATTTACTTGAATCAAAGCATATTTCGCAGCCTCACAGCTGGGGCTTTAGATTTCTATCGTGGCGCACGGGTCAAACAAATCGTCAGCTATTCTGTTGTCCGGCAGCAAGCAGCAGCCAAAGCACCTTTGTCTCTCAGACTGCATGACTTTTGAGTCATCATTGACATGTCCCATCAGACAAGACTAGAAAAATATTGACTTTCAAAGTCTTTGCACAAGAAGTCATGCGCGTTCACACAAGTTTTTTGCTGAGACTTGCTTAAAGTAGATTCAGCGTTGCGGCTAGGTGAGCATGGTGCCCACAGGCTCGCGACGCTTCTACAGGGGCCTCGACTATGCAAATCCATTTCACTCCAGCCGAAAAGAAAATTCGGCCTTTTGCTTCTCTTCGCACTTATGCTAAAAGCATTGCCTCTTTGGCGATGAGTCTGTGCGCAATAGCGACGATTACTTCTACAGCACATGCTGAGGCGGCTCCCACCCCTGCAACTTGTGCTGCGCTGCAAGCAAAGTATCCCCAATTCAAGGGTAAGACGCTGGTTAACGCCATCAATCCACACACACCAGGGTACGAGACTATCGACCCCAAAGACCCCTCAAAATACATTGGATTTGACATTGACCTGGGCGAAACGATTGGCTCATGCCTGGGCTTCAAACTCACATACAAGCCAGTCACTTTTGCTGCATTACTGACCACTTTGCAATCGGGGCAAGCTGATATTGTCATTTCAGACATCTACGCAACAGAAGAGCGCGCCAAGGCTGCCGACTTCATCACTTACTCGAAAGTCTTTGATGGTGTCCTCGTCGCAAAGGGGAATCCAAAGAAAATCAACGGCATCAATGCCTCTATGTGCGGTGCTATTGCAGCTGAAAACACTGGTTATGTGGAAGTGCCGTTGATTCAAGCACTGGACGCGCAATGCAAAACCATGGGCAAGCCCGTGCCTGAAATCCAACTCTACGACAATAACCAGAACTGCATTCAAGCGATTTTGGCTGGTCGTGCGGACACGTATGTCAACGACGTCAACACGGTAGACAGTGCTGTCAACGCTTACCCGGACAAGCTGGAAAAAGCCCTCTCCGTTTCCATACCTTACTCCGTGGGAATTGCAGTTCCTAAGGGCAAGACTGACTTCCGTGACGCTGTCATGGCTGCGGTGGTGGAACTGCAAAAGTCCGGTACACACGCTGCACTATTGAAGAAGAATGGATTGCCAGTGGAAAACCTCGAGGCACCCAAACTCTTGTTAGCAAAATAAGATGGAATTGTTCCTCCACTATCTCAGTCTGCCATATCTGATCCAAGGTATCGGTTTCACCCTAGCGGCCACAGGTATCGGTCTGGCAGGCGGAGTGGTGTTGGGACTTCTATTGGCGGCTATGCAACTTAGCCGCTTCAAACCATTGGCCGTGATAGCTCGCGGTTATGCGGTGATCTTTCGCGGCACGCCGCTGGTACTGCAATTGGTTTTTGTTTACGACGCACTGCCTTATGTTGGCATCAAGCTGCCCGGACTTCTGGCCGCAGGCGTAGCGCTGGCTGCCAACGAAGCCACTTTTATTGCGGAAATGTTTCGCTCAAGTGTAGTGGGCGTAGATCGCGGTCAGATTATCGCGGGTCAAGCTTTGGGTATGACTCCACTAGTGCTGATGCGACGCATCATTGCGCCTCAGGCCTTGCGATCGATGATTCCAGCCATGGGCAACGAGGCGGTCAGTACGCTGAAAAATTCGTCTCTCGCTTCGGTCATCGCAGTGCAAGAGTTGACTCTACGCAGCACACAGTTGGCGTCTTCTACTTTCGATTTCTTTTCAATATTTTTCGCCTCTGGGCTCATCTATTTGATCTTGACGGGGGGCATCAGCCTAGTGCAATTGTCACTGGAGGCTAGATTTGACCTGGATCGTCAAGCCAGCCTGCGTGGACTTTCACGGTGGTTACCATGGAGACACGCTGCAACGCCAGCGATTCCTCTGCCTGCAGTCAATGATGTTGTTGCTCCTTCCAATCCTGCCTTGACATCGATACCTCCTATCCCTGTTGTTAAAAACAACCCGCTGGCCCATGCGGTTGACCGAAACGCACGCGAGTCTAAGTTAGCCGACGCTCATTTGGCGATTCGTGTCAATGGGGTGTCCAAGGCTTACGGTACTCAGTCTGTGTTGCGAGACCTTAGTCTCACGGTTTCCGCCGGTGAGGTGGTGGCTTTGCTTGGCCCAAGCGGCTCTGGCAAGAGCACGCTGTTGCGCTGTATCAATCACCTGGAAAGTTGGGATGCAGGACAAATTCATGTAGGCGGTCATCGCCTCGGTTATCGCTCTGATGGTCAACTGATGACGCCAAGTAATCTGGCGCGGGAACGCTCCAGTTTGGGCATGGGTATGTTGTTTCAGCATTTCAATTTATTTGCGCATTTGACCGCTCGCGAAAACGTCGCAGGCCCCTTGCGTTGGGTGCACGGTTGGACTCCTGAAGCGGCTGACGAACGTGCGTTAGCATTGCTGACCCGGGTTGGTTTGGCGCACCGGGTCGATGCCTTTCCACATCACCTCTCTGGCGGACAGCAGCAACGTGTGGCCATTGCACGCGCACTCGCCCACGGCCCAAGTGTGCTGTTGCTGGATGAGCCGACCTCAGCACTGGACCCGGAACTTGTCAACGAGGTGCTAGAGTTGATTCGACGCCTCGCCATTGAAGAGGGATTGACAATGATCATCTCTACACACCAATTGCGGTTTGCTGCGGAGGTGGCCGACCGCGTGGTATTTCTTTCAGGTGGGCGCATCATTGAGAGCGGACCCGCGCTCGATGTTTTGCAACATCCTAAACACCCTGAAACAGCCCGGTTCCTCAGCGTGATGTCCGCCGATGTTCTGCCTCCCTCCAACACCTCAATCCAGGACCTTGTATGAAACACCACACTCTGCGCGTTTCCCCCCAGACTGTTCACTGGGGCTACTTCAGTAAAGCGGTTGCACCGTCTTTGGTGGTCAAGTCGGGCGATAGGGTGACCATTGAAACTTTGACACATCATGCCAATGATGACCACGAGCGCATGGTCGCCGGTGATCCTGGGGCTGAGTCGGTATTCGCTTGGACACGTGATCACAAGGCCATATCGCGCCGAGGCGCTGGATCGATTGAAGGGCCGTTCACATTGGGAGAGGGCGAAGGTCTCGGTGTTCATCTGCTCACTGGTCCGGTGGTGATCGAGGGGGCAGAACCAGGCGACGTGCTTGAAGTTCGGATACTGGACATCAGGCCGCGACCCAGTTGCAACGCGTGCTATGCGGGCCGCTGTTTTGGCTCAAACGCTGCTGCATCTTGGGGCTTTCATTTTCAAGACCTGATTGAGGAGCCCAAGCCCCGAGAGGTCATTACCATCTTTGAGCTTGATACCTCGGGTGAACCATTCGCTAGAGCTGTTTACAACTACGTTTGGACACCGCAGACCGACCCGGACGGCGTGGTACACGCCACCATCGACTACCCCGGCGTTCGTGTAGACCATCAATTGGTCAGAAAACGCGAAGATATTTTGCGCAATATAAAAGTGCCTGCACGCTTACACTTTGGCACCATGGGCTTGGCGCCTTGCGAATCGGATTTTGTCAGCTCCATTCCACCAAGCTACACAGGAGGCAACATTGATGACTGGCGCATTGGCAAGGGGGCACGCATGTATTACCCAGTGGCGGTTCCCGGTGCTTTCTTCTCTGTGGGTGACCCGCACGCGGCGCAAGGCGATAGCGAACTCGGTGGCACTGCCATAGAGACGTCGTTGACCGGCGACTTTGAATTCATTTTGCACAAGCAGTCTGAGCTTGAAGGTACTTTGCTGGAGGGCTTAGACCATCCTTTGTTGGAAACTGAAGAGCAGTTGGCGGTCTATGGATTCACTCATACCAACTATTTGGCCAGCTTGGGGCCTGATGCACAGGCCTTGGTGACCGCGAAGTCGTCACTGGATCCTGCAATGCGCGATGCTTTTCGCAAGTTGCGTCGCCTGTTGATGACGGTACACAAACTCAGTGAAGATGAAGCCATTGCCTTGTTATCGGTGGGCGCTGACTTCGGTGTGACCCAGGTAGTGGATGCGAACTGGGGCATCCATGGCTCGATTCGCAAAAGTATTTTTAAGGACCGGTGACAACCTTTGTTGCACCAGCAGCGGGTCTTGCAGCAAACAATGATTTTCTGATGACTGCGTGTACACCCCAATTGCCGTCGACCACTTGGGTCACGCCAAAGTCGACGGCAACTGACATCAACGAAATCGCCTCGTCCTCAGTCAGACCTTTTGCCGTCATCAAAAACCGACGGGTTTTGTGAAAGGCATCGCGCATCGCCGGATCTAATGAGGACTTTTCGTATATGGCACTCCGCGCTTTTTCGCCAAATTCTTTGAGGTAGTCGGAATGGCTGAAACCGTGAATCACCCATTCATCAGCAGTTTCCACCAAGGGGTAATCGATGTCAGCAAAGGGCTCATGCTTCAAATCTTTGGCCTTGTGCAGAACGAACTGGAAGACACCGGTCAATGAGCATTCAATGGCTGTTCCACACAATTCGCTGTCGCCTTGAGATGCATGGGGGTCACCCACAGAAAATAAGGCCCCGTCAACGCCCACCCGCAAATAGACGGTAGCACCTTTGGAGATGCGCCAGTTGTCTAAATTCCCCCCAAAGCTAGAAGGCGGAACGGAGTCCACCATGCCCGTCTCGGCAGGAGCTACTGCGATCACGCCGAAGTGCGGGCGTACAGGAATGGTGACCCCTTGCAACACGCCATGATTTTCTACAATAGACGCTCGATCAATCGGGACGCCGGGGTAGTCGATGGTGTTGTGCAGTACGCCGTTGGGATCCAACTGTGGTGTCCAGCGGAAACTGTAAACTGCATGGGCACAAGCTTTGCCGTGGGTGGTGCTCTCGACTTCGTAGATCGTGATCACCTCCCTGGGTTTAGGCTCTTCAATCAGATCGTCGTAATGAAAGCCCCACCAAGCGGCAGCGTTGCTGCCAAAAGCACGTCCTTCGTATCTGGCGTTGGCCGCCAATCTGGGGGCAAGATCGAGGATTCGCACCTCTAGCACATCGCCGGGTTGAGCATCGTTCACGTAGACGGGCCCAGTGCAAATGTGCACGCCAAAACCTTCGCCACTGCCTCTTCCGTAGATAGACGCATCAATCGGACCAGCTCCTCGCCGATCCACGGCTTTTTGCTCTCGAGTCCAATGAAATACACTCTCCGCACCGGAATCTCCTTTGATCATGCGCTCGTAGTCGTCATAGGCATGCTGGGTCAGCGTTTCGATGGTCACGATTTCGCCAGATGCGATGCGAAGAACAGGCGGTATCGCGTGGCTAAAGTATCCCCAGTGGATGGTGCCAGGCAAAGCAGGCAGGTAATGGTGCTGGATAGTGCTGTTGGCCATTATCGCCGTAGTCACCGCCGGTGCGTGATCAACCAAGCCGGAGTCCTCATTTGCATGAGAAGCTGAATGATCAACTGGCGCACGGGTGACCTGAACTGCGGGTTGTGATTCAAAATAACCTGAAGGCCACCCGCGTTGGATGCGTTTGCGCAACGACGATTGGCTTACCGTATTGGCTTGCTGTCGGTACTGACGTGGCGACAACTGATATCGATCTCGAAAGCAATGACTAAAGTGAGCTGGATCGTTGAAGCCCCATCGAAAACAGATATCTGAGATGGACAAATGACCATATTGTCGGTTGCCCAAGTCAGCGCGGCTGCGTTCAAGGCGACGATCGCGAAGGTAAGCTGTGAAAGATTGTCCCAGCCTTTCAAATAGTTTCTGCACTTGGCGTTCAGAAACGTGTTCGTGCGTTGCCACGCTGGACAATGTTAGTGTGCAATCGTTCAGGTTGGCTTCAATGTACTGACACAACCGGTCCGTTGCAGCAGCATGCGATTTGCTAGTCATTTTCTGATCGGTCTGGTTCCAGGCCTCAAAGCACGACGCGATCAGATCGGTTAATGTTGATTCAATAGGTGCTAATTCGTGTTCACCCAGATCGTCGAATGTATCGGCCAGTGCGCCCAAGATGCCGGAAAACAAGCGTCCAAGCCCAGACTTACCTGGAAGGTGGCCAATGGCGACCGCCAACCCGATAGGTGCCGGCACTTTCAAAAGGGCCATCGGTATCGTCACCATCCATTGGCGAAAATTGGACCCTAGTTCAAGATGGACCCCGACGCGCGTGGCACCAAAGACGATATCACCGGGATTGAGCTCGATCACATTGGCGCCATCGTGCAGCAAGGCTTCGCCATCGAGGTGCACTGCAAGCCAAATTGCATCCTTCTTTTCTGGCGCCAAATGAATCAACTGCCGTGTGGACGCGATGCGCGCCATACCAATACCACTCACCGTGCGTCTGGATGTCACGGTGCCAAACAGATCGATCGAACTTGGTGCAAGTTCAGATCGAAGTCGGTGCATAAGCAGGGTTTCGCACCATACGCGGGAGCGCAAGGATACTGGATAGGATTCGGTCGTGAACTGCTGGATGGGCACGGAGAGACTTTCTGAGTTACCTTTCAGGTGTACGCAAGACATGTGCCTCATTATTTGATGATCAACGCTATTACTGGCTCAAAACTTGCGAAATTTGTGAATGAGTATCCTTCAGCACCTGAGAGCCAAGAAATGTCATTGCCTATCTTTCACATGATCCCCAGTGCACCCGATCCAGTCGCTCCATTCAGCCATGCTGTTGAAGTTGATGGTTGGATCTTTGTGACGGGGCAAATGCCGTTCACTGGAACTACGCTTGACTCCCCTTATCCGCAGGGCATTGTGGCGCAGACAATCCAAGTGCTTAAAAACCTGGACACGGTATTGGCCGGTTGCGGCCTTGGACTTGAACATGCGCTGAGCGTTCGCATTTACCTGACACATTTCGATGAGGACTATGATGCCATGAACACGGCTTATGCCAGCCACTTTCCCGTGGGCAGGCGCCCCGCTCGAACCTGTATTGGCGTGACCGGCCTGGCCAAAGGAGCACGCATTGAAATTGACTTGGTTGCTCGTCGTGGGGAAGTGACTATGCCCCCAAGTGACTCTGACTGAAATTTATCGAACAAAGCCTGACGATGGACTATTTTTGTTCAATTCCCTCTTTGCAAGGGCGACTATGGAATGGCTTGATCAATCCATCATGCGCACACGCGGGCTAGGCAAAGACCGCACTTTGCAGACCCATCCTTTGACGGAGGCGCTACAGGGACGCTACCACTACACCATCGGCCCTTACTCTAACCCGGTACTGCACATCAAGCCGGGTGACCGCGTGATCGTGGGTATGCGACTGGCCAACACATATTGAATTGTTGTAATATTCATGGTGAACGCTCCTGTCTTGTTTAGTGTTGGTCGAAACTGCACTATGGCACAAATGATGCCGTTATAGGTGGGAGTGTTCATCCCATTGCTTACGATGACGATACGGTTGACCAAAGCCAAACCTCCGCGCGGAGAGGGCATCTGAAGCGGGGAAAAAAGCAAACTCATCAGATGTCCTCATCGTATGCACAATATTGACTTTAAGTTCAGTCGCCTAACCGTAAGTTTGATCTACTGTACGTCTGTACAACACATATTGAACAGTTATCTTTAAGTTGGCACCATCGGGCTCCTTGTAAAATTTTGGAGCACGTATGAGTGAAGTCATTGAAGAACGCCAGTTGTCAGTAAAGCGTCG
>Ga0164297_10006159_pt1 | contig 10072 bp, 9 predicted proteins | sample GEODES058metaG_FD_113539 | JGI IMG/M metagenome (GOLD analysis project Ga0164297, IMG submission 113539) | Dystrophic lake water microbial communities from Trout Bog Lake, Wisconsin, USA - GEODES058 metaG | ecosystem: Environmental > Aquatic > Freshwater > Lake | place: USA: Trout Bog Lake...
GGAGTGACGGGCGGGAGTATGCCAGCCCGTTGGATGACGTCTAGTTCAGGCGAGTTCGCGTTCGACCAGGCCGGCGAACATCGCCGCGCCGTAGGGGGTGCATTCGTCGTTGAAATCATAGGCCGGATGGTGCGGGGCGGCGGTATCGCCATTGCCGACGAAGATGTAGGCGCCGGAACGCTGTTCCATCATAAAGGCGAAATCCTCGCTGCCGACCATCGGTTCCCAGTTGCGCTCCACCCGATCGTCACCGACCACGGCGGCGGCGGCGTCGGTGATTTCCTGCACGCGCGGCGGATCGTTGATCAGCGGGGCGAAGATGACGCGGAAATCCACCTCCGCCGTGGCGCCGAAGCCGGCGGCGACGCCTTGGGCCATGCGCTTCATGTTGTCGCCGATCAAGGTGAGCACCTCGCGCTTGAAGGCGCGGGCGGTGCCGGACAGGACGGCGGATTGCGGGATGACGTTATAAGCATCGCCCGCGGTGATTTTGGTGATCGACAGCACCGCCTGCTCCGCCGGGGAGACATTGCGGGCGATGATGGATTGCAGCGCGGAGGTGAGTTGGCAGGCGACCAGCACCGGGTCGATGCTGCCTTCCGGGCGGGCACCGTGCGCACCTTTGCCGTTGATCGTGATGTCAAAAAACGCGCCGCCAGCCAAGGCCGGGCCGGGGGCGATGGCGAACTGGCCGACCGGCAGGCTGGGCCAGTTGTGCATGCCGTAAATCCGGTCGCACGGGAAACGTTCGAACAGGCCATCTTCCAGCATGGCCAGCGCGCCGCCCGCGCCTTCCTCGCCGGGCTGGAAGATGAAGTTCACCGTGCCGTCGAACTTGCCCTGCTCGGCGAGGTATTTGGCGGCGCCGAGCAGCATGGTGGTATGGCCGTCATGGCCGCAGGCATGCATGCGGCCGGGGATCTGGCTGCGATGCGGCAGGTTGGTTTCCTCGTCCATCGCCAGACAGTCCATATCGGCGCGCAGGCCGACGGTGGCGGTGCCAGTGCCTTTGCGCAGCACGCCGACAACGCCGGTGCGGCCAATGCCGCGATGCACTTCGATGCCCCAGGATTCCAGTTTTTTGGCGACGATTTCGGCCGTGCGAAATTCTTCCAGCCCCAGTTCGGGGTGGGCATGGAAGTCGCGGCGGAGGGTCGTGAGTTCGTCGTGATAGGCGCGGACGGCGTCAAGAATGGACATGGTGGGTTTCCTCAGATCAGGGTGACGCCCAGGCCGCGCAGGGCGTCCCAGTAGCCGGGGTAGGTTTTGCCGACGCAAGCGGGGTCCAGAATGGTGATGCCGGCGATTTTGAGGCCGGCGAGCGCAAAGGCCATGGCGATGCGGTGATCGGCGTAGGTTTCAATCCGCGTCGGCAGGGTTTGGCCGGCAAGGGCGGGGTCTGCCGCGATCAGCAGGTCGTCGCCCTCCTCCAATGCCAGGCCGGGACGGATGCGGGCGAGTTCGGTGGCCAGGGCCGCCACGCGGTCGCATTCCTTGACGCGCAAATTGGCGATGCCGGTGAAGCGGACGGGGGTGGTGTTGAAGGCGGCCAGGACGGCGAGGGTGGGTACGGCGTCTTGCATCTGGGCGCCGTCGATCACCGGCGGGAGATGCGGGAACTGAGCGATGAAATCATAGGCGCGGGCATCGGGTTGGGTGAAAGCGGTGGCGGGGATACCGAGGTCGATCGCGCCACCGGTGAGCTTTTCCGCCGCCCAGAGATAGGTGGCGGCGGAGGCATCGGGCTCGATCAGGTAGTCGGCCGCCTGGTAGCCGGTAGGGGTGACCAGCCAGGTGCCGGGGCCGGTTTGGCTGACCTGGGCGCCAAAGGCGTGCATGGCGGCGGTGGTGAGGGTGACGTAGCCCTTGGCGCCGATTTCGGTGCCGGTGAGCGCGATCTCCACCGGGGCGGCGGCGCAGGCGGCGGCCATCAGCAGGGCGGAGACGTATTGGCTGGACAGGCCGGCATCAATTTCGATGCGGCCGCCGGGGAAATGGCCGGTACCGCGCACGGTGACCGGGGGGCAGCCGGTGGGGCTGGTGGCGTCCATGCCCAGGCTGCGCAAAGCGGTGAGCAAGGGTGCGATGGGGCGTTTGCGCATATGGGCATCGCCATCCAGCACCACCTGCCCCGCCACCAACGCGGCAGCGGCGGTGAGGAAACGGGTGGCGGTGCCGGCATTGCCGAGGAAGAGCGGGTCCGCCGGCGGGCGCAGGGTGCCGGTGCCGGTGACGACGAAGCTGGTGGCATCCGGTTCCACCACCGCCACGCCCATCTGGCGCAGGGCTTGGGCCATGTAGGCGGTGTCGTCGCTTTTCAGCGCGCCGCTGAGGTGGGAGGTGCCGCCAGCGAGACCGGCCAGCAGCAGGGCGCGGTTGGTGATGGATTTGGAGCCGGGCGGCTGCACCCGGCCAATGAGGGCGTGAGCGGGCGGGACGAGGGTGAGTGCATGCGTGGTCATGGCGGTATGCTAACCCAACGCTATCGACAGGCCCAGCCGTTCGGCTGCCTTGTGCAAGCGTTTATCGCGGGTTGCGAGACGGGCGGGCGGAGATAGCCGGACAGCAGCCAGCAAATGGGCGTCGATATAGCCGATGCCCAGGCCGGTGAGTTCGGCACGCGCGATAAACCCGAGCACTTCGCTGTCTGATGCCACTACGGCTTGCGGCAGACCACTCAAGGCGTCCAGCACCGCATCGCGGTGGTGCAGATGGCCAAGCGCCAGTTCGCCGATCACGAACGGATGCGCCAGGACCTGGCCCTGACCGAGATAGGCGACGAGTTCGGCCTCGCTGCGCCGGAAATGGTCGGTCCAGATCGACGTATCGACGAGGATCACGCCGCTTTAGGTTGCCGCCGGGGCGGGGCGGTCGCGTCTGGGTCCGTGCCGCCGAGGCGGGCCAGGCGACGGGCGGATTCGCGTTCGATAAGCGCCATGAACGCTTCACGCACCAGGGCAGATTTCTCCATCACGCCCGTATAGGATTGGGCTTTTGCGAGGAGATCATCGTCGAGAACCAGCGTGGTGCGCATCTGATATCACTCCGGGGAGGCACGAAATATTGCATCAAATGATGCGAGGATCAATGTTCGTTTAACCGAGGCGCCCCCCGGGCGATCTGGGGGCGTTCGCCGTCGAAGCTGATGGGCATGGCGGTGAGTTTGAAGTCTTCGCCGGGGATGGCTTGGAACATGCCGAGGGCTTGCACCTGCGGTTGCGCCAGGGCTTCCGGGATGGAGTGGATTTGGGCGGCGGGCACGCCGGCGGCTTCCATCAGGGCGACCCAATCGGCGCGGGTGCGGGTGGCGAGGATGGGGCGCATTGCGGCGAACAAAGCCGATTTGTTTTTCAGCCGGGCGCGGTTGGAGGCGAAGCGGGGATCGGTGATCCAGTCCGGCCTGCCCATCACTTCCGCCAGTTTGCCGAACAGGCGGTCGTTGCCGGCGCAGATCAGGAAGGCGCCGTCGGCGGCATCGAACGCTTCATACGGCGTCATTGACGGATGGCCGGAGCGGTGGCGTTCCGGCAGGGCGCCGGTGTTGGCGTAGGTGTCGATCTTCTGGCCGGACCACATCAGCGCGGTTTCCAGCAACGAGCCCTGGACGATGCCGCCGCGACCAGTGGATTGCCGGCGATGCACCAACGAGAGCGCGCCGATGACCAGCCACATCGCCGTGCCCTGGTCGCACAGGCTGGCGGCGGCGCGCATCGGGGGATCATCCTCGCCACCATTGATGCTGGACAGGCCGGAATAGGCTTGCAGCAAGGGTTCGTAGCCTGGCCGCTGTGCCATCGGGCCGAGATGGCCGAAGGCGGAGATGGCGCAATAGATCAGGCGGGGGTGGCGGGCGATCAGGGTTGGGCCATCAATACCGAGGGCCTCCGCGACGCCGGGGCGGAGGTTGTGCACCATGATGTCGGCATCCAACAGCAGGCGATCGAGTTCCGCCCGGCCATCGGGGCTGCGCAGATCGATGGCGTGCGAGGTTTTGCCGCGGTTCATGATGTGGAAGGTCATCGCATCGCCGTGGCGGAACGCATGGCCCATGCGGCGGGCATCGTCGCCGCCATCGTGGCGTTCCACCTTGATCACCTCCGCGCCAAGATCGGCGAAGATGGCGCCGAACCAGGGACCGGCGAGCACTTGGCCGAGTTCCACCACTTTTAGCCCAGCCAATACGCCTGCCATGTTCCGCCCCTTGCTGTGAGGCGCAATCCACCATCCCGACGCGGCGCTTGCAACCTGTGGCGACGCGGATAGGCTGGGGGAAAGACACAGGAGCGCGACATGACTGCAACCAGCATTACCGAAATGGGCGTTAGCGCGCTCTCCGCCGCCATTCGGGCGCGACAGGTTTCCTGTGTGGAGGTGATGGGTGCCACGCTGGACCAGATCGACCGCTATAATCCGACGGTGAATGCCATCGTACTGCGCGAGGAGCGCGCCGGTTTGCTGGCGCAGGCGGCGGAGAAGGATGCCTTGCTGGCGCGCGGAACGGTGATGGGGCCGCTGCACGGCATTCCGCAGGCGGTGAAAGACCTGGACAACGTCGCCGGGATGAAAACCACCAAAGGGTCCCCGCTGTACAAGGATTTCGTCGCGCCGGCCGACTCGATCATGGTGGAACGGATGCGTGCCGCCGGGGCGATATTTGTCGGCAAGACCAACACGCCGGAATTCGGCCTCGGGTCCCACACCACCAATCCGGTGCATGGGCCGACGCGCAACCCGTATGACCTCAGCCGCACGGCCGGTGGGTCCTCCGGTGGGGCGGCGGTGGCGCTGGCGACGCGGATGCTGTCGGTAGCCGATGGCAGTGACTGGGGTGGATCGCTCCGCAACCCCGCTGGCTGGAACAACGTGTTTGGCTTCCGCCCCTGCATTGGCCGCATCCCGAAGGCGGATGGGGAGTTGTTTCTGCCGTCCATGGGGGTGAGCGGGCCGATGGCACGCGATGTGCCGGATTTGGGGCTGCTGCTCTCCGTGCAGGCCGGGTTCGATGCGAGGTCCCCGATGTCTTTGCCGCAGGACCCGGCGCGGTTTGCCCAGCCGTTGGGGCGGGATTTCAAGGGCACGCGGGTGGCATTCCTCGGCGACCTCAACGGGCATTTGCCGTATGAGGCCGGAGTGCTGGACACCTGCCGTGAGGCGATGAAAGCCTTCACCGCCATTGGTTGCACGGTGGAAGCGGCGGTGCCGGATTATCCGATGGAGAAGGTCTGGCAGGCGTTTCTGGTGCTGCGGGCCTGGCAGTCCGCCGGCGGCGGGCGGCCGCATTACGGCAAACCGGAGGAGCGGGCGCTGCTGAATGCGCAGATGATTTATGAAGTGGAAACCGCCGCCAAGCTGACCGCGCAGGACATCAACGACGCCTCGGCCATTCGCAGCGACTGGTATCGTGCGGTGCATGCGTTTTTCCAGCGCTACGATTATTTCGTGCTGCCGACGGCGCAGATGTGGCCGTTTGATGTGACGACGGTATGGCCGACCGAAATCGCCGGACGCAAGATGACGACGTATCACGAGTGGATGCAGGTAGTGCTGCCGGTGACGCTGTCCGGTTGCCCGTCACTGGCCGCGCCAGCCGGGTTCAGCGCCGATGGGTTGCCGATCGGCATCCAGATTGTCGGGCCGATGCATGGGGAATTCGCCTGTTTGCAACTCGCCCATGCCTACGACCAGGAAACACGGTGGGTGGAACGGCGGCGGCCGGGGGTGCTTAGCGCCGCTGGCTAAGGCGCGGGTCCAGCAGGTCGCGCAGGCCGTCACCGAGCAGGTTCAGGCCCAGCACGGCCAGCGTGATCGCCATGCCGGGGAAAATAGCGAGTTGCGGAGCGCGGAAGATGAAGGTTTGCGCATCGTTGAGCATGCGCCCCCAGCTTGGCTGCGGCGGCTGGGTGCCGAGGCCGAGATAGGACAACCCGGCTTCGGCGAGAATGCCGAGCGCGAACTGAATGGTAATCTGCACCAGCAGAACGGCGGAAATATTGGGCAGCACATGGCGGGCCATGATGCTGAACTCGCCCCGTCCGGTCGCCCGGGCGGCCTGGACGTAGTCCAGTTCCCGCACCGCCAGCGCCGCGCCGCGGGTGACGCGGGCGAAGACGGGAATATTGAACAGCGCAATCGCCAGCATGGCGTTGCCGGCGCCGGGGCCGGTGATGGCGGTGATCATGATGGCGGTGAGCAGCGCGGGGAAGGCGAACGCGAGATCGGAGCTGCGCATGATCAGCGCATCCACCCAGCCTCCGGCCGAGGAGGCCAAGGCGCCCAGCGGCACGCCGATGCCTGCGCCGAGGGTGACGGCAATCAGCGAGACCGAGAGCGAGGTTTGGGTGCCGGCCATGATCATCGACATCACGTCGCGACCAAAGGCGTCCGTGCCGAGCCAATGGGCGGCGGACGGCTTGGCGAGCTTGTGCAGGATATCGAGCTTGCTCGGGGGATAGGGCGTCCACATCAGCGCCACCAGAGCGGTGAGCAGGATCGCCAGCACCAGCGCGCCGCCGATGATCAGGTTGCGGTTGAGGCGCCTCATCGGGCGGCAATCCGCGGATCGAGCAGCATATAGATCAGGTCCACGCAGAAATTGACCAGAATAACGCTGCCGGCGAGCAGCACCACCAGGTCTTGCACGACGATCAGGTCGCGCTGGGCGATGGACTGGAACATCAGCCGGCCGAGGCCGGGCAAGGTGAAGACGTTTTCGATGATGACAGTGCCTGCGAGCAAGAAGGAGAATTGCAGCCCGATGATAGTGACCACCGGGATGAGCGCATTGGGCACCGCGTGGCGCCATAACGCCTTGCCGGCGGTGAGACCCTTGGCGCGGGCGGTGCGCACATAATCTTGCCCGAGCGTTTCCAGCACCGCCGCGCGGGTGACGCGCGACAGGATGGCGGCTTGCGGCAAAGCGAGGGCGAAGGCGGGCAGGATGAGCGAATGCAGGGCCGCGAGCACGCCTCGGTCCCAACCGGCGAAGCCGCTGGCGGGGAACCAGCCGAGGCCGACGGCGAAGACCAGGATCAGCAGGATGCCGAGCCAGAAATTGGGCATCGCCACGCCGAGTTGGGCGCCGGCCATCAGCGCGGTATCCGCCGGACCACCGCGGCGGGCGGCGGACGTGACGCCGACCGGGATGGCGATGGCGGTGGAGAGCACGATCGACAGCAGCGCCAGCGGCAGGGTGACGCCAATGCGGGCACCGATGAGTTCGACCACCGGCACACTGTAGGTGTAGCTGATGCCAAGATCGCCCCGCAGCAGGCCAGCGAGCCACAGCAGGTAGCGCCACCAGCCGGGCTGATCGAGGCCGAGTTGATGACGCAAGGCGGCCAGCGTGTCCGGTCGGGCTTCGGTGCCGAGCATGAGGGCTGCCGGGTCGCTGGGCAGTACTTGCAAGACGAGGAAGACAACGAGGGACGCGGCTAGGACAGTGGCCAGCAACGCGAAAATTTTGCCTAGGAGGAGATTAAGCATCGGACGGAAGCGCTGCTTTCCTGGCACAAAAGAAGCAAAAAACGTTCATTCCCTGTTGCCTGCGGCATACCCCACCGGTGAGGCACGCCGCAGGCAACGAAGTAATGACGTTTGTTTGGTTCTTTTTGTTCACAAAAAGAACACCCGCCCTTCCCTGCCTATTCCGCCCAAGACACCGCCGCCATGTCGTTCGCCGGGATCGGGCCGTTGACCCACATGCCGCGCAGTTTGGCGCTCCACACGCTGGTACGGGCGGCGGCGAACAGGTAGACGGCCGGTTCGTCGGTGGCCAACTGGCGCTGGAGTTGCTGCGCCAGGGCGATTTGCTCGGCCGGGTCCGCAGCGCCGATATATTTGGCGTAGATGGCTTTGTAAGTATCTGACTTATAGTTGAAGTAATAGAAATCCCGCGCGTACAAATCCAGGTCCCGCGCTTCGACATGGTTGATGATGGTGGCATCAAAATTGGTGGCCTTGCCGAACACCTGGTCCAGCCACTGCGCCCATTCGATGTTTTCCATCTTCACCGTGATGCCGACCTGTTCCAGCATCGCGGCGATAACCTCGCCACCGCGACGGGCGTAGGCCGGCGGCGGCAGGCGCAGGGTCATGGTGAAACCGGGCTTCACGCCGGCTTCGGCCAGCAGCGCCTTCGCCTTGGCCGGGTCATACGGATAGGTGTTGGACAGATCGACATACGCCGCATCGCCGGGCACGTAATGCGAGCCGATCGGGGTGCCGCCGCTGCCCAGCGCGTCGATCAGCGCCTTGCGGTCGATGGCGTAGGCCAAAGCGCGACGCACCCGCACGTCGTCAAACGGTTTGCGGGCATTGTTGAGCGACATGATGACTTTGCCGGAGCTGGTGCCGACGGCCACCGTGAAGCGCTTATCCGCGCGGAGTTGGTCCAGGGTCTCGGGCGCCGGGTAGTTCGGGAAGGCGTCAAGATCACCGGCCATGACGGCGGCGGCGGCGGCCGTCGGGTCTGACACGAAGCGGAAGGTGACGGATTTCAGTGCCGGGGCTTTGCCCCAGTAGCTGTCGTTGCGGGTTAGTTCGACCCGGTCCCCCTTCACCCATTTGCCGAAGCGGAACGGGCCGGTGCCGACCGGGTTGGTTTTGTTGGTCGCCGCCGAGGCGGGCGAGATCATCACGCTGTCGCTCAGGCCCATCAGATAGAGGAAGCGGCCGGTCGGGCGCTTGAGGGTGATGACAGCAGTATTCGGGTCCGGGCATTCGGTTTTGGCAATCGGCTCAAAATAGCCTTTTTGCGCGTTGGTGCTGTCTGGCGCCACGGCGCGTTCGTAGCTGAACTTCACCACCGAGCAGTCGAACGGCGCGCCGTCGTGGAACTTCACCCCGGCGTGCAGCTTGAAGGTGTAGGTCAGCCCGTCCGGCGAGATGGTCCAGCTTTCCGCCAGCAACGGGTGCGGGTTGAGGCTTTCGTCCACCCTGGTCAGGCCTTCGAACACGTTGAGGTAATCAACCTCACGGATCGCGGCGGCAGCACCGCCGGTCGGGTCGAGGTTCGGCGGCTCCAACTGCATGCCGAGGGTGACATTGTCCTTGGCTGCAAAAGCAGGACCGGCGAGCAACGTGGCAAGGCCGGCGGCGGCGAACAGGCGCTTCATGGCGGGGGCTCCGGGGATATTCCGATGCCACAGCACACCAGGGCCGCCGCAGGTGGTCAAGTGATTAGGTGCCGAACACGCCAGCCGCTGATCGGCCCCAAATCGATGCGCGCTGGTCTGCGTCTAAAAGACGGCAATTGACCGCGGCGCTGGGGTGGCGTTGCATGCGCGGCCACAGAATTTGGGAGTTGTCTGTCATGTCGATCATTCGTCACGCCATCGAGGAGCTGGAGGACAGCCCCATTGTCGAGGTTTGGCGTATGGGTTTCGACTATCCCGACACCGTCGGCATGTTCGCCGGTGAGCCGGATGTGCCGACGCCGGCGTTTATCTGCGATGCGGCGGCCAAGGCGCTGGCCGATGGCAAGACGTTCTACACGCCCAATCGCGGCATTCCGGAAATGCGGCAGGCGCTGGTTGAGTATAATAAAATGCTCTACGGCGTTGATTTGCCGGAAAACCGGATTGCCCTGACCGCATCGGGGATGAGCGCGGTGAACCTGATTGCGCAGGCGACGGTGCAGCCGGGCGACAACGTGATCGCCATCACGCCGTCCTGGCCGAACATTATGCGGGCGATGCAGATCATGGGTGCCGCGATCCGCGAAGTGCCGATGACGGCGGGCAATGCGGGCTGGTCGCTGGATTTGCAGACGGTTTACGACGCCTGCGACGAGAACACCAAGGTGATCTACCTCGCCTCCCCCGGCAATCCGACCGGGTGGATGATCGAGCGGGAGCAGGCGGAGGAATTGCTGGCCTTCGCGCGGGCGCGCAACATCGCCATCATCTCCGACGAAGTGTACCATCGCACGGTTTATGACCGGAAGGCGGCGTTCAGCTTCCTGGAGATTATCAAGCCAACCGACCCGGTATTCGTGGTCAACAGCTTCTCCAAAGCCTGGGCGATGACCGGCTGGCGGTTGGGCTGGGTGGTTTATCCGGAAGGCTGCCAGGAC
>Ga0164297_10006161_pt1 | contig 10068 bp, 17 predicted proteins | sample GEODES058metaG_FD_113539 | JGI IMG/M metagenome (GOLD analysis project Ga0164297, IMG submission 113539) | Dystrophic lake water microbial communities from Trout Bog Lake, Wisconsin, USA - GEODES058 metaG | ecosystem: Environmental > Aquatic > Freshwater > Lake | place: USA: Trout Bog Lake...
ACCCAAGGCATTCTTAAACCATGCGGCAAAATTAGGTGTCAAGGTAGAACCATGGCGCAGACAAGGTGAGAATCCCAACCAACAACCTCAGGTAAACAAACCTCAACCACAGACAGAATATACTAATCCTAAAAAACTACGGATCAGCGGCAATGGCTATACATATGGAAATCCCCCAAAACGTGTCGAACCTACTGAGTGGTGGATATCCTATGATACTGGATCAGGTACCAGCGAAGTTATTGGTCCACGTAGCAAGGATAAAGCCTATATACAGAAATTATTCCCTCAGATCAAAGATAGAGTCGCCAAAGGACTGACCTTCGATGATCTCCTACCACAGGATCAATATAGGAAAGAGTGGAAGCGTGGGTACAGTCAGGTACACCCAGGCGATCCCGATTGGGTAGAACAGAACCCATAAAAAACCCCGGGAATCCCCAGGGTCTGGCTATGCCTTAATATTTTAATTATTATATTATTTCTTTATTGCTACACCTTTGTTTACAAAATCGTACATCTTTTCTGCTGTTTCTAAAACTTTATCAATTCCTGGAAATTCTGGCATACCAACTGTGGTGATCAACTTGCCAGTTTTTGGATCTTTGGCAGTTGACATTTCCCAACCTGCGAATTTAGCATGGAAATCATCTTGTACTAGGCTCTTTGCCATTCCAAGAATGTCTGAACGTATTTCGTAGCCGTTCTTGTTGAATTTTACTTCTGGTAATTTTGGTGTTTCAAATGATGTTGACATATTTTTCTCCTCTGTGTGTAATGTCTGTGTACTACTCAGTAGATACTTGTTTTTCTCTACTGTACTATTATATATGCCTAAATGATAATAAACAACTATTATGTGAACTTTTTTGTTCGTTCTCGAATAATATCTACAATTTTATCACTCAGCACTACTTCATAGTGGTTGTAATCTACTTCCACTAATTCCATATCAGCATGATGACGCATACTAGCTATGGTTACAACTCCGTCATTGGCTTCTGCCATAAACGGACTCTGTCCTCTTACAGTGACCACGTTGCACCATGGATGCTGTATCTTGATCTTGTCTGCCTGTCTCATAGCCCATGAGCTAGGGCCTATGTCGCGCATTAATCTGCTGAAGGGTAGAAAGAACTTGGCAAAATCTGCCACTTCTGCACCACCGTAGGGTGTGCTCAGTGTAACAGCTCCTAATACTTGTTTGGGAATAGCATTGGCTAGATGTAGACTATAGATCCCGCCTAGACTGTGTGCTACAAAGAATATGTCTTGAGTCTTGCCAATCTGTTCTTTGATGGCCGCTAGATTATTTTCAAATCCATTACGACTATCATAGTCTACAGTCATATCTCGTCCGCCCAGCTTGCTTCTTATATAGTTGAAGCTTTCGCTGGTAGCACTGGCCCCATGGATGTAAACCAACCGCATGAGCTATTTCCATGCCTCGGGTTCTGGTATTTCGCAAGGCGCTTCTGCAGGCTCTGTGCCGTAGTCTGCTGGAGTAATGATTTCCAAGTATTCCATGTCCGGTGAGTAGTCGTAGAGATAATGCACGATACCCGGACGTTGCTGTACACAATCGCCTGCTTCCACTAAATGTATCTTGTCTTCGTACATGAACTTGGCCCAACCTTTCAACATGTAAACGATTTGGAACTCAGCCACGTGTATGTGCCATCCTGTACCGCCTGACGATTCTGGAGGTAAGTTAGCTTTGGTGATGTGTGCTAGGACGCGACCATCGGTAGCATCTGCCACTCCTAGATCTTTGTAAACGAAAAAATCTCTCAGTCCTCCGCCTTTGAATTCGGCTTCAGTACCTTTGACGTGTGAAAACTTTGTTGTCATAACAACTCCTATGTGTATGTGTGTATTTATTGCACCTTGCGGCGCAACATTATTTAATTACTTCATGACTCCGGAGTGTTTCATCTTGTATGCTACATAAGCATCACGTCCTTCAAGTACTGCCTTGACTATGGTTTTTAGGAGTTTCATCTTATGATCCCTCTTAATTGACCACAGCGATTGTACTCCCGAGTCCAGTATTCAACATCTGCTACGGTCTGTGGACATTTGCTGGAAATATATCTATCGATTTCTGTTTGAGCGTTTTTACAGGTTTCAAATCTCGTTATATCTTTGAAAAATTCTTTGATTGTGTTTAACATTTTGTGTTTTCCTTTGTTTTTAGCAGAGACTCATGGTTTCTACTAACATCAGTATTTATACTTATATGATTACTACAAGATTAAAATCAAGGTGTTGTTTGCCAAATATTATGTTATACTCATGGGTGGATATCACTAAATACCAAAAGGAAATATATCTTGAAAAGAGCCACTCGCAGTCTATTAGAAGAACTCAACTCTATAGCAGAGAAGAAACACGGTGAAGCTATCATAGAAAGCCGAGCTACACACGTTATAGATTCGGCTATCAATCTACTCAATCTGATCAAAGAAAATTTCGAACCTGAGCAGGCCTATGAATTAGAACGTCGCTTTATCAACTCAATCAAGGGTGGAGATCCCAACAAGTTCATACGTAGCATACGTCGCCTACGTGACTCAAAAGAAACGGCCCAACATCTACACATAGTAGAGGGTGACCTAAAAGACGAAGATTGATCATTTTCACACCATTTCCTATATTTTTTTCCAAATCCGCTAAATACTCTTACAATAGTCCCAGAACGGGGCTCTAAAAGATAAGGAGAATTAACATGGCAGGAATCGGTTATAGCAATGCCCCAAATTACAAGGCATACCCAGGTAGTTTCATCGGCCGTCAAATCGGCTTTTATGAGATTAAGCACGCAGATCTTAACGTATCTCAAGACAACTCATATCGTCGTCTAGATACAGAGAGATTCCGTCTAGCGATCCAGACAATCCAATTACAAGCAGAAATCTTGTTTATCGGCACACCATACATCAGTGACAACTGGTCACGTTTTGTTGTTGGTCTAGCAGTAGACACAGCCAACACAGACGCTCCAGTATTTTCAGGAGACAATGGAATGGCTATGACATTACAAGATCTACTACGTAATGTACCGTCATTGAATGACAACAGCAACCAAGCTACTGTTACACGTTACTACCTATTCGGTGGCAACCAAGACGGTTTCATGAAGACTGAAGAAGACTTCGTATCTGCTATCACAGCTAGCACAAGCACAAGCTACACTGGTTTTGCTACAGGTAGCGTTGAGCAGAATGAGTTGATCCAAATGAACCCATCATTATTGGGTTATGACGACGTAGCTTAATTCACAAGCCAACTAGTTACAAACTAAATCCTCACTTCGGTGGGGATTTTTTTTGACCTCAGCCGTCGTCTATAAATACATTATATAGGTATATTATGGACACGATAGAAATACAGACCCTGATCGACATCACCAACACCAATGTGACTAGACCCAATCAAGGCTCACAGCTGGAACTAAATCAGTATAGGAATTTCACTACCCTGCGACAGTGTGCAGAAATACGATCAGTGATCTTATATGACGACAATCCCTCTGTAGAACTCTTAGATATCAAAGGCTTGGGATTTGGCACTAAATACAAGGGCAAGCAGGCAGTATGGACATTTAGATTTTCTCCAGATCGAGAAGCGGTATACGGAGATAGTCTAGAATTCTTGATCAATGATCTAGACCAGATTCCTGTGATAATAAATCTAACAGAAACGATAAATATTGACAAGGCAATCTTTGATCTCAGAGACAGCTCTTATAAAAATACTATCATCAAGGCACAACCAGGCACAATTTAGGCAAGTAACAATGTAGTATCTTGTAACCCTAACGGAGAACGGTCATGGCTGGTAAGCCTACGAATATTGAAAAACAGAATCTAGAAGCACACGTTGAACTGTGCTCGCAGAGATATGAAGCTATAGAACTGAGATTGACTTCTATCGAAACCAAGGTCGGTGGACTACAGAAATGTATAGAAGACGGTCATGCAAATATGACCAAGATATTGATAGGTACAGCAGGAACCATAGTAACCGCTGTGGCCAGTGTACTAGTAGTTCTACTGCAAAAATAATATGAAAATCCATGAGTTGGTTGAACAGACTGTAGGCACCGTGCCACCTGGGGCAGGTGCTCCATTACCTACTACACAGCCAACTGTTCCCAGCAGTGTCAATACAGGTACCAATACCACGCAGATGGCTAATCCCCAAAACATGAGCAACATCAAAAATAATCTCAACAATCTAAAAAGCCTGCTAGGTGCCGCGGGTGCTACTGGCAATATAGACACGAGTAAAATCGCAGGAGCTCTAGCAGATCCAAAGCAGGCTCGTAGTCCTGCTGTGATGCAGGCACTGCAGAGCATGCTTCCTGGCCTAGCAGATGCTCTACAGAATAATCAGGCCGCTGGACAAATTAGATCTGCTATCCAAACTGGAGTCACTGCTCAACAAAAAGTACAGCAGGCAGCCAACGATGCACAACATCAGAAAGCGGCAGAGTCTATTAGACGCTTGGCCGAAGCTCTAGAGAAATTACAATGAAGATAGCACAATTACTATCCGGTATGACTATCGCTGTAACTAATGAAGAGCAAGAGTTTATCCGCACACACAAGGATCGTGTAAAAATCACCAGCCTTGATGAGCACGAGCAATGGCTAGCCCAGAACATGGTCCGCAAGGGTTTATATTCAATAAGTAATGATAGCACTACATTATTGAAGAACCTAAATGAAACCGATACCCAATGACCTGTACGAAAAGATAGAAAGAGTCTCTGAAAAAGTCAGAGCTGATTTCCGCCAACGAGGCATAGTAATACCTGTAAAAAATCAAGATGGCAGTATCAACATAGGACGTTTCCGTGTGGTAAATCAACACACAGGATTCTATGCTGTCTATAATTCAAACGGCGAAGTCATAGTTGATGGACTGAATCTTCCGCAGACAGCGGCACTGATAGCTAACGATCTAGCACTGGGTAGGATCCTGGATCCTCGCATAGTGAACCAAGACAGGCAGTATGGCTATGCCCTGTTCAAAGAAACACTCTATAATCAAAGGGTCAAAGACCCTACACGTGATTTCAACAGCTATGAATTATCTAAGATAAAAGAATCTATCGCTAAGAATCGAAGAGAACAGTTCCAAAACGGCATAGTGCAGAGATTCGAAAAACTCCGCAAACTGGTATAAATACATTATAACTTTTTGGACCAGCTATGAAGACATCAGATTTTAAGATTGCGGTAACCAGTGCTAAACTACATGAGAATCTAGAGAAGCAGTTTGGATCTAGGGTCAATCTAGAAGAGTATGATCGCGAACAGTTAGAAGACATACGCAACAAATTCCGTACACGTATCTTCCAACACGAGAGTTCATCAAAGATCAATGATTTATTAAACAACGAGTCGTACCAAAAAGACAAAGCAATGTTAGAGTTGCTCAACACGAGGATAAAAGAAATGCTAGGCGAACAAATGAAACAGTTGCGTGACAAGATCGACCAACTAACCGAAAATAAAAAAAGTGTTAAGACTGTTAAGAAACCAACAGGCTCAAAAAAAGCTACTAAAGACTATGACGGCGATGGTAAGATCGAAAGTCCTAAAGATGAAGTATGGGGTAGCCGTGCTAAAGCCGCTGCCAAGGCAGGTAAGCCATTCCAAGAAGCTGCCAAGAAGATGTGTCCTGGTTGCAAAAAGCCTATCAACCTATGCGGATGCAAAGACAAAAACGAGAAAGTAAAAGAAGCTTTTCCAGTTCCAGGTGAAACCAAAGAAAAGACCACAGGTAAGTTTGACAAGAAGAAAACTTCAACAGGTACAGTCTATACTAAAAAAGCTGAAAAAACAGACAATAAGAAAAAGAAAGATGATGACCTAGACGAAGCCAAAGCACACGCTAAAGATTGCGATTGCAAAGAATGTATGGGTATGTGGGAAGGCAAGGACGAAGGCAAACCAGGTAAGAATTTTGCCAAGATTGCCAAATCAGCAGGCAAGCGTTATGGTAGCAAAGAAGCAGGTGAGCGTGTAGCAGGTGCTGTACGTGCCAAACTAGCCAAGCAAGGTAAATTAGAAGAATCAAACTTCCGTCACAATGTTCGTTTTGTAAATGAAAGTTTACAGTTCCTACTAGCTGAAGATGAAGAAGGTAAGGCCAAGGCTATCACTGCCGCTGGTGATATTGTAAATGACTATACCAGCTGGATGCAACGTGTTGGTCAGTATCAGACTAAGTCAATGATCGAACTAGCAGATGCCATCCGTGCTGATTTCGGTGCTGCCGAAGCTGAACAGTTTAAGAATGCAGTAGGTCCTGCTCTATCAGCCACACTGGAAGTTCTAACACAACAACGCGAAGCAGTATCTAATGCTGTTGCTGTACTAGCAGGTGAAGCCGCTCCAGAGGAACCAATGGGAGCTGAACCTGGTATGGACGCAGGTATGGACGCAGGTCTAGATTCTGCCGCTCCAGATGAGATGAATCCAGAAGCAGGTGCAGATCTAGGTGACGAATTCGCAGCCGCCGATGCCAGCTCAAGCAATCGTGAGATGCGTGAAAGCCGTGCAGAACGTCGTGCTCGCAAATTGGCAGAATCACATTCTATCATAGCCAAATTGGCCAAATGAGATTAAGAGAATTTGCATCATCAGAGGGATCAGCTGAGCTGGTCCTTCGTGTTCTAAGAGGCCTGGCAGACAAAGACGGGCAACCTAGCACGCTACCTTTTTCTGCTGTATTGAAATCCATCGCTCCGTTCAATCTAGGTATCAGTACTCCGGACGGCCTAGTCAAATTTGCCAATGATACCGATCCCAACGGTAAGGTGTTAAAAATCAGCCAAGATGACAAGGGCAATGTGATCCTCAATACCAAAGAAAAAGATCCAGAACAAGCTGGACAAGATATGCCAGCTACAGGTCCCAGTGTGGATCAGATGGCTAAATCAAACTCAGACCTATCTTCCAAGATTTGACATTGTAGTCGAGGGTTGTTATAATTAAGTTTATGACAACACATACCCCTCCACCATTTGTAGAACGATTCCAATATAAAAACTGCATCCAGATCAATGATCCGGTAACACGCAAAAGAGTTTACCAAACTCCAGATGGTGAAAAATTACCTAGTGTAACTACCATACTGTCGGCTACTAAAGACATGACGTATCTCAATGCCTGGAAGGATCGTGTGGGTCACGACAATGCCCAACGCATCGCCAATGAAGCCGCCGGAGTTGGCACAGCCATGCACGCTAACCTAGAACGTTTCCTCATAGGAGAGCAACGACAGCCTGGTAATAACCCTGTACACATCAAGGCCAATGCCATGGCTGATCAGATAGTCATAAACGGTCTGAGTAAGGTCAATGAAGTATGGGCCATGGAGCAGAGTTTATATTTCCCAGGATTATACAGCGGAACTACTGATCTAGTAGGGGTTTATGACGGAGAACCAGCCGTTATGGATCACAAACAGACCAATAAGCCCAAGAAAGCCGAATGGATTGACGACTACCGGATGCAGTTAGTAGCATATATACTAGCTCACAACGAGGTCTACGGAACCGATATCCGCCGCGGTGTGGTATTCATGTGTAGCCGCGGAGATGACGGTCTTAAAGTCGGTGGAGAAACATATCAACAATTCGATCTATTGCCTAAAGATTTTAACTATTGGGAAGATCAGTGGCTCAACAAGGTAGAAGAATACTACAAATCGTAAACCGCATCTGTCTGATAAATACCCTATATAGGGAGCAGACATGGCACAGATTTCAATCTCAAAAATCCAAGTACGTAGAGGACAAGAATTTCAAACAGGTATTCCGCAGTTGGATCCTGGGGAATTTGGCTGGGCAGAAGATACTGAAAATCTCTACATAGGTAAGCGTATCGTCGAAGGTGCCGTAGATGACAATAATACTCGCATACTGACCGAAAATGATCTCAGCAATATATTTTCCCTTATACAGCCTCCCGGAAATCTAGCAGGTACTAGTAGCTATCAATACAGAGCCGATACGCAGTATGTACATTCTACTACAACTACCATCTCAACCAAACTGGATAATTGGGTCAGTTTAACAGACTATGATCCATCTCTAAGCCCTAGTTTTCACCAATCACAGGGACATGACATCACACTGAGCCTCACCGCAGCCATAGAAAATTTATATTTCCAAGGTGGTTCTGGTGGCTATGGTACTGTGGCTCGACAGGATGCTCGTAGACGTCTCATCATACCTGCCGGCACATATTTTGTTTCCAGCACGATCGATCTTCCTCCTTACACTTCATTGGTAGGAGAGGGTGCAGATCTAACCAATATCGTATTTTTACCTTCCAATGATGGTCAACCACTGTTTAGAACCGTAGATGCTGGAGGTCAAAATTTTGATGACAATTCTATGGATATGAGCATCCATGATGGACAGAATGCCGGCAACGTACACATCGAAGGTATGTCTTTACTGTTTACGTCTACCAATGCCTACAATGCTGTACTTGTGTCCCTAGACCAAATTACAGATGTCAACATACAAGATGTAGAGTTCAGCACAGCGAATTTAGTCACATCAACCAACTACGGCAGTGCTCTGCGAGTCCGCAGTGGAATCATCAGTGACCAACTGTTGGACGATGCTCCTGCAGGTAATATAAAAATCCAACACTGTAAATTCCATAATCTAGGATCCGCTATCACTCAATCAACAGGTACCATCAATAGATTCTTTGTCACCAACTGTACCTTCAACTATCTGCAGACGGGTATCAGCATGTGGTCCAATGATCCTGCCAACCCAGGACTCATAGGCGGTGTATTTGAAACCAGCAGATTTGAGAGGATCAGCAATCAGGCTATCCTACTGGGAACACCCACTTCCAATGTATATCCACATCCTGGTTATTCTATCAGTATGAATAATTCATTCAAAGACGTAGGCAATGGAGTTGGCGTGGATGGAAATCCTATAAGTGATAACCCGCCCCCTACAAGCGTCAGAACTCCTGTAATTACATTTAATTCAGATGGAAACAAATCTATAAATGATATCTTCGTCCGCCAAGACTATGCCCAAAAAGCAGTGCTGAGTAGAGACCCGCATTTTTATTATAACCCCTATATCTCAGGACCAGCGGGCATCCAGAATGATTCTGTTTATCGTAGAGAACTCAGTGCTCCTACCAATGATCTAATAGGATTTCCACTCAATGGTGGAGAGCAGTCTATAACTATACATTACGAATTATGGAATAGCAATACCGGATATTCGAGGAAAGGAAATCTATTGATCAATATCATCGGTATCGACCCTGCTGGGGCATATACTCAATATCAAGATGGGGATCAAGTAGGGTCTATAACTGACAATTATAATTATTCATATATAAACAAGGTAAATGACGCTGTATGGAGTATAGATTCTAGTCAGGCAGGAAGTCATAACTATGTTACACTCCAGATATTAGGATTTGATATAATTGATGTAGATCCTAATCAAAACGGTCCTTATCGTATAGACTATCAGATCAAACAGATATCCTAGATGTTCACATTATCAGTAGACGAGCGGATATCTGCCTGGGCGGATCTCCGAGATCAATTAGAGACCTCCGAGGATCCATTCAATACCGTTTGGGAATTCTGGAAAGATTCACCATTTGTTCCCTACAATAATCGTGTAGATCCATTCCATCAACGAGCTTGGCCTACACCCTGGGAAATCATAGCAGAGAATCGCTATGATGATTTTACCAAAGCATTAATGATAGGTTGGAGCCTAAAGATGACCAAACGCTATCAAGATTCTACCATAGATGTCCGGATCATGCTAGACAACGCAAATAACAGACAGTATAATATCGTATGCGTAGAGAATTCCTGGGCTATAAACTACAACGACAATGGACCAGAACTGCTGGAAAAAGTGCCAGATTCATTTTTAATAGAAAATCTTACCGAACTGAAAGTTCCAAGGTAAATATCAATTCCAGCAATATATTTTCAGCAATACTTAAACAGATAAGGCGTCAGATGATTACAGTTGTAAAACGTAAT
>Ga0164297_10006163_pt1 | contig 10066 bp, 7 predicted proteins | sample GEODES058metaG_FD_113539 | JGI IMG/M metagenome (GOLD analysis project Ga0164297, IMG submission 113539) | Dystrophic lake water microbial communities from Trout Bog Lake, Wisconsin, USA - GEODES058 metaG | ecosystem: Environmental > Aquatic > Freshwater > Lake | place: USA: Trout Bog Lake...
ATATTTTATAATTAAAATGGTATTTTTTCAGCTTATTGACTTAACAATAAAGCTGAAAATTCCTATTCATAGTAACTCAATTCTATAAATTACTATATCTAGCAAGAACAAGACATGAACTAAAACATATCTCTGATTCGTCGCTGGTATGTTCTAGTTTCATTTTATTCCTTAATTTTAGTGTCGATTAAACGTGCTTGACTCAATCTCATTTTGGAGTCCTTGAAAGCCAATCTAAAAAATCATGAAAATAAAGCTGATGAACACCAATGTAACAAAATATAGTATGCCTAAAGATGTTATAACTATATTTAGCCGTGAACAAAAGATGACTCACAGAGAGTCAGCGATTCGGGCGTGTTTCGTTCACCTCTCGTTCAAAAGATAAACAAAGCCTGTTATATTCGTATCGATTTGAAACAATCCATCTGCGCTAAAGGCATCAAAAAATAAAATGAATTCTCCGCTTCATATCAGCGCAATAAATCAGACTGACAATAAACAAAACTTATTGGCAGTGTTGGGTCCCACCAATACGGGTAAAACGCATTTTGCGATTGAGCGTATGCTGCAATATAAAACAGGCATTATTGGCCTGCCGCTACGCCTTTTAGCCCGTGAAGTCTACAATCGTGTTGTCGAAAAAATTGGGCCAGCTCATGTTGCACTTGTAACGGGCGAAGAAAAAATAAAGCCCCCACAAACATATTATTGGATTTCAACTGTTGAGGCGATGCCACGTGACATTGATGTCGATTTTATTGCGATTGATGAAATTCAATTAGCCAGCGATTTTGAACGTGGTCACGTCTTCACTGATCGTATACTTAATCGCCGTGGGCGCGAGGAAACATTGTTCATTGGTGCTCAAACCATCGCGTCAACCCTTGCGACATTGCTGCCCCAAGTGCAATTTGCGACACGCCCTCGCTTATCTCAGCTTACTTTTTTGGGTGAACGTAAAATAACGCGCCTCCCACGTCGTTCTGCTATCGTTGCTTTTTCTGCTGAGGATGTCTATTCAATTGCAGAATGGATAAGGCGACAAAAAGGTGGCGCCGCAGTTGTACTTGGTGCACTCTCTCCACGCACGCGCAATGCGCAAGTGGATATTTATCAATCAGGAGAGGTTGATTATATCGTTGCAACTGACGCAATCGGCATGGGTCTCAATCTTGATGTTGATCATATCGCATTTGCTTCTGATCGTAAATTTGATGGTCATCAATACAGGCGATTAACTTACGCTGAATTTGGGCAGATTGCAGGACGCGCAGGACGTCATGTCAAAGATGGAACATTTGGGACTACTGGTCGCTGCCTGTCTTTTGATGAAGATTTGGTTGAAAGCATAGAACAACATCAATTTGATCCCATTGGTCTTTTGCAATGGCGCAACTCAAATTTAGATTTTTCTTCATTGCGCAATTTAATAAGTTCTTTGGAATTGCTTCCTCCCCATCCAAAACTCGCCCGCACACCCCTTGCTGAAGACGCCATAGTCTTAGATCTACTCAGTCGCAATTCAGATGTTCAGCGACAAGCCAAAACCCGTGCGGACATACAAAGATTATGGGAGGTCTGCCAAATCCCTGATTATCGTAAGATCTCCCCGGCAGCCCATGCCGAATTGGTTTTATCTTTGTTCCAATTCATCGTTAGAAATGGGCGTATCCCTGATGAATGGTTCAGAAGTCAATTAAATGCTTTCGATCGCAACGATGGTGATATAGATACTCTGTCAGCCCGTTTAGCTCAGGTGCGGACATGGAACTTCATTGCCAACCGGCCAGACTGGCTCAGTGATCCAGAGCATTGGCAGAACCTAACCCGTAAGGTAGAGGACAATTTGTCTGATGCTTTACATGATCGTCTAACACAGCGATTTATTGATCGCAGGACGAGCATGCTCATGCGCCGTTTGAGAGAGAATACTATGTTAGAAGCTGAAATAACCTCTGCTGGTGATGTTATTGTCGAAGGCCAACATATCGGCCTATTGCAGGGATTTCGCTTCACTCCCGACCCGAATGCTGAAGGTGAAGCTGCTAAGGCACTTAATGCCACAGCTCATAAAACACTTGCGGCAGAAATAGAACGCCGCGCCAGCCGCATACATGAAGCCGTTGATAATGCGTTTGTTTTGGCCAACGATGGTTCGATACGTTGGCTTGGTGAAATTATTGCAAAAATCAGTGCTGGAGATCATATTCTTAAGCCTAATATACTGATTTTAGCTGATGAAACCCTATCGGGAACAGCGCTTGAGCTTGTTCGCAAACGACTAGATCTGTGGCTAACAAGTCATATTCAAAAACTTTTGGGCGCTTTACTTGAGCTTGAAGAAGGCCAAGGTCTTGAGGGCCTTGCACGAGGTGTAGCGTTTCAGATTGGAGAGGCCTTGGGCGTATTGGAACGTTCAAAAATTGCAAATGATGTCAAATCGTTAGATCAAGACTCCCGAGCAAAATTGCGCAAAATAGGCGTTCGTTTTGGCGCCTTCCATCTCTATTTACCTTTACTGCTGAAACCAGCCCCACGTGCTTTAGCTGCCCAGTTATGGGCGCTCAAACATGGAGGCATCGAAGGTGTGAAGGGTCTTGATGAAGTGCCTTTACTAGCTTCCTCAGGCAGAACATCATTTGCAACTGATACCGATGTCCCCAAAGGGTTTTATCTAGCTGCTGGCTTCCGTGTGTGCGGAGAACGTTGTGTTCGTGTTGATATTTTAGAGCGGCTAGCTGATTTAATTCGTCCCGCACAATCCTATCGCCCTGGCATTAGTACCGGTGATGCGCCAGCAGGAACTGCCGATGATGACGGATTCATAGTGACAGTCGCCATGACTTCGCTGACGGGATGCTCTGGGGAGGCTTTTGCAGCTATTTTGCGCTCATTGGGTTATGTCAGTGAAAAGAAACTTGGACCTGCTATAACGAAAGCACTTTTACCCGCTGCCAGCACAATCGCCCTTTCAGCCCAAGAAAATGCAACGGCTGAACAAATACAGCTAGATCACTCCACCCTTACAGCTCAAGAAGATGTCTTGGATGACCAGCAATCTCCACAGACCCCAGAAACTCCCTCTGAACCTTCCCCTGAGCCCATAAGTGAGGCAACCCATACAGAACCTGAAATGATTGAGGTCTGGCGTCCCGGACGTCTCTCTCAACGACATCGCAAACCGCATGAGACGCGCACGAAAGATGTTGAATCATCAAATTCCTCACGAGATCAGGATCCAAAGAAAAATAGGAAGCAAGAGCGGCACAGCTATGCAAAAAATGCCAATCAACATCCAACACGACATCGCAAAGCGCAAACTGAGCTTCATCACAAAACTCAGCAGCTAAAATCTCGCGAACGACAGCCTGATCCAAACTCTCCATTCGCTAAACTATTGTCTTTGAAAGAAGAATTAGAGAATAAGGGTAAAAAACACTGACTGGTGAACCAGACAAAGATAAAATTTTATGCCAACGCCTCGATAAATGGATATGGTTTGCGCGTTTTACCAAAACACGGCCCTTGGCAGTAAAACTTATAATTGCCGGCCATGTTCGTGTTAACCGGAAAAAGATTAGCTCAACTTCAAAACTAATACGTGTAGGCGATATCCTGACAATAGCTTTAGAGCAGAATATTCATGTTGTCCGTGTTTTAGGGTTAGCGCAGAGGCGAGAAGGCTATGACAAAGCCAGTCAATTATATGAGGCGCTCATAGAAAATAATCCAAACTAAGATCTAGACTTGCAGTAAGCGCTTAAAATCGTTAGCTAACCCTCAGACATTGATGCGTTGGCATCGCAGTTTAAAGAGCGGAGATTATCATGACATATGTCGTCGTCGAAAATTGCATTAAATGCAAATATATGGATTGCGTCGAGGTATGTCCTGTCGACTGCTTTTATGAAGGCGAGAATATGCTGGTTATTCACCCTGATGAATGCATAGACTGCGGTGTCTGCGAGCCTGAATGCCCCGCAGAGGCTATTAAGCCAGATACAGAGCAAGGTCTGGATAAATGGCTGACTCTCAATGCTGATATGGCCAAGTCGTGGCCAAACATTACAGTCAAACGCGACCCACCAGCTGATGCAAAAGAATTTGATGGCAAAAGCGGTAAATTTGATGCCTATTTCTCTTCCAATCCAGGTGAAGGGGATTAAAACCAATAACTATCTGAAATATAATAATTTAATCCTATTAACCTCAGTTACCTATTGAGTTATTTTCAAGCTAGGGGATTTTTGATTTCCGAGCTTTTTTGTGATATATAGAAAATTAACAATGGTTTAGTTTCTTTCGCGTCAGGAGTGGTCCGGCGATAAAGTCGGCACTCACCTTATTGTGCTGAATATCGTTTTATGACCTCAATTTTGCTCGAGCTAAACCATTAAATTGATATTATTGCTAAGGTGTAAGACATCAGTTTTGGCGATTGCTAAGAAGCGATTGCACCACTCGTTAATTCGAGAATTATCAGGAGTGCTTGAGTATGCCATCGAAAAAAAAATCGAAGTCATCTGAAACGCAGGACACATCTCGGTTGAAGAAAAAAGGCAAATCCTCTGCATCTAAAACATCCGCTACTAAGACATCAGTAAAAACAACTGCAGCAAAGTCTTCTTCCAAAAAAACTGCCGCCAAAACAACCAGCTCTAAAAATAAATCAAGCGCAGCACAGAAGACTGCCGCGACAAAATCTGCTCAGCCAAAATCATCAGCCAGTAAAAAAGCGACTGCTGCAGTGACAAAAAATAAAAATAGCAAGAATAAGGGCGCATCAAGCAAGTCTTCTACTGCAACATCAAAAGCCAAAGAAAGCTCTCAAGCTGTGACAAAAAAACCTGCTGCTCAAAAAACAGCATCGCCTGCAAAATCACAAAAAACCACAAAATCACCAAAACCATCTTCGCAGCCTGCCAAGACAGCGAAGACTGCGCCCACATCACCAAAAAATAACAAAAATCAAGATTCTAAGAATCAAATAAAATCAACTCCAAAAGCGAATAAGGAGAAAGTTGCAGCGCCTTCTCCTTCGCCTGCTGCTGTTGAACCTCCTTCAAAGCCTGTGAAGCAAGCTGCGAAAGCCACAAAAAAATCAGTGGCCCAAACAAGCAAAGCGACTGATCCAATTCCGGTCCGCCCAAAAATTGCTCTTGCTTCAGGCTCAAGCGCGCCGCAAAGCACAATGGCTTCAGTAGCCCCTTTGCAGCCAGCTAATGATGAAATTAAATCTGCCACTGAAACAAAAATTTCAGCTCCCAAACCTGCCCCAACAAAAAATGGGGTCCATCGCACTGGTTATCGAGTCAATGAATATATTGTCTATCCAGCACATGGTGTAGGACAGATTATTGCAATTGAAGAACAAGAAGTTGCTGGCTTTAGCCTTGAGCTCTTTGTCATTAATTTCATGAAAGATAAAATGACTTTGAAAGTGCCGCTTCCAAAAGTATTGGCTGGGGCTATTCGCAAATTAGCTGATGCACAAACTGTATCTAAAGCGCTTGAAACACTAACAGGTCGCGCACGTATTAAACGCACCATGTGGTCGCGTCGTGCACAGGAATATGAGGCAAAAATTAATTCAGGTGATCTTGGATCAATTGCAGAAGTTGTGCGTGATCTCTATCGCTCTGAAACACAACCTGAGCAATCATATTCAGAACGTCAATTATATGAAGCTGCGCTTGATCGTATGATGCGTGAAATTGCTGCTATTCAAAAATTAATTGACTCAGAAGCCCTCAAATTGATTGAGTCTCATTTACAACGCGGACCTAAACGTGGCTCCAAAGCTGAAGCAAATGATATAAGCGATGACGCGGAAAATGATGATGCTGATCTCGATCTAGAATCTGATTCCGATGGTGACGTGGAAGAAGCAGCTTAAAAGCTGCTTCCAACACAATAATTTTAAAAAGCTATAGCCATATCCGTGAGAGCTGATTTTAATTTTAGCATAGCACGAGCTTCTAATTGGCGAACACGTTCTTTCGATATTCCTAATTGAGCACCAACAGCCTCAAGTGTTTCTGGTTCGTCCTTTAACTTTCTTTTTTTAACAATATTCAGTTCGCGATCAGACAAGTTTTTAAGTGCCACTGATAGCATTTGAAGTCGGCGGCTGGTGTCAATCTCAACCTCAACGAGTTCATCGGGCAGAGGATGATCATCAACTAGGAAATCTCCACGCTCGCTTGAATCTTCCTCATCTGACAATGTCATATTAAGAGAAACATCTGAACCTGACAGGCGACTATTCATCACTTCAACATCAGCCTGCGACACGCCCATCGCTTCGGCTATTTGAACCAAAAGGGCTGTACCACTTAATTCAGGTGCACTACGAGAAAGACGCGCACGTAAGCGCCTCAAATTAAAAAATAATGCTTTTTGTCCTGAACTAGTTCCCCCTCTTACAATAGACCAGTTACGCAAAATATAATCTTGCATAGATGCTCTTATCCACCAGGTCGCATAGGTCGAAAACCGCACATCTCGATCAGGATCAAATCGTGAAGCGGCTTCAAGTAAACCAATGTGCCCTTCCTGAATAAGATCTGCTAAAGATAGTCCATAATGCCTAAACTTAGCAGCCAAAGAAATAACGAGCCGCATATGCGCATTAGCAAGGCTATGGAGTGCCTGCTCATCGTGATTGTTTTTCCAACGAATGGCTAATTTTAGCTCTTCATCACGGCCAAGGTAGGGAGCTCGCGAAGCTTCCCTAATGATGTGACTTCCAACACCATCTAAATAGGCCATTTTGCTCTCCTGTGAGGCAAGGGATTAGGCAAAATATAGGCTCGCGAGGAAAGACTTCTCTTCTCGACTTTTTTCAAATAAATTTACGCTGAAAATAATAACTGGATCATATTTATTTTATCTCAAATATGATCTTAGCAAGGGAAGGGTAAATTATGGACCAGCGCATTATCGATCTTTATGATAATTTTACGCATCGTAGTCTTGACCGCCGTCATTTCATGGAAAAGCTTGTTGCGCTCGTTGGCTCAACAGCTGCTGCAGAAGAAGCATTGCGCACATTGGCTCCTGATTACGCCCGTGCTGCAATTATAGCGGAAACCGATGAGCGTATCATTACGTCTGATTTTAGGGATGACCAATCCGGTATTCAAGGCTATTGCGCCCTTCCGCGCAAAATATCACTTGCTGATGCTAAATCTATTATCATTGTTCTCCATGAAAATCGTGGTCTAAACCCCCATATTCAAGATATAGCCCGCCGTATTGCTGTGGAGGGGTTTGTTGCTATAGCGCCTGACCTTTTATTGCCTCTTGGTGGTACACCTAAAGATGAAGATATGGCCCGTGATCTTTTTCCAAAACTTGATATGGAAAAATCTGTTCAGTCATTGAAAAATCTCGTTTCATCATTGAAATCTCAAAATTCTCATCGAAAAATTGGTGTCATCGGATTTTGCTGGGGAGGTGGAATGAGTAATAGACTCGCAACGCAATCTCCTCAGTTGGATGTAGCTGTTACCTATTATGGCGTTGCAGCTAAAATTGAAGATGTTGGTAATATAAAAGCTACTATTATGCTGCATTATGCGAGTCTTGATGATCGCGTAAATGCGACTCTCCCAGCTTTTGAAAAAGCGCTTGATAGCAATAATATTTCACATTTCATTTATATGTATGAAGGCGCAAATCATGCATTTAATAACGACACGAGTGTCGAGCGCTTTAATAAGTCTGCTGCTGATCTAGCCTGGTCTCGCTCGCTCGGATTATTTCGTTTAAAATTACAGATTTAATTAATCTCTAATTATTTTATAAATTTCATTTGTTTTGAGCTGACCGCCCTTTTCTAGACCATTGATGAGCAAGAAATGCTCAAGTGGACGATCTGTGGTGGCCATTTGCCCTGCAATGTTCTCTGCTTTCATTCCTTCCTGAGCTTTTATTTCAGTAATAAAAAGTGGATGAATGTGAGCAGCTTCATCAGTACTAATACGTTTAAAACTTAATATCGAAGTATTAAATTCACGCCTAACATCATCGGTTATATTTTGAGCCGTATAAATCAATCGATACACACTCGTGCCTAACCTGATGACAGCAATATGAAATGACCATGGGCCGCTCTGGGCTAAGGCTGTTGCGGCTAATAATCCATTTATTTGTGTTGAACGAATTGAATTCGTGATTAACCCATCAACCCAACCGGAAGCTAAATAATCTTCCAGACTTTGGTTGGAATTTAATTTGACTGAGTCAAGACGTAAGGCTTTTAAACCTTCAAATGCCATACCAACGACTGCTTGTGATGAATTTTCAAGTGTGAAGTCATTTGGCGCAATAAAAGTGAAACCTAGACGCGGATGTATAAAGCGTTGCCCTTTAATGATTCCATCATCGGGATTATCGCCGTAAGACATACCATTAATTGATTCCAAATAGGTTTGCCTATCTGTACGCAATGATATCATTTGCTCATAATGACGTGCAATCAACTCTACATGTTCAATGCGATCTGGTGTTGATGGATGTGTTGAAAATATATCATTTTTATGTTGTGTCTTAATAGCTATTAATTGATCTTGGAGAACTGAATAGCGCGCTAATAGTTTTAATATGCGTACTGCACCCATAGGATCATATCCTGCATGGGCCATATATGATATGCCATATTCATCAGCATCAAGCTCTTGTTGTCTAGAGAATTGAGCAAAACTTATCAGACCCCGAGTTTGGGCGTATGCACTCCGCTGAGGGCCCTGTATAACACTAGCGACTTTTGCTATAACGGCATTGTTCTTTTCAATTTCATCTCTTTGAGCGGCATGCTGCGCGGTCACATGTGCAATTTCATGAGCCATGACAGCAGCAATTTCAGATGAATCATTTGCAAGAGCCAACAAGCCTCGAGTTACATAAATATCACCAGACGGACGGGCAAATGCATTGATAACGGGTGTGTTGAGAATAGTAACGCGATAATTTTGGCCTAAAGACTGATTAGCCTGAGATAAATTTAACAAAATTTGATTTAAATGACGTTCAGCAGCCGGCCATTCATATTGGCCACCAAAAAGGCTAATAAGACGTTTATGTTCATTTTCACTGAGTGTTTCAATCTCGGTTGTGCGCGGAACATCCTGCGGCAAGCTCAGCAATGTCCGCGTCCCCTGTGTATCAGTTTGCGCACAACCCAAAACTATGCAGAGATTTAAGACTGTTGTCGCTCTCACTGCACACTTAGACAAGCTCCGTAAAGATGAAACTGGACCAAATAAGTAAATCAAGATTGCTCTCTTAACAAAGGCCGTAATTGAACCTTTTGACCACCATAAGACCCATTTATCCATAACATAAGAACAGAAGCATAAGGGTAAGATAGTATTATCAAGACCATAATTTCCGCAAAAAATGAAAATTAAAGTTAAATTTGAACTTAGCAATAAGTCTTCTTTATATCATTTTAAGAAATATCCGTCTTTTAGATTTTGCGTTTCCAACGCTATGAGGCTGGCATGAATATACAAATCCAATCCGATCCCAAGGAGGGTCAAATTGATATTCTAGATCGGCTTGATTTTAACACGCTTAGTTATCAAGAAATTGTTGATTGTATTGCAAAGGTTAAATTAGAATTTGAACAATTGAATGCTCTAAAATCTTCATCTATTGAGAAAATGGACCATAAATTAAAAGTACTTAAATTATGGCGAAAACTTATCGAACATTTTATTTCAATTGAGCATGTGGCTAACGAGACTAAAGCTCCAGCTATAGTTGAAACAGAATCAAATAAAAGTGATGAACTGTTAGATAGTGATATTGAGACTAAAACACCTCATGAACCACTAATTGAAAAATCATCAGATATAGAACCATCTGATCAATCTCTCCCTATCAATTCAACATTAGTCCTAAAAAAAAGAGATGAAAAAAAATCTTCATCAACTTTGTCGCCTCGTGAAATGGCAGAAAAAATTGATAGGCAAAGCAAATATATATCTATTCAATTATTAGAAGCGAGCTTTGTTCGTGGCGTAAATATGCCTAAAGGAGTTTTTATAATTGTTGA
>Ga0164297_10006165_pt1 | contig 10065 bp, 7 predicted proteins | sample GEODES058metaG_FD_113539 | JGI IMG/M metagenome (GOLD analysis project Ga0164297, IMG submission 113539) | Dystrophic lake water microbial communities from Trout Bog Lake, Wisconsin, USA - GEODES058 metaG | ecosystem: Environmental > Aquatic > Freshwater > Lake | place: USA: Trout Bog Lake...
GGGTGCCGTGGGACAAGATGGACAAGTTTTTTAAGGCTAAGTATGCCGAAGCCAGCATGTCTTTGGCAAAATGTATCAACGGCCCTGCTGCCTCGCTGACTTACGAATGGGATACCGTTAAGAAAGAGGCCGATATGGCTGCTGTTTTTCCCGTTGCAGATAGCACACAAAAATTAAAAGGGATCAGCTATTTCAATGTACCGGCCACCAAAGCAATAGCCTATACGCTCACCGGCCCTTATAGCGGCGAAATGCAGGCACACTACAAAATACTCAAGTATGTGCTGGACAAAGGAATGACGCCATTGCTGGTTGTAGAAGAATATGAAAAAGGCCCGATGACAGAGATCGACTCCAACAAGTGGGAAACCAAGATCTACTATCTGGTGAAATAATAGGTAGCTACCAAGTCGCTTGCGTAATGAAAAATAATAATTTAGTTAAACTATAGAGAAAGAAGCCAAGCCCGCCGAAAAACGGCAGCCGAGGCCCCGATTTTCCGGGGCCGGTGCGATTTTTTCGGCACAGCTTTCTTTTGCTCCTTTTCTTTGCCAAGACAAAGAAAAGGAGGCTAATAACATAATTAGACAGATAAGTAAATGTTGTTCTGCGAATATTTTAGTCAATCTGTTTGAAACTTCCTTTAACACAAAATAAGCTTAGATTAAACAAATCCAAACTGTAGTAATGCCGTAAAAAAAATGCAAACTAACTTATTTCCTCTTTGCACGCTCATATTGCGGCACCCACTTCATTTCATGATACCCCAACTCTTGTGCCGCATGCATCGGGAAGTAAGGGTCACGCAACATCTCGCGAGCCATAAATATTAGGTCAGCCTCCTTGTTTTGTAAAATTGCCTCTGCTTGTTGCGCACCAACTATTACACCAACTGCGCCGCTGGGCATGCCCGATCTTTTCATGGCAGCAGCAAAAGGTACCTGATAGCCCGGGCCGGCTGTGATCTTCGCATAGGGCACAGCCCCACCCGATGAACAGTCTATCAGGTCAACACCCAATGGCTGCAGTATTGCTGCCAGCTGCAGGCTATCCTCAATGGTCCATCCGCCATCCACCCAATCTGAAGCAGAAATACGCAACAACAAAGGCAGCTCCTCCGGCATTACCTCCCTTATCGCGGCAATGATCTCTAATAAAAATCGTATGCGATTATAGAAGCTGCCGCCATAATTATCTGACCGCTGATTACTGAGCGGCGATAAAAACTGATGGATGAGATAGCCATGTGCGCCATGTATCTCCAACACTTTGAAACCTGCCTGCAAAGCCCTTACTGCGCCTGCTCTGAAATCACTGACGATCTTACAGATCTCCTGAACCGATAATGCAGTTGGAACGCGCATGTGCTCGCTAAAGGCTATAGCGCTTGGTGCCACGGTATCCCAACCACCTGCTGCAACATCTACCTGACTATCACCCATCCATGGCGGCAATAATGATGCTTTTCGGCCCGCATGGGCCAGTTGCATACAAGGCACCGACCCTTGCAACTCAATAAAGGCAGTGATCCGTTTTAAAGGCTCTATATGTGCATCGCTCCATATGCCCAGATCCTGAGCCGAGATTCTTCCCGCCGGGTCAACTGCTGTTGCTTCCGTAACGATCATTCCTGCGCCACCCACCGCACGACTTCCCAAATGCACCAAATGCCAATCGTTCGCAAATCCGTCTACCGCCGAATATTGACACATGGGGGATACTACGATCCGGTTCTTTAATGTTATTGATCTTAATTGATACGCGCTGAATAATAATGCCATAATAACTGTGCTTTTCCGCTCTTGTAAAATGCAAAAATACACCTTAGGATGCCATGACCCTATTGTGTTGCTCTATCGGCAGTTAACACATAGTTGTTCTATATTTCACGATACTGTAACAATGAAATAATAATAGGGTTCGTCCTTTGCAGTTTGTTACGCTACCTATTTTTTATGTTTTATAAGGTTTTGATCCTGTACTGTTTAATTGCACTCTTTCTTACTCCGTTTACCATTTTTGCACAGGTCACCGTAAATACCAATCAAACCGCTGCTACCCTTGTGTCTGACCTCGTTGGCAGCGGTATTATTACGCTCAATCCATCATTGACCTGCGACAGTGCGGCCAACGGTTCATTTACCGCAACAGGCACTTTATTGGCCATGACCAATGGAATAGTGCTGACCAACGGCCATGCTGCCGCTGTAGCAGGAGCCGAAGGTCCTTTGATCAGTTTTGTGGATGGCACTCCCGGCGATCCTTCAGTTGCCCCGTTGCTGCCCGCAGGTACTGCTACATTCGATGCCTGTATTCTGCAATTTGACATGGTAGCAGTAGGCGACACTGTAAGTTTTAATTATCAATTTGGTTCGGAAGAATACCGTAACGCTGTGTGCAGCGACTACACCGACGTATTTGCTTTCTTTATTTCAGGCCCCGGTATCACAGGTACGCAAAATATTGCCCTTGTGCCGGGCACTAATATTCCGGTTGAGATCAACACGGTTAATGACGGCATTCCGGGCACTGTTGGCGGTGCAAGATTGTCGAATTGTACGAGCATAGGGCCGGGATCTCCCTTCACGGCTTACTATATCGATAATACAGGCGGACCGTACCTCACCTATCGCGGCTTCACAGAAAAATTCAGGGCGTTTTCCTTTGTATCTCCCTGCGATACCTACCATCTCAAACTCACCATTGTGGACGCTGGCAATGCACAGTATGATTCAGGCGTTTTCCTGGAGTCCGGCAGCTTAAAGACCAACAGCTTCCATTTCAACCTTAGCGATTCTATCGGCACTACCATCAACGGCATGGATCATACGCTGGTAAAAGGTTGCTCGCCCTCAACATCTGTTACCATCATCAGCAATTATACACTCACCTCTGCTACAACATTGGCGTTGACTACCGGCGGTACAGCAGTAAGCGGTGTAGATTACACTCCATTACCTTCATCGATAACGATACCTGCGGGAGACAGCACATTTACCTTTACAGTGACAGCTCTTACAACACCTGTAACCGGTCCTAAAACGCTCATACTTTACCTGCCTTCCGGTTGCGGGGCGGTAGACACCCTGCTCATCAATATTTTAGATGCGCCCTTTGTAAGTATGCCACCGCCGACCCTGATCTGTCAGGGATCCTCCTATGTGCTGAACACAACGGGTTCAACGGGCCTGAGCTATAATTGGTCTCCGGCAGCATCCCTAAATAATAACACCATCGGCTCGCCTACTGCTACACCACCCGGCACCACGGTTTACACCCTGACGGCTACATTACCCGGCACTGCTTGCCCTGCAATTGTGGATACAGTATCTGTAACGGTAGATACTGCCGCCATAGCTATTCTCACACCCGACACATCATTGTGCATTGGCCAGTCCATAACCATTATGGTGAGCAGCCCCGGCGGATATACGTATTCATGGTCTCCCGCCGTCGGACTAAGCAGTACAACCGCTCAAGATCCGATTGCATCACCGACTGTAGCCACTACTTATTCACTGATTGCCACCAGCGCGGAAGGCGGCTGTTCAGCCACAGACACGATCCACATCGGCATTGTGAATGTGTCACTTGTCATCAATACACCGGATACTTCCATTTGCAAGGGCAATGTAGTGCAGGTATTAGCTACAGGCCCTCCCGGTGCCACCTACCAATGGATACCGACTGCCGGCATCGAATTTTCAACAGTGATTGACCCGTTAATAGCACCCGACACCTCCGCCACTTATGTTCTTTATGCCTCTGTACCCGGTTGTACAAATCTTTCAGACTCATTTCATATAGATGTGGAACCAAACCCCACGCTGTTTGTTGGCAACGACCGGCAGGTATGTCAGGTAGACACCATCCACATCAATGGTTTAGTGAGCCCTGGCAACTACCCTTATTATACCTACAACTGGACGCCGGCTGCGGTATTGAATACAACCACTGCGCAAACAGTGGTCTTCCTTAGCCCCACTACCACTACAGTATCGCTCACCGTAAATACACCTGCCGGTTGCACGGCTACAGACAGTCTGTTGGTAACGGTCCACCCCAACTACTTTGCATCGCTCGGCGGCGACACTACTATTTGTCCGCACGACACTGTGCAATTATTACCACAGGGTGGCGCTGCGTACCAATGGAACCCTCCCTATTTCCTGAGTAACCCAAATGCCGCTGATCCGCTGGCATACCCGATCGTAACACAGACCTATACGGTGATAGCGACCAGCATCTATGGGTGCCTCGATACTATGAGTGTCACAATCACCGTTCAGCCGTCAGCAATATTGGGCTTGCCCGACTCGGTGATCCTCTATCCCGGGCAAACCTATCAGTTGAACCCGCAGACCAATTGCGACCAGTTTACATGGTTTCCCCCTGCCGGCCTCACCAGCGCCATTATCTCGAACCCCATTGCCTCGCCACAGGTTTCAACCAAGTACGGAGTGAGGGGCACTACTGAATGGGGATGCACCGTTACTGACACTGTTCTGATCATTGTGGACCCCAACACGCTTTTAGCAGTACCCAACGCGTTCACACCGGGTTCAGGTCCAAACAATATATTGAGTATCATTAAACTGGGAGAAGCGACTTTACATTACTTCCGCATCTTTAACCGATGGGGAAATATGGTTTTTGAAACAGATGATATAGATGCCGGTTGGGACGGCACCTACCATGGCACGCCACAACCATTTGATGTCTATGTTTACATGGTTGAAGCTGTGACCAATACGGGAGCTGTCTTTCATAAAAACGGCAACGTAACTTTGATCAGGTAAAGTCGTCTCCACAACACGATGCTCCGATCAAAATAAAAATCGATTTCCGCGATTCACTGCAACCCATTAACTTTACTTCATGAACTATTGGCTTGTAAAATCAGAACCCATAAAATACAGTTGGGATCAGTTTGTAAAGGATGGTGTAACATTTTGGGACGGCGTGCGTAATTATGCCGCGCGAAATAACCTCAGAGCTATGGCTATCGGCGATCCCGTTCTATTTTACCACAGCAATGAGGGATTAGAGATCGTTGGCATTGCAGAAGTAGTGAAAACAGCTTATCAGGACCCCACAACTGATGATACCAATTGGGTGGTGGTAGACTTAAAACCGATAAAGGCTTTGCCAAAACCTGTTACTTTATCAGCGCTCAAGGCGGATGAAGATTTTGCAAACATGGCGTTCATACGCATAGGGCGACTGTCTGTTAGCCCGGTAACACCGGCTGAATACAAAAAGATCCTTAAAATGGGCGGACTAAAGTAGGACGCATTTTTCGGGATAATCAATGGCATGCCGAAACACCAGATTTCTGATATAATCATTGTCCTGTACAGGCTCCAGCGTTTCCGTCAACCCGTCTATATTAGTCAGTTGTTTCTTTTTATCGGTGATGTATCCGATACCTGAAAGGACTCCTTTTTTTACCCATATACAACTGTAGTTATTGTCGTCAATTCCTTTGTCTATCAGCAGGAACGAGGGTAGTTGCCGGTTCAGCCATTCGATAGAACGGTCTACTCTGGCATTATAAAGCACAGGATCATTTTTCGCTTCGCAATCGCATTCATGATCGGTGGCAATGTTGCACAGATCGGGGCAAAGCCCAAATTCAGCGATCAGCTCACGCAGTCGGTTGGTGCCTTCGGTAATGGTATTGAAAGTGTAGATCGGTTTATAACTTAAATTATTCTTCTCAATAGCCAACCGCTTATACCCGCGCAGATCGTCATAGCTGAATAGCCCGAACTTAGGAAGATAGCCGCGTTGGCTTCTGTTATAGATCGGCCATAACTTACGGATCTCCGTACTCTCCACAATATGTGCCATCAACTCTGTAGCACAGAGCTTATAAGTGACCCTGTATGTATCTTTTAAAAAATCTTGTTTTTGTTTGGTGATCTTGTTGTTGGAAAAATGGCTCTTTACCCTTTTCCTGATGTTCTTTGCCTTACCAACATAGATCACTTTACCCTTTGAATTGTAAAAATAATATACGCCAGTCTCTGATGGCAGATTACCTATCTGGTCTACAGGAAGATGCGGCGGTATATACTGATCTGTACTCTTGCCTTTGAGCATTGCCTCCACATCACCGTGTTGGTCATTTTGTATCATCAACGCCAGCAATTCAGCAGTGGCTAATGCATCTCCACCTGCCCGGTGATGCATGGTATGGGTAATATTGAACCGAGCTGTTAGTTTCCCCAAACTGTATCCCGGCAGATCAGGAAAAACTTTTCTTGCCAGCCGCACGGTACAGAGTTTCCGTGTCTCCAGGTCAAAACCACAAACCTGTAATTGGTGCTTTACAAATGAGTAATCGAAATTGACATTGTGCGCTACAAAAACCTTGTCGTGCAGCATGCCGTATACATGTGCAGCTATCTGACTGAAGACCGGCGCCTTGCTTACCATGGCATCATCAATGCCGGTGAGGCGCTGAATAAAATAAGGTATCGGATATTCCGGATTGACCAGCGTTTCATAAAATTCTACCACGCGCTCGCCATCATGGATCACAATTCCAATTTCAGTAATGCCGTTTGCCGAGGCATGGCTGCCGGTAGTTTCTATGTCAACAACTGCGTATAACAAAGCAGAACTGCATTTTGCACTACAAAGATAGGCGCAAATGCACTAAAAAACCGCCACCGGCCTACAAAATGAAAATTCTTAATGCCGGAGTGAACTACAGTACTCCCTGCCAGAATTAATTAGAATAACCGCTAATACCACTATTGATCTGAGAACCGCTTAGGTCATCGATCACCGGCGATGTAATTTGGATGCTCCCATTGATATTATAATGCCATTTGATGGCACCATATTGGGTATCAATAGCATATAAATTTTTATCGTAGCTTCCTATAAAAATGCTGGAACCGTACAATACCGGGCTGGAATTGATAAGACCCGTTGACGGGAACACCCATTTTCGGCTGCCGTCACCGATATTAACAGCATAAAGATTATAGTTATAATCGGCAAAGTAAACAACCTGTTGCAATTCCGAGAATACCGGTGATGAATTGACATAGTTGCTGGTCATAAACTTCCAATCCTGAACAAATGTTTGCGTGTCAATACAATACAAATTACCATCTTCGCTGCCTACTAAAACACGACCGGCAAATGCAGTTGGCGAGCTGTAAATCGGCCCTCCCGTCTTAAAGGTATAACGGATCAATCCGGTAGGCGGAGATGGCGGATCCAAATAAATGCTGTACAGATTGCTATCCAAACTACCAATGAACAAATAAGGGTACGAAACGGAAGCCGAGGAGAAAAATGCATGATTTAATCCTAACGGAAGTTTCCAAACCAATGCTCCGGTCATGCCATTCACGCAAAATACGGTTCCGTTCATACTGGCAAAATAGATGTTGCCATTAAAAATAGTAGGTGAAGACTCCAACGCACCATCAGCGCCATAGGTCCAATAAACCTTGCCGGTACCGGTATCAATTGCATACAGCGTATCACTCATACCCGCTACATACAGCATATAACCACTTGCAATAGGCGTAGCAGCTATGCCCCATGTAGCACCATTATGTATAGGAAATTTGGCAACCAAAGAACCTGTACGGGAATCCAATTTATAGATCGTATCTCCGTTAATGGCCGCAGCATATACTTTTTCACGATAAACGATCGGCGAAGCTTCTACGGCTCCGGACAGGCCAAAAGACCAGTTCTTACCGCCGGTCGTAGGGTCAAGGGCGATCAATGAAAAGTTATCGCTGCCCATAATAATGGACGGGCTATAGGTGGTAGGAAGCGGATTATCTGTACCAGTGCTGGACTTTACACAAGCTGTAAATACCGTAAATGACGCGGCAACAATTAATGCCAATAGATAATGTATCCTTTTACAAAACATGATTTATAATAATTGTGGTAGTAAGATGTTGCAAGATAGTGCAAATAATTAATCCCTTAAAATACCTGCGATAAATAAGACAGCATTTTTCTAAAAAAGGTTGAGTCCTATGCCTATTTTTTCTTTTTTACGGGCTTCGTGGTTTTAAAAGGGTGTGTTTTTACGTATGCATTATAAGATTTTGCTATAGCATTTAATAACAGATCGCCCTGCAATATATAACCTTGTTTTGTAAAATGAACAAGGTCATGACCCAATAAACCTTTCTTTTTCCAGTCTGCTGCGCCCGTCTTACCACCGCTGATCCTGAACAGGTCCCAGGTCGAAAGATCATGAAGCGCTGCAACATTCAGCAAAGCTTCACTCACTTTTACCAACGATGCATTAGGCTTCTTCATTTTAAAATAAGAGACCGGGGGTGTAGTAATGATAACTGCTGCCCTGGGTGATATCAGATGTATCTTGTTGATAAATGAATCTACCACAGTCATTAGTGACTCTACATTAACAGCGCTGCTTTGGGCCTCGTTGGTGCCCATCGACAAAATATAGAGGTCGGCATGCAGTGCCCCTATCTGCTGCCAAAATAACTCACTTTTCAAATACTGATCGTAACGGGCGCCATTTACGCCAATGGTATGATAGACCACACCCGATGAATCCGGTTTTTCAAGTGATACGCCATAGAGTGTTTCAGTCATTTTATCGGGCGCAGCCACTGTATTGAGTGCAAATCCGCTGATCGCAGAATCAGATTCCACCACCATTCCCTGATCGTTCATTTTTTCCTCATGACACATCATTAATGGCGCACCCTTTTCCCCCGTAATTCGGTAACAAAGATCATCGCCCCCCATAAAGAACACCATCCTCGTAAATGTTTCCTTCACGCTGTCATCGCCCGTCAACAACGACAATCGTAATGTGGCATTCTTATTTCCGGTAGCAATACCAAAACCGCTGATACCGGTCTTTACGTGTTTTTCAGGGCTTACCAATCTGTTTGCCGACCAGTCTGCATTAGACGAAGACAGCACATCGGGAGGCGCATTACTGCCTGCCACCTGATACGGAAATACAAGGCCACGACCTCCATCGCCAAAAAACTTTTGAAACCCATGCCTGAGTACAGCAGTTATTCCGTCGGCCTGAATATGGGAATCACCAATATGCACCACATTGAATCTCCCCTTATGGTAATGACTGATCCTGTGCAGCTTCTTAAAAGCTGAGTCCAATTGAGATCGCTTGCCGATCACATTGTCGGCATACTTTATAAATTTATAATTACCGGGTTCTGCGGGCAGCCACAATACAGTATCGCTCTGTGCCAATAGCCGAATGGATACAGTAAGGATAACAGCAAGAAAAAGAAAAAATCTCATCGTACGAGTGGCGCACGCGAATGTAGCTTATTTTCCCGAAACCATTCAATGCATTCTGTCTCCGCGAATGTCTAAATGCTGCAATACTTTTTCCTCTGTCTGTAGCCAGCTTTGCCATGCTTCCCGCACCTGTGCAGCCGGATAGAACTTTTCTGCCAGCTCTATGAACAAACGATAATGTGCCGCCTCCGAAACCATAAACTTGTAGTAGAACTTCCGCAGCCGTTCGTCCTCCAACTGTTGCGACAATAGCCTGAAGCGCTCACAACTGCGCGCTTCTATCATGGCGCTGATCATGAGCTTATGCAACAGCTTTTCATTGCCGGGTATATTCTTAGGCTCGTTTTGCAACAAAAGATTTACGTAGTCGTCCTTCCTTTGCCGGCCCATCTTATAGCCGCGCTGCTTCATTTCCTCCCACACCATTCTGAAATGGCCCCACTCTTCGGTCACAACAGGCGCTAATGCATTGATGATCTCCGGTTCGGGATATCGTTGAATAATGGAAATACATTGTGTTGCGGCCTTCTGCTCGCAAAATGCGTGGTCAGTCAGTATTTCCTCCAGTGTTATTGCTGCAAGGTCTGTCCATCGCGGATCGGTAGGCATTACCAACCCCAGTATGCTATTGTCCGATGTGCTCATTCGATCTTAGGCGGCCAAATCATTCATTGCCGCACGCTTGCAATATTATTGCAAATCCGGCACACTAAAAATGACCTACCTGATCAAAGTAATATCTCCCTTTCTGATGATCTGTGTTTGCAATAC
>Ga0164297_10006166_pt1 | contig 10062 bp, 10 predicted proteins | sample GEODES058metaG_FD_113539 | JGI IMG/M metagenome (GOLD analysis project Ga0164297, IMG submission 113539) | Dystrophic lake water microbial communities from Trout Bog Lake, Wisconsin, USA - GEODES058 metaG | ecosystem: Environmental > Aquatic > Freshwater > Lake | place: USA: Trout Bog Lake...
GGTGGCGGGGTGGCGGGCCGAACGCCCACTACAGCCGCGCGGTGGTCATCGCACCGGCCAGCTCGTCGGGGATGTCGGGCACCCGCGCGATCGCGTCGAGCAGCGCGTGCGCACAGGCGTCGGCGAGCCGCTCCGCGTCGGTCGTGGGGTCCATGATGCGCTGGCGACACACCTCGAAAGTGAGCGCCAACCAGCCGTGCAGGATCACCCGCAGGTCGCGCTCCACGTCGGGTTGCAGCGCCCGGTTGTCCTCCATACCCTGAACGACCTCGGCGATGCGCGACATGATGTGTTCGGTCTGACGGTTCTTGGCTTCGTCATCGATGCCGAGCAGCACTGGGTCGGAGCGCCCGAGGCCGACGTACGCGGCCCACGCGGCCTCCGGGTTCTGCCGGTGATAGTCCATGTAGGCCAGCACCCCGGTCCGGATCTCCTCGAACATCGTGATGCCGGCGGGCGGTGAACTGTTGGTGGCCGCGTACAACCGGTCGGCTTCCTCCTTGACCACCGCGGCGAAAAACGTCCGCTTGTCGGGGAAGTAGTGGTACATCAGCGCCCGGGACACCCCGGCGCGCTCGGCAACCTCGTCGATGCGGACCTCGTCGTAGGGTTTCGTCCCGAAGATTTCCGAACCCAACGCGAGCAGCTCGGCGCGCCGATCGTCGGGGGACAGCCGTCTTCTCGCCGTCGGCATGGGGCCGATAGTACCGATCGCGTATGAGACGCCCGCAACTGTTTTGGTGGGCGCCACGATGCATCAGGCGTCGCCAGCATCAGGCTTCGACACGACACATGAGCGCGGGGCAGTCCGGGATCTGCCCCGACGCCTATGAGAAGGTGACCAACATGGGCCTTCGTGGTGAATCGGCGATCGTCGGCTACACCGAGCTGCCGGCGAGCAAGCGGCCGACGGGGCCGCTGGAGTCAACCCTGGAGCAGTGGGCGCGCCTGGCCGCAGCGACCCTCGCCGACGCGGGTCTGCCGGCTTCCGAGGTCGACGGCATCTGCACGGGGCACCTGCAGGAGTCGCGACTCTTCGCCCCCTCGACGATCGCCGAATACCTGGGGGTGAAAGCGAATTTCGGCGAGATGGTCGACCTCGGCGGGGCCACCGCGGCGGCGATGGTGTGGCGGGCCGCCGCCGCGATCGAACTCGGCGTGTGCGACGCAGTGCTGTGCGTGCTGCCGGGGACGCCGCTGACGCCGGTCAGCGAGAAGAAGCCCCCCGCAGTCAGCGACTCGCTGCATTTCGGCGGTTCGAGCAATGCGTACGGCTCCCCTCAGGCGGAGTTCGAGATCCCGTACGGCACCCTCGGCCAGAACGGCCCCTACGGCCGGGTCGCCACCCTCTACGGCACCGTCTACGGCTACGACGAGCGTGCGATGGCCAAGATGGTCGTTGACCAGCGCATCAACGCCAACCACCATCCCGGTGCGATCTTCCACGACGTCGCGATCACCGTCGACGACGTCGTCAACAGCCCGGTCATCGTCTCGCCGCTGCACATGCTCGAGATCGTGCGGCCGGTGATGGGCGGGGCCGGGCTGCTGGTGACCAACGCCGACCTCGCGCGGCGATCGTCGAACCGGCCGGTGTGGGTCAAGGGCTTCGGGGAGCGGGTGCCCTACAAGATGCCCATGTACGCCGAGAACCTGCTGGAGACCCCGATGATCAAGGCCGCCGGGTCGGCGTTCTCGATGGCCGGGCTGACGCCCGCTGACATGGACATGGTGTCGATCTACGACTGCTATACCATCACCGCCCTGTTGAGCCTGGAGGGCGCGGGTTTCTGCGCCCCGGGCAAGGGCCTGCAGTTCGTAGCCGAACATGATCTGACCTTCCGCGGGGACTTCCCGATGAACACCGCCGGTGGGCAACTCGGCTACGGCCAGGCCGGTTTCGCCGGGGGCATGCACCACGTCTGCGATGCAGCCCGTCAGATCATGGGCCGCGCAGCGTTGACCCAGGTCGCCGACTGCAACCGGGCGTTTGTGTCCGGCAACGGCGGTGTCATGGCCGAACAGATCTCCCTGGTTCTGGAAGGCGATTAGCGGTGAGCGCACTCAGCAGGCCGATGCCGGTCCCGACGCCGACCACCCAACCTTTCTGGGATGCGCTGGCCGAGCACAAAATTCGCATCCAATATTCGCCGTCGTTGCAACGTTACGTGTTCTACCCCCGGATCCTGGCGCCCGGCACCCTCGCCGACGACCTCGAGTGGCGCGAGATCTCGGGGATGGCCAAGTTGTACGCCTTCACCGTCGCCTACCGGCCGATCGCGCCGCACTTCGCAGACGACGTCCCGCAGATCATCGCCGTCGCACAATGGGATGAGGGTCCGCGGTGCGCCACCGAGATCGTCAACGCCGAGCCCGAACAGCTCAGGGTGGGCATGCGGATTCGGCCGGTCTTCGTCGACTTCCCCGAGGATGGGATCACGATGCTGCGTTACGAGCCTGCGTGAGGCCGACTCAGATCGCGAGTCGTGGTTGGAACAGGTCGAGCCAGGCCGACATGCCGAGAATCCGTTCCAGTCGGGACCGGTCCACCGGCTGCAGCGAGTCGGGATCGAGTCGGATCAGGTGCTCGAGTGCGTTCCGGTCGACCACGTTGAACAACGTGTCGCTGCCACTGGTGAGTAACTCTCGCGCTTGAGCGCGGATGTCGTTGATGTACAGGGGATCTGAGGTGCTGGGGTATGGGCTCTTGACCCGCTGCACCACCGATTCGGGCAGGATGTCGCGGACCGCGCCCCGCAGCAGGCTCTTCTCCCTGCCGTCATAGGATTTCATCGACCACGGAGTGTTGTAGACGTACTCGACCAAGCGGTGATCGCAGAACGGCACCCGAACCTCTAACCCCGCCGCCATGCTCAGCCGGTCCTTGCGGTCGAGCAGGATTCCCAGGTGCCGGGTGAGATGCAAATAACTCATCACCCGCATCCGGTGGGTGAACTCGTCTTCGGTGGCGAGGCGTTCGATTTCCGCGACGGCGTCGACGTGCCGGTTCCGCAGGTAGGTTCCCAGATCGAGTTCCGCGCGCAGGGCTGGGGTGAGGATGTACCCGCTGGCGTCGGTGAATTCCGCCTCGATCTCGATCCACGGAAAGGCATCCGTCCGCTGAATCTGTGGGTCATGGAATTGCCGGTACCCGCCGAAGATCTCGTCGGAGGCCTCCCCGGACAGCGCCACCGTCGACTGCTGGCGGATCGCTGCGAACAGCAGGTGCATCGAGGCGGCCTGCTCGAGGCCGCCCACCGGGAGTTCCAGGGCTGCGATCACCGTGCGCCGCAGGCCAGGATCGGACAGCCGACGGTGGTCGAGCACGATGTCGGTGTGCTCGGACCCCACGTAGGCGGCGACCTCGTGCGCATACGGGGTATCGCGGGTGGGGTGCATGTCGCTGGGCGTGAAGTTCTCGTCCTGGTGGGCGAAGTCGACGGCGAAGGTCCGCACCGGCGTGCTCAGCGCGCGGGCGGACAGCGCGGTGATCGCGCTGGAATCCAGCCCGCCGGAGAGCAACACGCATTCGGGGACGTCGGCGACCAACTGCCGCGCAACGATGTCATCGAGCAGCTCGCGCACCCGGGAGACCGTGGCGTCGAGATCGTCGGTGTGCGGCCGCGACTCCAGCCGCCAGTAGGTCCGCTTCCGGATCCCGTGCTCGTCGACGGTGACGATCGTTCCGGGCTCGACCTCCCGCATGCCCTTCCAGATCGCGGTCCCCGGGGTTTTCACCGGCACGATCAGCTCGCGTAACCCCTCGAGGTCGACCTCGCGGGGAGCCAGCGGGTTGGCGAAGATCGCCTTCGGCTCGGAGCCGAACAACACGCCACCAGCAGTGGGGTAGAAGAAGAATGGCTTCACCCCCATCTGGTCGCGGATCATCACCAGCTTGCGCTCGCGGGAGTCCCAGATCGCGAACGCGTACATCCCGTTGAGCCGGTCGGCCAGTTCCTCGCCCCACTGCAGGTAGCCGCGCAACACCACTTCGGTGTCGCTGGACGTTTCGAAGCGGTGTCCCTTGGCGGCCAACTCCCGGCGCAGCTCGGTGAAGTTGTAGGCCTCGCCGGTGTAAACCATGGCCACGTCGCCAGCTGGTGTGGAGACCACCATCGGCTGTGCGCCGCCGGCCAGGTCGATGATCGCCAGCCGACGGTGACCCAACGCCACCTCGGGCCGCAACCACACGCCGGCCGCGTCGGGGCCCCGGCACGCCATGGTCTCGGTCATCGCGTCGATCACGGCCCGCTCCCGGGTCAGATCCCGGGAGTAGTCCACCCAGCCGGTCATTCCACACATGTCAATCAGCCTCGGACGCACTCGATGAAGGTGACCGGCGGGACATCCATGAACGTCGACCAGAACTGACGGTCATGCTCGGCCGGCGCGTCAGGAGACAGCCTCGGCGTGTGCCAGCGGACCTCGGCGAAACCCGCCCGGGCCAGCGCCTCCTCGTGCGCGGTGACGCTGAGGTGGTAGTTCTCGATCGTGAACGGACCGTCGTGCAGGTGGAACGTGAAGCGGATCGGTGCGCCGTCCCGCCAGTCGCCGTCCGCGGCGGTCTCGAATCCGTAGTGGCGGTACGACGGGGCGGCGGTGAAGTCGAGGGCCGGGTTGGCGTTGACGGTGACGAAACGCCCTCCCGGTTTCAGAGACCCGGCGATTCCATCGCACATCGCCTGCAACTCCTGCCGGGTGCGGGCGTAGTTGAGCAGGTAGGCGGCCACCGTCAGGTCGACCGGGTCGACGGCCGGCAACGCGCGGGCGTCGGCCACCGCGTACGTGATGCCCAGCGGCTGTCGGGCCTCCTGGGCTTGGGCCAAGGCGATCATGCCCGCCGACAGATCCAGCCCGGCCACCCGCGCGGCCCCGCGGTGGGCGAGCAGACGGGAGTAGAAGCCCTCCCCGCACGCGAGATCAAGGACGCTCAGCCCGGTCGGGTCGCCGACCAGACCCAACAATGTGAAGCACTCGATGTGGCTGCGCCACGACTGCTGCTTGGACCGCTGGTACTGCTCGGCGATCGGGTCGTAATCGGTCGCCACGGGTGAGTCACTTGATTTCGGCGAGCACGGTTCCCTGGGTGATGGCGGCACCGGCCTCGACGGCGAGGCCGGTGATGGTGCCGTCTTTGTGGGCGGTGACGGGGTTCTCCATCTTCATCGCCTCGAGGACCACGATGAGGTCGCCGGTGGCAACCGTCTGGCCCTCCTCGACGGCGACCTTCACCACGGTGCCCTGCATGGGCGCGGTCACCGCGTCTCCGGAAGCCGCAGCGCCCCCGTGCGACCCGCGCTTGCGCGGCTTCGGCTTCTTGCGGATGACACCGGCCTCGCCCCCGTTGCCGGCGGAGCCGTTGCCCAGGGCCAGGTCACCGGGCAGGGACACCTCGAGTCGGCGGCCGTCGACCTCGACGACCACCTTCTGCCGCGGCCGGGCGTCTTCGTCGTCGTCGAGTGTGGCGGACCCGGTGAAAGGCTCGACGGTGTTGTTCCACTCGGTCTCGATCCAGCGGGTGTGCACCGTGAAGCCGTTCTCGTCGCCGATGAACGCCGGATCGGACACCACGGCGCGGTGGAAGGGGATGACCGTGGCCAGCCCCTCGACCTCGAATTCGTCGAGCGCGCGCCGGGCTCGCGCCAGCGCCTCGGCGCGGGTTGCCCCGTACACGATCAGTTTGGCCAGCATCGAATCGAACTGGCCGCCGATCACCGAGCCGGTTTCCACGCCCGAGTCCAGGCGCACGCCCGGCCCGCTCGGGGGGTGGAACCGGGTCACCGGGCCGGGGGCGGGCAGGAAGCCGCGGCCGGCGTCCTCGCCGTTGATCCGGAACTCAATGGCGTGCCCTCGCGGCGTGGGGTCCTCGGTGATGTCGAGTTTCTCGCCGTTGGCGACCTTGAACTGCTGCAGCACCAGGTCGATGCCGGCGGTCTCCTCGGTGACCGGGTGCTCGACCTGAAGGCGGGTGTTGACCTCGAGGAACGAGATCAGGCCGTCCTGGCCGACCAGGTACTCGACCGTGCCGGCGCCGTAGTAGTGGGCCTCCTTGCAGATCCGCTTGGCCGAGTCGTGGATCTCCTTGCGCTGGAAGTCGGTGAGGAACGGCGCCGGGGCCTCCTCGACGAGCTTCTGGTAGCGGCGCTGCAGGGAGCAGTCGCGGGTGCCCGCGACGACGACGTTGCCGTGCTGGTCGGCGATCACCTGCGCCTCGACGTGGCGCGGCTTGTCCAGGTAGCGCTCCACGAAGCACTCGCCGCGCCCGAACGCCGACGTCGCCTCGCGGACGGCCGACTCGAACAGCTCGGGAATCTCCTCGAGGGTGCGGGCCACTTTCATGCCGCGGCCCCCGCCGCCGAACGCCGCCTTGATGGCGATCGGCAGGCCGTATTCCTGGGCGAACGCGACTACCTCGTCGGCGTTCTTGACCGGGTCGGGGGTGCCGGGTACCAGAGGCGCCTGCGCGCGCGCGGCGATGTGGCGGGCGGTGACCTTGTCGCCGAGGTCGCGGATGGACTGCGGGCTGGGACCGATCCAGATCAGGCCCGCGTCGATCACGGCCTGGGCGAAATCGGCGTTCTCCGAGAGGAATCCGTAGCCGGGGTGGATCGCGTTGGCCCCGGACTTCGCCGCCGCGTCGAGGATCTTGCCGAAGTCGAGGTAGGACTCCGCCGAGGTCTGGCCGCCCAGGGCGAACGCCTCGTCAGCCAGGCGCACGTGGGGCTCCGCGGCGTCGGGCTCGGCGTAGACGGCCACGCTGGCCAGGCCCGCGTCGCGGGCCGCCCGGATCACCCGGACAGCGATCTCGCCGCGATTGGCGACGAGCACCTTGGAGATCCTCGAGTCGGCGTGACTCACCACTGCGCCTCCTTGTCGGCGTGTCTGAAGGCGATGGTCGTCGCGCTTCTCTAAGAGGATTTCTTATGACAGTCTTACCTTGACGTCGCTGGAAGTGTAAGCGCCGCGCCGTCCGGCCGACGAGGCGGTGCCGTATTTCTCAGGACTCGCGCAGTCGCCGCTTGATGCGGGCCAGCATCGCCGACATGCCGCGCAGGCGCAGCGGGCTGATCAGCGCTGCGAGGCCCAGATCGGCGTAGAAGTCCTCGGGTACCGCCAGGATGGCGGCGGCCGGTTGCCCGTCGAGGCCGGCGGCCAGGATCGAGGCGAATCCGCGGGTGGTCGGCGCCTCGGCCGGCGCGCTGAAGTACAGCCGAACCCGGTCGGGGTCGCTCGCGTCGACGTGCAGGAACAGCGGTGACTGACACTCGGGCACCGGCTCCATCGCCGCCTGCGCGAGGCCGTTGGGCAATTCGGGCAGGTCGTCGGCAAATTCCAGGAGGAGTTTCAGCTTGTCCTGGCCGGAGACTTCGGCGAAATCGGACACCACCTCGGCGAGCGGCGCGGGCAGGCTCATCGGGCGGGGCCGGCTCCCGGCGCCTGCCCCGGAGCGGTGCCGCCGACGATCGGGACCCGGACGGTGTTGCCCCACTCGGTCCACGATCCGTCGTAATTGCGCACGCCGGGCGTGCCCAGCAGGTGGGTGAGGACGAACCAGGTGTGGCTGGATCGTTCGCCGATCCGGCAGTAGACGATCGTCATGTCATCCGGGCGCAGGAAATCGTACAACTCCTCAAGTTCCGCGCGGTCGCGGAACCGTCCGGATTCGTCGACCGCGCGGCTCCAGGGAATCGACCGGGCGGTGGGGATGTGCCCACCACGCAGTACCCCCTCCTCGGGGTAGTCGGGCATGTGGGTGCGCTTACCGGTGTACTCCTCGGGCGAGCGCACGTCGATCAGCGGCTGGCTGCCCAGCGCGGCGAGCACGTCGTCCTTGAACGCCCGGATGGGCTCGTCATTGCGCGCCACGACGGGGTACCCGGTGCTCGAGGTGGTCGGAACCTCGAGGGTGGTGTCGCGGCGCTCGGCCAGCCACAGGTCGCGTCCCCCGTTGAGCAGGCGCACGTCGCGGTGGCCGAACAGGGTGAGCACCCAGAGCGCGTAGGCGGCCCACCAGTTGCTCTTGTCCCCGTAGATCACCACCGTGTCGTCGCGGCCGATGCCTTTGCGGTTCATCAGGTCGGCGAACTGCTCGCCGTTGATGTAATCGCGGACCAGGGGATCGTTGAGGTCGGTATGCCAGTCGATCTTGACCGCGCCGGGGATGTGGCCGACGTCGTACAGCAGGACGTCCTCGTCGGATTCGACGATCGCCAGGCCGGGCGTGCCCAGGTTGGCCGATAGCCAGTCGGCGGTGACCAGCCGTTCGGGGTGCGCGTACTGGGCGAGCGTGGGACTTGGGTCAGGCGCGAGTGCCACGCGATCGAGCCTACGCCGCCGCGTCGGCCCTCCGCCCGGGCGCCGAAGAGCCGCGACACGTAAACGGCGCACATGACACGCCGCGGCGGGCCGCCACGGTTGCAGTCTCGACGATCCCCTATCTCGCGGATCCGGGCCACAGTTCGTGCACCGCCACCCCGGCGCGCCCCAGCATCTCCCTCACCAACGGCAGGCTCACGCCGATCACGTTGGAGGGATCGCCCTCGATCCCGTCGACGAACCAGCCGCCCAGTCCATCCAGCGTGAACCCTCCCGCCACCTCCAGGGGTTCGCCGTGCGCGACGTAGGCATCCAGGTCCGCTGCCGCCGGTGTAGCGAAACGCACTGTGGTGCAGACCGATTCGATCTGGCGATGGCCTACCTCACCGTCGCGCAGGCGCAGCAGGCAGTGCCCGGTGTGCAGCTGGCCGGACCGTCCTCCCATCTGATGCCACTGGTCCACCGCCGCAGCGGCCGAGCCGGGCTTGCCGCAGAGGCGGCCGTCGAGGGACAGCATTGAATCGCAGCCCAGGACAAGGCAATCAGCCGCAACGGGGCTCTCCAGTCCGGCGGCCACCCGTTCGGCCTTCGCGGCCGCGAGCGCGCTCACCACGACGGCCGGGGAGGCATCCGGGCCCAGGCTGGCGACGATCGTGTCCTCGTCGACCCCGGACACCTGCACCATCGGATCGACACCGGCCTGGCGCAGCACCCGAAGCCGGCCCGCGGACGCCGACGCCAGAACCAGTCGGATCACTGTGTTCGGGTCACTGTTTCAGATAGGTCATCTGCTGCATGGTCAGCCGCTGTTGGTTGGACATCGCGAAACGCAGCCGCTCCACCGGACGCCCCCAGCGGCTGCTCTCGGGTTGTGCCGGCGCCGGGGCGCCGCCGGCACCGGCCAGCACGGTAATGAGCGCCGCCAGCTCGGCGTGGGTGGGTGTGCCCTTCAGGATCAGGATGTGCGGCTCGTTCCGGGTGCTCTCAGAACCCGCACTCGCATTGCTCACAGCGGAATGTTCCCGTGCTTCTTCGGGGGCAGGTGCGCGATCTTGCGTTCCAGCAGGCGCAGCGCGGTGGCGATGTAGCCGCGGGTGTGCGACGGCGGGATGACCGCGTCGACGTATCCCCGCTCTGCGGCCACGTACGGGTTGACCAAAGTGTCCTCGTATTCCTGCTGCAGCTGCACACGCAACGTGTCGACGTCCTCGCCGGCCGCGGTCGCCTCCTTGAGTTGCTGGCGGTAGACGAAGCCGACGGCGCCCGAGGCGCCCATCACCGCGATTTGGGCGGTCGGCCAGGCGAGGTTGACGTCGCAGCCCATGTCCTTAGAGCCCATCACGCAGTAGGCGCCGCCGTAGGCCTTGCGCGTGATCACCGTGATCTTCGGAACGGTGGCCTCGCCGTAGGCGTACAGCAGCTTGGCGCCGCGCCGGATGATGCCGTTGTACTCCTGGCCGGTGCCCGGCAGGAAGCCCGGGACGTCCACCAGCATGACGATGGGGATGTTGAAGCAGTCGCAGGTGCGCACGAAGCGGGCGGCCTTCTCCGCGGCGTTGATATCGAGGCAGCCGGCGAACTGCGTCGGCTGGTTGGCCACGATGCCCACCGGGCGGCCGTCGATGCGGCCGAACCCCACGACGATGTTCTGCGCATAGCCGCTTTGCACCTCGAGAAACTCATCGTCGTCGAGGATCCGGGTGATCACCTCGTGCATGTCGTAGGGCTGGTTGGGCGAGTCGGGGA
>Ga0164297_10006167_pt1 | contig 10060 bp, 11 predicted proteins | sample GEODES058metaG_FD_113539 | JGI IMG/M metagenome (GOLD analysis project Ga0164297, IMG submission 113539) | Dystrophic lake water microbial communities from Trout Bog Lake, Wisconsin, USA - GEODES058 metaG | ecosystem: Environmental > Aquatic > Freshwater > Lake | place: USA: Trout Bog Lake...
CGCTCAGGGCTGCCACATCATCGATTCAGTCGAACATTCGGCAGATTTCGGCTGTTCGGCAGCCGCTAGGCGCGTTGTGGACATCGCCGCCGCTTCTCCGCACGTAGATGCTCAAGTAGCCGCCAACGATGCGTTTTTTGCGGCGCAAGAATGAGCGCCGCGCGCCAGAATGACGCGAAAAACAGCGCAAGAGCCCGCCGCAGGCGCGACTTTTGCCTGCCACGTGGCAACTTTTGCCGGCGACGGCCGCGACTGTGCGACTAGACTTTTGCGGGGAAGGGAGACGACTATATGGACAGTGCCTACGTTTGGCCGGGCCAAAGTACGTCCTTCCCGTCGCCATTTCGTTTTCCGTCCTCCATTCAGCACACGTGCATATGTAAATCAAGGCCAATCCGGCATTTTTCACAGGCAGCTGGGAGCGTCGTGTACTGCGCCCTGAAGCTCTTTCGCAACAGTGGCCTTCGAGCGGCGTCACTGCCAGCCCGCGACATGAATGGCACTGCTCTAAAGGAGCATGGAGTGCATGCCATTGATAAAGACGACGACGAGGAGGAGGAGGAAGAGTTGGCAGTTGCTGTTGAAGACGAAGGGGACGAGGATGAGGACGAAGACGAGGACGAGTCGTCCAGCAGTGACGAGGAAGGAGAAGCTGGCGCGCAGACAGAACACGGCGGTGAGGACGCGACGGTGCGTGGGCGCAGAGCCCGGAGTGGCCTTGCAACTACCACTATGTAAGGTGCTGACGCACGCTGCTGCGCGACGCAGGTGACTCATGAACGTGTCTCGTCTGCACAGCGGGTGTGTGTGCGCGTGTGTGGACTGTGTCTGCGCCACCGCAAGCCGCAGGCTATGTATGGAGACGTGACGAACTGTGGTCTCTCACGCCCTGTTCTCATGTCCGCGACGCAGGCTGCGACTGAGGTCTTTGTGGGCGGCTTGTCATTCGAGGCGACAGAGGAGGACGTCACGGCGACTTTCTCCGTCGCCGGTGACATTGCAGAGGTGGGTAAATGACAGAGAGACTGTCTTCCTCCACTCAGCAACGGTCGCTAAATCATGCCATCTGTGCCCCGCAGGTCCGCTTGATGCGTGACAAGGACACTGGCGTCGGCAAAGGCTTCGCATTTGTACGATACAACGATCCAGAATCAGCCACTGTGAGTTGTTCCATGCTGTTCATTGTGCGCGTGAGCTGAGACTGACGCCTTCATTCAACAGATGGCCATCGAACATTTGGATGGTATTGAAGTGTGCGGTCGTCCTGTGGGCGTAGTGCGGTCGCAGGCCAACACGAGGCTGTTTGTTGCAGGGTGCGTCGGTGATTGACGCTCTTGATGAGACACGTAATCGCCATGACTGACATCGTGTGCAGACTCCCTTGGGCATGGCTGGATGAGCAACTGGAGACTGCTCTTTCAGACGCCAAGGCACGTGATTGCTGGCAAAGGAGTGCAGTTGACCCCATCGCTGACGACCACCTGGCCTGCTCGCAAATTTGCCAGGTCCGCGGCGTGGAGGAGATTAGTGTGGCGATGGACGCTGCAGCGGAGGATGGCCCTCAAAGCCGGGGTCACGCCATCGTCCGATTCTCCTCACATTCCGCGGCGCTGTACGCGCTGCATGTGCTCAACGACCGCGGCCTGTTCTTGAACGGTAAGCGCGCACGCCGCATCAAGGCTGAGTGGGCGCGCGAGGCGCCCACCGCGGAGGCGCTTGAAACCGTGACCACCGTGTTGGTCACGCGCCTGCCGCCTGATTGGGACGCGGATGCGTTGAAAGCTGAATGCGAGGCGTATGGCACCGTCGTCCATGTGGCACATGCCAAGAGTATGAGGCAGGCGCAAAAGCAGCAGGACTTTGGGTACGTGCGCTTCGAGGACCGAGCATCAGCTGAGCGCGCACAGGCAGGCCTCAACGGCAAGTCTGTGACACATGGTGAGACGGTATTCGTGTTGGAGGCTGCATTTGCGCGGCCACGAGCGGATAGAGATGGCGCTGGGCAACGAGCTTCTGGACGCAGTGGGCGCGGTCGTGGTGGTCGAGGCGGTCGAGGTGGCGAGCACGGCAGCGCAGGGCGAGGGCGACATAGTAGTGGCAGAGGAGGCGGAGATGGGCCAAGCAGGCCGCGGTCTGGTCGTGGAGGGCGCGGCACCGTATCGATTGTTGAGGACAGTGTGACTCTGGGCCATCTCGTGGATGCTATCAAGGCCAAGACTCCGGCAGCGCCAGCATCAGAAGATGCGCCGCCATCAGAGCAGCCCAACGGCGGCGCAGCCATGTCGTCCCCTCGCGGGCAGGACAGGGGTTTCGGACGAGGTAAACGCGAGGGCAGCGGCCCACGCTCACATGGTGGTGCTGGCCGCGGTGGCCGGGGCGACAGAGGCGACAAGCGACCTCGAGTTGGTGGTGGCTACAGCGGTCCGCCAACGCTGTTGCAGCCCCCCGCCGCATATGCGTACCCACAGCAGCAGCATGCGCATGCGCATCATATGCAGCATCATGCTCAAGCGCAGTACGCCATGATGATGCAGCAACAAGCGCATGCCCAGGCAGCGATGGCCCAGCACTACGCCTCCATGGTGGGCATGCCACCGCACGCACACACGCTCATGATGCAACATGCGGCTGCGGCTGCAATTGCGGCTATGCATGCTCAGCAGCAGCAACAGCAGCAGCCGTACTATGGTGCTGCAGCAGGGTATGGTGCTGCCTGGAACATACAAGCGCCGCCGCCACAAGGGCCTGGAGGACCACCAACGTGATTCAGGCATATACATGGATGGCATTCACGAGTTGTCTCTCTCATCGTCGTCGTCCAAACTGCCCCACAGCCCGCTTCGCCGGTCCGCCACTTGCGCACTTCCTTGCGGCTTCATCACGGACACTGTCTGCGCATGCCTCCGCATCAGTCCCGTGTCGTGTCGTGTTGACACAAGCAAGTCTAACGCAACCTTCTGCACCTCCCGCTGTCGCTCAGCGACTTCGCCTGCCGCGCGTCTAGCGTCCGCAAGCTCTGCAACTGCACTCTCGTGAGTCGGCTGCAGCTGTAACGCTCTTTCGTAGCTCGCAACAGCGTCGACATGCCTCCTAGCTTCCGACTGTGCTCGCGCTAAGGTCACAAACGCGTCTGCCCACAGAGGAGCACCTCGGACAGCACCTGTTGAGACGTTTCACAATGTCAGCTGCTGAAGAATTCGCGATCAAACAGCCTTGCAACGCACGCTCTGCGCATGCAATTGCTTTCCAGAAGTCACCGAGCTGCAAGTACGCCTGCGCCATGGTCTCGTGCAGTTCTGGCCGTTGAGGAGTGAGCTCCAGTGCGCGCTGCCAGCTCAGTAGCGCTTTGTGCCAGTCCCCTGTTGACTCAGCAATGGTGTTTCCCTCGTCTTGGAGTCTCCTGGACCGCAGACGCGCGTCTGCTGACGTAGCCAGCGCGTCACTCACTTCACCTTTGGGCGTAGCCTCTTCGGCAACGTCAACGGGCTCTCGTAGCTCGACGAAGGTGTGTAGGCGCTTCCTGCCAAGCTTGAACGTCACACTGCTGCGCGACGCCTGCGCCATGACTCGGTGTAGAAGACGTGCGCAGACGTGGACAACGGGCACTGTGAGAAGGCTTCAAATTGACTGCCACATCATCACGCGCTCGTCGAAGAAGAAGCCCCCCGAGGAAAGCTTGTTTTGGACGCATACTGATGGCGGCGACGCCGCTGCTGATGTGCCAGCGCATCGGATGCTCTGCGCGCTACAATGAAGCCAGCAATCCAGAGGGTGGCTGCCGCTACCACTCCGGCGCGCCCGTGTTCCATGACGGGATGAAGGAGTGGCCTTGCTGCCGCAAACGGAGCCACGACTTCCAGTTGTTCATGGACATACCGGGCTGCCGAGTGGGAAGGCACACGCAGGAGAAGCCTGACGCCCCAGCTTCAGCTGCGCCTGCGCCGGTGGCGGCCCCCGTTAAGCTGGTGGTGTCATCCTCACAGAGCACAGATGCCGCGAGTTGTCCCCGCTGCCGCCAGGGGTTCTACTGCTCAGAACACGAGGCAGGAGGCGTGCAGACACAGGCACCCGCTGCGCCTCCACCGCCACCGCCTGTGGCTGAGTCGGTGGACCCTGATGTAGAGCAGACGTGCAGAAACGCAGGCTGTGGGCGGCGCTTCAAGGAACGCGACAATAGTGACCAAGCAGTGCGTCGCCATAACTTGTCTTTCCTTTTCTTTTCGCCTGTGCTTACCCCTCTATGCCTCAGTGCAATTATCATCCTGGGCCGCCCATCTTCCACGAGCGTGCGAAAGGGTGGAAATGCTGCAACAAGACAAGTACAGACTTCGATGACTTTCTAAAGATTGCTGTCTGCACTACTGGCAGACACAACGCGGCGCCTGTAGGCGCGGGCGCATACGCTAAGAGAAGTTGACTGAGCCACGAGCTCGTGTGTAATACATTACCCCAAAACGGCCTCAACGTCACATGCGAGCACGGCCACGAAGCAGGCGATGCCACCCAGCACTGCGGCAGTCACATGTCGCTGCTTCGTCTTGCTGCTACGCCATGCAGCAGCTTGCAGACTCGCGGAAGTGAGCAGCATGGCCGCCCCGACAGTGTGCGCGACAGTGTCTGTTCTACCATCCAGCACGCGCGCCCCAGGCGGCGCCAGCAGCGTCAGCATGAGTGCACCCAGCTGCACGATGCCCGTGGTCGTGGCTACCGACACGATCACATCTTGTCCAAACCGCGCGCCGCCGCATGCAGTCACACCGCAGAGCAAAGCACCTCGGAGTCCTGAAGCTGCCGCTGTTCGGACGAGCAGGAGTGCGAGATGCAACGGCGCCTGTGATGCAACATCATCGCTATCTTGAGCGTTGACTGCAATGCGTGCAGCTGTGCCCACTGCCAATCCACTGGCTGCGCTGCTTGCAGCCAAGGCGGCCACCAACGCAAGCGTGCCCTTCACAAGCGCGCCCCCTGGCTCTCCATGTCCCGACGCAGGCGAGTACAATGGCAACCCTGTTGATGATGATGCAGCGCCGGGAGGGCGGCCGCGTAGATGGAGGACCAATGCAACGACGGCACCGGCTAAGGCGGCTGCCAGAGCCGCAGGTGCCGCTCCCTGAGTCGAGATTGCCTCCCATCGGCTAGCCACCATGGCCACGCCCATGCCGACGGCCCCGCCCATGCTCGCAGACCAGACGCGGGGGCTGACAGTGCCCCAGATGGGACACCCAGCACTGGTCGTTGGCAGGGTGCTCCGCAGCACGCAGACTGCCCCGAGTGGTGTCGCACCCACAGTCACCGCCGCGAGCTGCACTCCAGTCGCTAGCCAAGGCAGTGCGACTGCAGAGCCGGCGTGTGAGTAGTACCGGCGCGGGACGTGGGCCATCAGTCCAGGACCTGGTTCGACAGTACCACCCACGCCATCTCGCCAGGTGTAGCCGCCACTCGCGACGTACGCCAGCGCGCAACGCAGTCCTTCCAAAGTAGCAGCGGCCAATGTGGCGGCGGTGGCCACTTTGTCTGGCGGGAGGGCTTGAGTTGCATCTGGGAGCAACTCTGCAAAGACCATCCAGAGCATGCATCCCGCGGCAAAGCCCAGCGCGCCGGGAAGTAACTGCTGGAATGCCTCCACAAATAAAAAGGCTGGTACAGCCACTAAAGCCTGCGGCAAATGCGTCACGATGGCCCACAGGGCCGCGGCACCAGGCGGCGTCCCCGCCGTCACCAGCACAGTGGCTACCGCCAAGCCTTCCGGCACATTGTGCACCCCGATGGCAGCATTCACAGCGATGCCTTCTGTCCACCCGGTGCGCCCCGCAAAGGCGACGCCCATGCCTGCGCCCTCACCGAAAGCATGCGCCGTCATGATTGCTAACATGAGCAGCGTCTTGCGCGCCCCACCGCCACGCAAGTGCGCGAACTCTATTTCCCCTGACGCCTGGAGGCGGGCATGCGCTGTGCGGATGAATAGCGTGCCGGCCAGGACGCCCATGACAACTGACGAGCTGCTGTACTGGTGCCCCTGCCGAGCGGAAACAACGCACGGCATCAGCTCGTGTGTGGGAGCAAGTGTGAGGAGTCGAGTTGAGCGCGCCTCGTGGATGAGGTCGAAGGAGGCGGCGAGCATGACACCGCAGGCGATAGCGTTGGCTATTCCCTCCCACTGCGCGCTCAAGCGGCCCAGAAACCAGAACGGGACGGCGCCCAAGCTGTTTGCGTGTGTATAAGCGTCATGTTCACGGTTCAAACTCGAGTGTGGTGGGCTCTGCGCAGCGAGGCACGGGGGATTGTGCTTGGTGCATACACAGGCGACCTGAGCGCGTACCCGGTGACGAACGCCACCAGCGTGGTGAACAGGAACACGCTCCATACTGACACATGGCCTGTCGACTCTACGGCCTGGTGTGCACAGGTGTCAGGGCGGTGGGGCAAGGCACGAGCACGACGGAACAGCAGTTGTGCTGTGGCTCGGTCGAAAGGGCTAGCACGCACCTCGTGCGCAGTGTCCATGGCTTGTCAACCAGCTGGGCTGCCCAATAACGCGGCCTTCTCTGACACGCGGGCGACAAAGGGATGGATGAAAGTTCCCGAGCGTGTCCTTCGCTTCCACTATGTGGCTTGACGCATCGCGCCCGAGCGCTGGATGCTTTGTTCTCGGACACTGCGACAGTTGCCTCGACGAGGGGGGTTCGCTGTGAGCGCCCGCGCTGACGATGGCACACACACTTTGGAAGCGGGCCCTGGGGACTTTGTGGTGATGCAACCCACGCATGGGCGGCGAAAGAATGGTAGTAAATGCACTTCAGGCCGCTGTACCGGCTTGCCGGTCTGGCAGGGCGCGACAGCTGCCTGACAAAAAATGGCCCCGAGGGGTGTTCTCCTTGTGTTCTTCGCCGCTTGCAAAGCTCGACCTTGCGTGCGACCACAGCCGCTCACCTTCGCTCTGCAGCCTTCTGTTCCAGCTTCTTCTGGCGCTTGACGAGCCGGTGCAGGGCAGCCAGTTGCTCCTGCACGGGGGCGCGGCAGTGACGAGTAAGAGAGCAGTTGTGGTCGTATGGGGCCGTGTGCGGTGGTGTGCCCAAGGCCTGCAACCGTGTCTCACGCGCCTTGAGCAACGTCCCCTGCGCCATGAGACGCCTCCGTACCACCGCAAACGCCTCCACGCCACCGAGCGACAGCACCAACCGCGCTGTGGCCACCTTATCGGCTCCGTTCGCGAAGGCCGCGAGTAGCTCCTCCACAGCCTGGCGCCCTGTCAGCGCCTCGCCAGCGCTAGCAGTCGCTCTTGCAGCTGGTGACGCCCGTCCTGGGTCGTCTGCGTCGTGTGGACGGCACAGCGGGCGAGTGAGCGGCGGTGACGGCGCAGGACAGGTCGCTTCGTCACTGCACACAGCAGAACAGAAAGCTAGTAGCTGAAGCCACGCACCTGCGCCGTCACCGCCTCGACGGGGCTGCAGCATCCACGCAACAGGGCTGGCCTGTTCACGCGTTCCCCTGCTCGTGATGAAGAGGCGATGGACGCAGCGCCGTCAGGACGAAGATACAGTCCACATGCGCAACTCATGCACGCTTGGTTCCGCCTCGACAGCGCAGCGCTGAACGCGTGTGATCACGTCCACACGTCAGCACAGCCTCACTTCAGCCGCATGATCGTCCCTCGCGGCCAGAACAGCGCGGCAACGAGCGCTAGGGCATCAACACCACGAGCGCATCTCACTACAGCAACGCACACCGGGACGGCGGGCGCACCTTACTCGCGTCTTTGCACACTCTGTGCATAGGTCAGCTATCTCAAAGGCTTGGTAGATGTCGTGTAGTCAATGCGTCGTCTTGAAACGCGCATTGGCGCCCAGCGCGAAAGGCAACGGCGAGTGGCTTTGAAAGTGGACGTCAGCTGATTTTCTTCCTCTCATTCCCGACGTCTAGTGTCGATAAAGTCGTCCACGGCATCCCAGCCGTGTGAGGCGGCACGCAGCACCAGGGGCGTGGCGCCAGCAGCTGTGTCATCGTCATCCACTGGGTCCACCAGCACGCTTGCCTGGCACGGCCCAGTGGCAGAGGCGCGCCCAGTGCGGCCTACACGATGCAAATGCAATGTCGCGCTCGGGGCTGGGCGCCATTGGACGACGTTACGCACGCATGGGAGATCCAGGCCACGGGCGGCCATGTCCGTGACGACGAGCGCAGCGAGCGCGCCTTCTTGCAAATCATCCAGCAGCTCGCCGCGATGACCCGACACTTTACCGTGGAACGCCGCCACGGGCAGACCGGCTGCGGGACAGACAGCATGGCCATTTAGTACGGGTGGGACGCAAGCTTGAGAGAGGGACGCATGCTGAGACGCACCGTTCTGCAGCAGGGCCGCCACTGCATCTGCCTCAGCAGGCGAATTGGTGAATATGAGAGCTGGGAGACCGGGTGCGAGGCCGCTGGGCTCTCCATTAGATGCCGTCCCATTGTAGTCGTTCAGTGCCTCCAGCAGCGCCACGGCACGCTCTTCTGCGCCATTAACAACCTTGACACGCTGCACATATGATAAGGCGTCAATGTGTTTTCAGGCGCAGCAGGGCAATCTTATTGAATGCACGCACCTGCGCAACTCCTGGCGCAGGTCTGTGCAATCCCTGCGATGCGATGCGCTGCATCTTGACTGGAAACGTGGGCTTGATGGTCTCATCCCACGTCTCCCGGCTCAGGGTGGCGGCCACACACACAAGCTGCACTTGTTGGCCGAAGACGCCGACACCGGCTTCTCCCGCTGCGGAGCGCACCAGCTTGGACACGTCTTCGATAAACCCGGCGCTGAGCAATTCGTCAGCCTCGTCCACGATGAGCACCCTGCACCGCCCTAGCCGCAATCGGCCAGTTTTCTGAAGAGTCAGCGCCGTGCGTGGGGTTGCCACCACAATGTCAGCTGCCTCAAATGCAGCAGCTGCCGCCTGAGGGTCAACTTTCTGAGTGTCAAGCTCACCGCCTTCAGCGCCCGCCCAGGTCACATCTCGCTTGTCAGATGGCGCCGGCGCCGCTGCAGCGCCCTTGCGCGAGGCAGGCGAAGGTGCTTTCTCTTTGCCCAACAAGCGGACGACACACAATGTCCGCGGCGCATCCTCCGGTTGACACCACACAGCAGCCGCTTCAGCAGAGGCCGCAACCTGGATGCCAAGCTCTCGATTTGGCACAATGATCAGCGCCTCCGGGCATGCAGTCGCAGGCACACGGCGCATGGCTTGCGATTTGCCGAGCTGCTTGTACGCGTACAGTCTGGTCGCGAGAGGCAGGCAATACGCCAATGTCTTACCACTACCCGTCTCCGCCAGCACCGCGGCACTCATCCCCTGCACGAGTGCTGGGATAGCGCGTGTCTGGATGTCTGTAGGACGAGCCACACCTGCTGCTTCCAAGCCGGCGCCAGCTTCATGCGACAATCCGAGGCGGACAAACAAGTTTGCGTGTGTTGCGCTCGCCATCGGCAGTGGTAGCGGCATCGCCGTCACCGACGCCTCTCGCTCTCGCAGCTCCTCCACACTGTCCTCCCGTCTCCCGATTTTGAAGCGCGCTTTGCGGTCAAAAGAAGGACGGGCTGCTTGAGGTGATGAGGCTCTCCCACCTGCCCCTCCACGACCTGCCGTCCCTCCTGGTCCACGCTGCTGCTGCTGCTTCTCAGCGACACGACGAGCTGCGCCAGACACACCCGGCGGTGGGCGAGCAGGGCGACGGAGCTGCCCAAACGGGGGTCGTTGCCCCTGACTCACCTTCGCCTCTCTGCCCTCAAAACTCCGGCGCGACTCTTTCGACTCCGACACTCGACTGCGACTCGGCAGGGCCTCATCACTGCTGCGACTGCCACCCTCCTCAGCCTCTTCCAGGTACACGCCTTGCTCGTCCCAAGTGAACGCACGTCTGGCCTCGGCCGCCGCTCGTCGAGGAGTCATGTCGCCTGCAGCCGAGTCAGACTCTACTCCGTTCTCTTCCGCTCGACGTGCGCGTCTCCTGTCGCGACTGTTCTCAGGCGGAGCGGAGTTGCTGCTGCGCTCTGGAGGAGAGGGCCTTGGCGTCAAGTCGCCCC
>Ga0164297_10006171_pt1 | contig 10056 bp, 7 predicted proteins | sample GEODES058metaG_FD_113539 | JGI IMG/M metagenome (GOLD analysis project Ga0164297, IMG submission 113539) | Dystrophic lake water microbial communities from Trout Bog Lake, Wisconsin, USA - GEODES058 metaG | ecosystem: Environmental > Aquatic > Freshwater > Lake | place: USA: Trout Bog Lake...
CTATCACAGTCACCTGGACGGTCCGTTTCTGCGCTGTGTATGACCCCACACACACCGCCGCTTCTCGCCGCTGACAAGGTGTCAACGCAACAGGACGTCCCTAAAGTGCTGAAGGGCAAAGCGCTGCCAGCACTGCTTGCCACTGGGCGCGCCATGGGAGCGAGCAGCATCACATTCGCTGCTATCGGTGGCCTCTTCGCAGCTGTGGACGTGCGTGCCCTCCAGCCCGTTGTGCGAGGCGTTCCAGGGCAACCCTAGGTGTTTGCCACCTTACGCGCGCAACCCCACCCCGCCTGTCGCCTCCAGTGTGTGGCAGAGAACCTGCGTGGCAAGAAGGACGTCTGGAACGGCGCCTGGGGAGGAGCTGCGGCTGGCAGCGTGGTCGGTCTCCGAGGTGCGTGCCTGCTGTGACGCAGCCACCAGCCTCGCGTTCTCACCCTCGACCTGGCTTCACCTGCAGCGGCGTCACTTCCCCTCGGCGTGGGTGCAGCTGCGGCGCTGGCTGCCACTTCCGTGCTGGTCGATACCACAGGAGGCACCTTGAGAGGCGATGGCGTCTTTGAAGACGGGGCAACACAGCCCCGGAAGTACTTCCCGTACGGCATGCAAGCAGCCGGGAAGGCGGAGTGATGCGCATGTTGAGTGTGCTATTCATCAAGAACGGAGATCCAGACGGGGCTACGATTGAGCGTGGCAATGTCCTGCTCAAGCTGCGTGAGCTCCGCCTCGTGCGCTTCCTTGCGCCGCTTCTTCGGATCGGTGTCGCACACCAGGGGCAGGCGTATGTACGCGCTGTTCACTGCCTGCCACTTGCTCTGTAACTGCCCCAGCAACTCAAGGCGCTCCTCTTCAGATAGCTGACGTAGACCAGAAGCCGCCTCCGCCGCTGCCGCTGCCGCAGCGCGTCGGTCCTCCTCCGCCTGCTTCTCTGCTGCTAGCCGGGCTTTGACGTCGGTCAGATAGGCGGGCACCTTCCCGAAATCCGGCTTCGCAGTCGCTAGAGGCGGCGGCGGCGGCGGCTTCTTAGCAGGCGCTAGCATGTTCTCCACCGCATTCGCGAGCACGTAGTTCTTAGAGGACACAAGGCCAAACAAAGGCACCTCGTCCTTGCCCGGCAGTGGCGGCTTTACGTGCTCCTTGGGCCTGCTGGGAGGCGCAGCTACGCGTGGTGTTACGAGCGTCAGTCAGGACGCGGGGGCACCCTGCCCAAGAGGAAGGCAGGCAACGCACGTGGTGGTAGCTCTGGTGCTCCCGAGTGCGCCTTCACGAACGACGCCGGCTCCGGCTTGCTCGTCCCCAGCGGCGGGCCAAATGTGGAGCTCGGCTGTGAGGAGGACAAGAGTCAGCGCCGGGCACAGACAAACGGTGAGCAACAGGGGAGAGCCTGGTCAAACAAGAGCTCGACCGCCGGCCCCGCGTTCAGGACGTTGGTAATGCGGCGCGCATACAGTCGCTAGCACCTTGATAGTAGCATGGGCGCCTCGCATGTCTGTTTGGGTGGGCACGCGAGCGCGTGGCTGTCTGCGGAAAGGAATCCTCGTGGTGAACTCACTCCGCTCAGGAAGGAGCGGCTCTGCTGATGCACGCCGCGATAGCGCTGCACTACCCACTACTTGCGAGATGGTTCTTACGGCGCTAGCACGTTTTGCGCTTTTCGTCCGTGCGAGCACAATTTCTTTCTGCCCTCGCAGAGCAGTTTGCCAGCGCCCCATGTAAGTGCAGTGACCGGCATCAGAGGAGAAATGCAGGCACCGGCGGAGCGCAGTGACTCAGAGAGACCCGTACTCGGTTGAGAGAGCAACCTGCGATGCGGCGCGACCCACTAGGGGCAGCTGCTGCGAGCGGAGTGAAACCGCCCTTCTGGCGGCGCCGCAGCACGCAGCTGGCTGCTGCTCTCGTGCTCCTATTGCTCGTCAGCCCCGTGTTGCAGCTGTCTCACCAACACATGCTCGATTTTCCTGAAGGCTTCCTCGTTCGCAGAGGCCAGCGGGTTGACCCGCACCGCGCTGGCATGGACGCCTTTGTTGGCGACGACGGCGCGCTGTTGCGACAATCGCTTAGGTCGTGGCAAGCAGACGAGGCCAGAGCCGGACGTGTGCGTGACGATGCAACAGCGCTGGCGTTGCAGCGTCTGCACGCTGCGCAGCAAGAGCTGCTCAAGGGCTCCGGGCCTGAAGACGCCGAGCTGCGCAACTGGACGCAGGCCGAGCTGCAGGGTTTCCTATGAAGCATCTTCGTTGATCGGAAATGCGAGACAAATCCAAATAATTACCAACTGAACTGCAATCTACGCCTATCCCTGGCCACACGCTTTTTGCCGCTTTTGCGCTCGTGTAGCTAGTTGGATGACCTACAACAGTGGATAGAGCATCGGCTTCCTAAGCCGGGTGTCGTGGGTTCGACCCCCATCTCGAGCGTCGTTTTGGAGACATTGCTATCGCAGCGCACACATTTCCATGCCTTCTCATTCGTCTCGATTTCTTGTAGCACTCTATCGCCGCGTCAGTACTTTCTCTTTGGTCCGAGCTCACCCTTTGGCCGCGGCGCCTCCCAAATGGCTGGTCCATCGTCCAGTGGCCGCAGCGGCGCGGTGCCTCCCCACGCGGCGGGCAGCAGGGCGGTGTCAACGTATTTGCCAACCACAGCGGCGACGTCCTTGCCCGCCACAAAGTTGATCTTCTCTCGTGTCGCGGGCGCCACGAACGGGGTGATGAGTTTCCAGAGCCCCAGAAAGATGGAGGGCGGCTCCGCAAGCCACAGGTGGCGCATGCGCTCCGGGAAGCCCTTCTGCAGAACGTCGAAGGCCACCTTCATGGCGCTCAGGTCCGCATTTGCGCGACTCATGTTGCGCAGGTCCACCAGGATGCGGAACTGTCCGCCTGGGCCCATGGCACACGAGATGGTGTCCATCACGTAGACGAAGAAGCGGAAGAGCTCCGGCACACCGGCTTTGCCAGTGGGCCTGTGCGCGTTTGCAACCACGATGACGAACGGCAGGCCGTCTCTGCACAGGCCCTGCATGCACACCTTGCGCTGTGACAGCTGGACGGGCACGTCAGACGGGCCTTGGACCCAGCCAAAGGCCGCCCGCCACCGCCGGTGCTCGAGGTACATGGCCGACGCGACCGCCACGTCGTACTTGCGGGCGCGCAGGAAGCGTTCCAGACACGCGTTGCTGCGGTCCTCGTACGCGGTGCACGCGTCTGCGCGGGCACACACACGGGGTCAGGGCAACCACCAAGCTGTGGCGGGAGAGTGTGGCACCCACCACCGTTCCGCGCGGTGCTCTTCCCGCTCGGCTGCAGGCACGTCCACACAGTCCCTCGCAGGGGCCTCCTGCGAACCAATCGCCACCATGCTTCTGCCTTGAGAGGACTGCGCACCTGTGTCGGGCTGTGCCAGCACTATTTTCCGCATGGAGTGAATGAGCTGCAGCCGCTCAGCCTCGGAGCGCTCGTTGCCCGGAAGCATCTGCGCCTCGTCCTCCCAGTCTATGCCCCGCGCCAGATGCTGAGACAATTCCTCCTCGTCCAGGTGGTCGTGATCTGCTGCGTCGTAGTACTCGCTGACATCGCTGCTCACGCTCACGTTGCGTCGGTGGTTGCTGTGGTGAACAGAAGGCGCAGACGTACACATTGCGATGACGCACGCGGTGGCTGGGTGGCGTGCGGTTGGCGAGGGTGCACCTAGGTGCAGAGGCCTCTGCCCTGGCCGGTAGGCTACCCCGAAACCGCGTTTGTCTGTCGCGGTCCCTCGCAAGGCCGGTAGCTGCAGTGCACAGCCTCGGCACAATGCAGGCCCAGTGCACGGTCCTGCTTCCAGCAGGCCCAACTCCCGTGCGAGCAGTGGTCACCTGTGCCGACGGAAGCACCGTCAGCGCCTCCGAGGACGGTCTGCTGCGCGTCTGGAGCGCCGCCGCCGGTGACGCGCCGGGCGAGCCCCGGGCACTGGGGGACGGCAGCAGCGCATGTGCCTGCCTCACTGCTCTCCCTCCAGGGCGCGTCGCCGTCGGCTACGCAGACCGCACACTGCGTCTGTGGACTCTCATTACTGGACGTTGCGACCGTATTCTGCGTGGCCACACGGGGAGCGTCACCGCCTGCTGTGCACTCGCCCAAGCAGCGCAGCCCACGAGTGGCGGATCACCCCAAGCGCTGGCCCACACCGCGCCCCTCCTCCTGAGCGCCGCCACCGACGGGACGCTGCGTGTGTGGAGCACACTCACGGGAGACTGCCACCGCGTGCTCTCTACAGCTGTGGCGGGAGGCCTCACCTGTCTTGCCGCTGTCCCCGCCACCCCAGCGCCGGCGGGGAGCGCCTCCACCGCCGCCACTGCCGCCCTTGTGGCTGGCGGCACACACAGCGGCACCGTGATGCTGTGGGAAACAACGGGCTGGACGGGCGTGGGGCTGCTTCGGGGACACACTGGCTCTGTGCGCTCCCTCCTGCCCCTGCCCGCAGTTCCCGCGCCCAAACTCGTGTCTGGCTCCGCAGACGGCACGCTACGAGTGTGGGACCTGTCAAGTGGCAGCTGCGAGCGCGTGCTTGACGGCCATGACGGAGCAGTCACCGCGTTAGCTCTCCTCGGCGCAGGCCGACTCGTCTCTGCCTGCGTTGACGGCGCGTTACGCCTCTGGCGACCCGCCGCTGGGGCGCTGGATCGCACACTAGAGGCTCAGCCGCATGGCATCACATGTGTCGCAGTCTCTAAGAGCGGCGCACTTATCACTGGCGGAAGTGATGGAAGCCTCTGCGGCTGGACGCCAGGAGGGCCCACGGCTGGAGGCAGCAGCCGCCAGGCAGTCACGGCAACCAATGGCAGTGCGGCGCCTGCATTACCATCGGGTCCGCGGGCCAGTGCGGCGGTGGAGACCATTCTTGCGATGGCGGAGCGCGCCAAGGCAACCGCGCCCGAAGGTTCAGCCACGGGCATCGGTGCTGCACCACGAGCACCAACACCAATGGGCATGGATGTTTCGGCACTCGGCGGCGTCGCGCCGCGGGCGTCGACGAAGATGGGTGCAGCTGCTGATGACAATGTGGCCGGGCTCGGCCTGCAAGGCCTCGTGCAGGCCATGGCGTCAGCCACGGGACGAGACGCATCGTCGCTGCTGGCCCCTGCCGTTGAGGAGTTCCTGGCCTCGGTGCAACTGGCCGATGCAGTCACAGCAGCCACCATTCCTATCCCCGCCGCTGAGTCCCCTAAGCCATCGAAAGCAGCCGTACCTGGCCACGGCGTCGAGCCGACAGCAGCAGTGCCTGTGGCAGAGTACGAAGAGCAGCCCTCCAGCAGCGGCGCGGGCGAGGTGCTGGCTCCGCAGATGCGTGTTGCAGAGGCACGTGCGTACGCTGCTGTCACTGATGTCGCGCCCGCAGCGCCGGTCGAGCCGGAGGTGCAGGCGGCGGCACCAGCGCCCGCGCCCGTCGTGGCAGTGGCAGTGGCGGAGCACTCTATGGTGCCTCGCCTACAGACAGTTTCTGCACAACCGCTGAATGGCTCAGGGAGCGCCTTGGCACTGCGCTCCTCCCTCGCTTCACTGTCTGCATTCTGCGATGAGTGCGATGCAGTGGTTGCGCGAGCAGCAGGCGATGGTGCGGCGTTGGCATTGGCCCGCGACGGAGTGCCCCGAGTCCTGGCAGTCGGCCTCGGCGTACATCGCACGTCGTCCAGCGCACAGGAGCGCGGAATGGCGGCACTTTGCGCCCTGGCAGTGGACGCCGAGGGCGAAGCGCGTGTGGCAGCTGCAGGCGCGGCGGAATGCTGTGCCGCTGCCATGCGTCTCCACCCTCACTCTCCGAGCGTATGCGCCGCTGCTGCAGCGCTGCTGGCCTGCTTCGCGTTCGATGCTGTTGCGGCTAGCCATGCGACAATCACTGGTGCGCTGGAGTTGCTGGCTGCCGCGGCGGCACAGCACGGGGCCAGCAGCGCCGCCTGCGCAGAGCACTGCTGCGCCGCCGTCGCGGCGCTCGCAGCTGCGGGTGTTGAGGACGTCACGCGCCGTCTACGCGCAAGCGGCATCCTTGCACGGCTGGTCAGTCTGCTGCGCAGCGGCGCGCATCCGGGTTGTCCAGCTGTCGTAACCCAGGCCTGTGGCGCACTCATGAACCTCGCCAGCGACGACGCTGGCGAAGCCGCTGTCGTGGCTGCTGGCGGCATCGATGGCGTGCTTGCTGCACTGAAGGCCTACCCGCGCGACATCGACTGCGCGGAGGCGGCCACGGAGTGCCTGGCGAATCTCACCATGAGCGCGGACAACAAAGCGCGCGCAGTGGCTGCAGGTGTGCCGGCAGCAGTCATCACAGCTGCTGCGCTGCATTGCAAGACAAACAGCGCAGTGGCGGCGCAGTGCTGCCGCGTGCTGGCGCACACAGCGCACGGGGCAACGCCGGCTGTGAAGGCTCGCATTGTGGCCCTGGGCGCAACTGAGGCCGTGTCAACCGCTCTGGCTGCCCATCCTCGTAGTGCAGCCGTGGCTGAGAGTGCGGCAGCGCTGTGTGCGGCATTGGCCCAGGGTGGTGATGCCGCTGGCGCGCTGCTGCCCATGCGTGCCTCCCTCATAGCTGCCCTGAACGGCCACCGAGGCGCAGTGCGCGTCTGCACCTCCTGCTGCGCCGCCCTCAGCGCCATGGCTGCCGGCGGCGCTGCCGCCACGCGCGCAGTCGCCGCGTCTGGCGCCGCGGAGGCGGTGCTGAATGCTGCGCGCCAGCATCCGCGCTCAGCACCCGTGCAGGCGGCGGCACTGGCGACGCTGGCAGCTGTGTGCGATGAAAATTTGCCACCAGAGGAGATCCGTCAGGTGGCGGGCGGCGGGGGAGTCACGCTGGCGGTGCAGGCCATGAATAGCCACGGAGGTAGTGAAGATGTGTGTGCTTCTGGCGCTGCAGTCATCGCTGTCTGCTGCGCCGCTGTGCCCGAGATGGTTGCTCGTGCAGTGGCACTGCGTGCACCGGATGCGCTGGTGGCTGCGCTCAAGGCTTTTGGCGGAAGCACAGCCTCAGGCCGCGTCGTGTGCCCCGCAGCCGACGCCATCGCCGCTCTTGCAGGGGCCAGCGACGAGGCATGCGCCGCGTGCGTAACTGCAGGTGCACTTGAGGCTGTGGGACAGGCTATGTGGGCGGACCACAGCGGAGCCGCGATTGCGGGATGCAGCCGAGCACTTGCCAACCTGGTGACGCAGCCAGGCGCTGAAGCGCGTCTCCTAGGCCGCAGCAACAGCGTTCTCCAGGCGCTAATTGTGGCGCTTACGAAGCACTTGTCAGATGCGGAAGTGCAGGCGTGCGGATGCACTGCACTCTCCGCCATGTGCGCTGAGCCTGGGTGTGGGATCGCCGCCATCCAGGCGGGCGGCATCGAGGCCGTGGTTGCCGCGCTTCGGGCACATAGCACGCGTCCAGATGTTCAGCGCGCCGCGAGTGCCGCGCTGTGGCGCCTCGCGTTCGACACGGCGGACGTGGTGCAGGCTTGGGAGCATGCTGCTGGAGCACCTGGCGGCCTTCCTGCGCTCTGGACGGCGCTGCGCATACACGGCGCAACACTTACGCCTGCCCAGCTGGCTATGGGGTCCGCCACCGCGGCGCGGCGGGGAGCGACGGCAGTGGTGCGAAGTGCAGGCGCGCATGTGGATGCTCGCATGCTGCAGGCCGCTCTGCACGGCACCATCGCAGATTTCGTAGCAGCACTGCTGGCGCACGCGCAGAACCTGTTGCAGAACAGCTCCAGCAAACTGAAGGAGAAGCTGAATGCAGCAATGAAGAATATCCCGCTGCCAACGAGCGAGGGCGCGGGAGAGGTGGATATGAGGGACGCATCCAAACGGCAAGACAGATGAGAGTGAAGAGTCATCGACTGGCAGTGCTCTTACAGGCGTGTGTCTACGTCTTGTGTCGTGTACTCGCGGGGCATCATGGGCCTCCCGCGTGGTGCGGCACCGACAATGGATCCGGGAGCAGAGCGCGGTGGCTGACGAGGCGGCAGCGCGTGCGCAGGACGGGGCGGAACAACACTGCGCGCCACCGGCTGCCGCGCCTCCGCGGCCAAGAGATCAGACCGTATTTGCGCAAGGACGGCGTTGCGATGGTCGTCCTCCTCAGTAGCTATCGGGTTGCTCCGCCACCGCCCACCACCGCTAGGCTCGGGCGCCGCGGCAGTCATGCGTGCCACTGACGCTCGCAACGCGTCAGATGTGCGAACTGGAGATGGTGAGCGTCTCTGCTGCAGTCTGCGATCCGCCGACGGGGCTGATGCAGCCGTGGCCAGCTCGATGTCAGCAATTTCGCCGTTTCCAATCGCATCATCCGCCTCCTCGTTCTCCTCGTCAGGATCACAGCAGCTCAACCAGAATGTCCTCGGCCGTGTCTCCTTTGCATCTGCGTCATTTGATGGCAATGTCGCCTTTTTATTGAGGAGCCGTGCACGTGTGAGGTGGAGCACGTGCATCAGCGCTGCCGCAAGCAACGCTGCGCCCTGCAGCAGGAAAATGCCACACAGCTCACGCAGCGTGGTAGGCTGCCAGCTCGATACATTGCTGCCTATTGCTGTTGGGCATTTGAGTGATGAACTAGATGCCATGCCGCCAGGCGACAACGCTCCAGCCAGGAGGACCGACATCGCTCGCGCCATGTCTCCCTGCAGTGACAGCGCCAGGGCTAGCGGCGCCGCTGTTGCGCCGCCTACCTGCTGCATCGACACGGCGGCGCACGCGTTGCTGAAGGCAACATCAGCCTCGGTGAGCAGTGCCGCAGGGCACGCGGCTGTGCCCAAGGCGGTGAGAGCAGCACCCACGCTTGCCACGGGCACGACTCTGGCGCTAGGACACGCCGCGAGCGCTCGATTGAGGTACACAGTCTCGTTCAGTGTGCACACAGCACCGCCGGCACACGGAGGCGCTGCAGTCGTGGGCAGCAGAGCACCGCTTGACCGTAGCGTCACCACCGATGCAACATATTGAGCGAGCAGCAGCGCCGCAGTGAATCCAAAGGCTGTGGCGTGCAGCCTGGCTGCGGGCGTGGAGGCGCTGTGCAGTGCACGGAAGCCGAGAAGCGACAGCGGCACCTGTCGGACTGGTATCCCCTGGAAGACGGCATGCCATAGCGCTGCCTGCAGCACGAAGCCGCCCGTGACCGCCCACAGGCGCCACTCGAAGGGCGCAGTCCACGAACGTAGTGGCAGCGTAAAGACACGCGGGCTGTTCGCCGTGGCTGGCGCACTTGCAAGCACAAAAGTCACTGGGATCTGGGCAACCGGCAGCACTGTGAACGCCGTCGCGGCTGGCGTGGCCACAAGAGTCGGCGAGAGCACGCAGTTGACCTGCAGGTTGTTCAGCGCCCAGCTGGCTGCTGCTAGAGCGTCGCCCTGTGCGAAGGAAGGCTGCACCACCGCACTCACGTTCAGACTGAGACTGCCCACGGCGGCCACCTGCAGCAGCGCGCTCGCAGCTGCTCCAGCGAAGGCGTCTGCAAGCGCAACGACAGGTGTTCCCGCAGGGACCTGGTCCAGCAGGGAGCCGGCAGCACGCAGTCAGACCAAGGCGACAGCTGCAAGCGCATTGAAGCTCTCGAGGTAGCGACGCACCGACTGCAACGCGGTGCGTATCGCCCGGCCTGCTGAGCTGCTGGCATCCACTCGTGCAAGACTATTGCCAAGAGAGTCGACGGCGTCCGCCTCGATGTAGACGCAGCCAAGAGAGCGGCCAGTCAGAACCAGACGCGCCCATGTCTGTGCGTCAGCAGTGCTGCTCGGGCTGTACGCAGGCAGTATCTGCGCGCGAGCACAGGGAAGGGCAGCGAGAGCTAGCGACAGCAGGAGGTGCCGCATGCCGCCAGCACTTGCACTAGCGAGCGACACTGCCTCGATGGGGCAGCATGCAGACACGACCCTGTCGCGTGTGTCACGAAGGGTTCACACACACGCATGCCCCGCCCGCGTGGCATCTGCAAGGCGCCTTATGTTAGGCCTTTCCCATTTAGTCGCGACTGTCCGCCCCGACTTTTGCCGCCGTAGGCGGCCGAAAAAAGTCGCACCACACAAACGGCGACTTTTGCCGGCGCGCCCAGGCC
>Ga0164297_10006174_pt1 | contig 10055 bp, 8 predicted proteins | sample GEODES058metaG_FD_113539 | JGI IMG/M metagenome (GOLD analysis project Ga0164297, IMG submission 113539) | Dystrophic lake water microbial communities from Trout Bog Lake, Wisconsin, USA - GEODES058 metaG | ecosystem: Environmental > Aquatic > Freshwater > Lake | place: USA: Trout Bog Lake...
AATCGTGGCATGACTCCACAACGTGCAGATTTTAACAGTGGACGTGACACAGCCGCTTGGCTTCGTGCTGAAATTGTTAAAGTTATCGATGCTGGCAAAAATGACATCGATGAAGATGAAGCAAAAGCAATTGAAGCCGCAAAGCCTGCGGTGTATGTTCCATCTATTCAAGAGCGTGTACGTGAATCTGCGTACCGTATGACTGAAGAAATTGAAAATGCTATCGAAAGTTTCCAAACAGATCCCGAGGCATTTGATCCAAAAGCATTTAAAGTGCTTAACTTGTTGAAAGCAGTTGAGGCAAAAGCCGCACATGCTCGCATTATCAAAGAGTTTTATGCTCGCGATTTGGCTGAGTTAGAAGAACTTGCTAGTGGCACTGCCGACGAGCAATTGAAAGAAGGCTATAGCCATCGTAGTAAAAAACAAATTCGTAATTTGATTGCTTTTTATCAAGAAATTATGGCGGCTTGTACTATGCTTGCACAAGAAGCTAAAGTTAATCGTGCTCCACGTGCTAAAAAGGCGCAACCTAAAGAAAAGATTGTTGCCAAAATGAAGTACAAAAAGACCGATGAGCCTTTGAAACTTGTGTCAGTTAATCCGGCTGACATTATCGGCGCTAAGGAATTGTGGATCTATAACACAAAGTCACGTAAATTAGGCAAGTATGTTGCTAATGAATACATGGATTTGGGTGTTAAGGGTACTACAATTACCGGCTTCAACGAGCATACAAGTATCTGCAAGACACTGCGTAAGCCCGAAGAGAAGCTTAAAGAGTTCAAAGCCGCTGGTAAAGTACAGTTGCGTAAGTTCTTAGACGACATTAATGCTACAGATACTAAGATGAACGGACGTATCAATGAAGAAATTATCCTACTTAAAGTAGCATAAAACTATAATGCCCGCACTAAGCGGGCATTATTTTGGCTGTTATATCTGGATTGGTCAAGCATAAATACTGAAAAGGACCGATCCATGAGCGACTCAAATACAATTAATTTACCACAGGGCAACACTTATCAAATTGAAGGTGTTGACGTACTTAGTTTTGATACTTTAGGTGCTAGTGTTAGCAAAAGTAATCTTAGACAAGTTGGCCAGTTAAATTCTTTAACTGTAGTTGGTAACACTGAGCTAGGACAATACGTATATTTCGATGCCAATAATAATCGTGTCGGTATTAATACTAGTACTCCAAATGGTATTTTAAGTGTTGTTGGAGAGTCCGCAGAAATTGTTATCGGAAATCCAACTGATAGCTTAGGAACTATCGGTACTTTTACTAGTCATGATTTAGCACTTGTAACAGACAATACTTCACGTATATTAGTAAAAGCAACAGGCAACGTGCATGTTAAGAAAGATTTATACGTAGACGGCACACTATACGCTACCACTGCCGTTTATCAAACAGAAGTACAATCAACTAAGAGTGTTGAATTTAACAGCACAGCAGACAGTACAATTTATGGAATTGGTTTGGAATGGGTAGGTACAGGCAGTCCAAAACAATTAGTAATGCGTCAAAGTCCAGATCGTTTATACACTACTGAGAATTTTGACTTAGCACACGGTAACAATTACTTCATCAATGGTAATATTGTATTAGCAGAATCTAGTTTAGGAGCAGGTGTAACAACATCGTCTTTAACTAAGTTAGGCGCCTTAACTGAATTAGTAGTAGCCGGTGCAAGCGACTTCCAAGGATCTATTGTAGCACAGCACATCACTGCTGATACGGTAGCATTTAATCAGTTGGCAATCAACACTACTGGTATCCAAGCAACTGACAACTTTAATCTTAAAATAGAAAACGAATCTGTAGTGTATGCCGATGCTACAAATGTTAATATCGGTGATAAGAATTTAGGCAATACACAAATGCGTGTATTTGGCAAATTAAGTGTTGGCGTAAACAATCCAGATCCAGATTTAACTTTAGCCGTAGCTGGCAATATCAGTTTCGCTGGACGTAAGTTTTTTACAGGTATCAGTTTTCCAATACAAGGAAATTATACCAAAGGTGACACTTGCTGGAATACAGAACCTGATGTAGGCAATTTTATGGGTTGGGTCTGTGTTAAATCAGGTAATCCCGGTGTGTGGGCTGGCTTTGGACGTATTGGTTAACCAATACCATTGACCTTACACTACATTAGTGTATAATTACTATATTGCGGACTTAGACGCTCATCCCGCATTATAAACTCTGCGTGTCATCTTAAAGGAAAAACAAGATGGCAAAATTTAAATCAACAAAAACATACGGACATGATTTAGGATTTTCAGCGGCGTTTCGCCAATGGAGAGCAGGCAGTCACTGTCGTTTCATTCACGGATACGCACTAGCTTTTCGTTTCGAATTCGAAGCAGATGAATTAGATGAACGTAATTGGGTTGTAGACTTTGGTGGCTTGAAAGGGCTCAAAGCTATGCTTGAAGATACGTTTGATCACAAATTGTTAGTAGCACAAGATGATCCAGAAATTGAATGGTTCCGAGAAGCTCATAAGCGTGGCATTGCCGATGTGGTAGAAGTAGAAGCAGGCGGTTGCGAAAAGTTTGCTCAATTAGTATTTGAATGCGCTGAACAATGGCTTAAGGATGCTGGATTCTCTCCACGCTGTCGTTTAGTTAATGTAGAAGTAAAAGAACACGGTGCCAACTCAGCAATATACGAAGGGTAATGCTACGCATGGACATGATTGAAGAATACCCAAATGCATTCAGCAAAGATTTTTGTGATAAAGTTATAGAAACTTTTGAGCTATTGCATTCGCAAAGACAAACATTTTCTCAAAACTCACTGGCACGAAATGGTGATGATAGAGTAATGTATGACTGGGCGCCTCATAGCCAAATGCATTATTATCAACACGAGCTTGTACAGGAATTCTTTCGTGGCATAGATACTTGTTACAAAGATTATGCTGAAAAGTATGCTATGCTAAAAGAAGTTAGTACTCATAGCCCAAAGGGTATGTGCATTCAACGGTCTAGTCCACATCAAGGTTATCATGTTTGGCATGTAGAAAATTCGGGAAACTTTAGTGGTTCCCGAGTAGTTGCCTACACTGCTTATTTGAATGACGTTGATTTTGGGGGTGAAACCGAATACTTGTATCAGGGTATCAAAGTTAAACCCGAAACTGGAAAGGTTGCACTTTGGCCTAGTGCATGGACTCATCCTCACCGAGGTAATCCAATTTATTCAGGCTATAAATATATCATTACTGGATGGTATACTTACGATCAATAATCATTGACTTATTAGTCATACTATGTTACAATACAGCATGACTAAAAAAATTGGCTTTGCTTGTAAATGGATTGACCGCCCGGACCAAACGGACGGTATCAAACCCTTAGATGATTGTAAACAATACAACACAGGTTCTACTACAGTAGCGTGGCTTCGACGCCAAACTAAAGATGTAGCAGAACAAAAGCTATGGGACCTCATGGTTCAGAACATCGAATCGACCCGCAAACTTGTAGAACGAGTAGGAGATTTAGATGATAGCCTTCGCATGGTACGTATTAGCAGTGACATCCTGCCTGTGTATACTCACAGCGACTGGTCTTATTTTTGGCGTCTTAGCGATGTGGTTGGGTATTGTGAAAAACACTTCTTGGAAGTGGGCCGAATTGCTCGTGATCGTAATGTACGTCTCAGTATGCATCCTGGTCAGTTCGTCGTTATGGCTAGTGATAATCCGGGTATTGTCGATAGATCCATAGAGGAATTTGAATATCATGTGGACATGGCTAGATGGATGGGCTACGGTAAAACGTTCCAAGACTTTAAAATCAATGTACATATTAGCGGACGACAAGGACCCGAGGGAATCCGCAAGGCGTATCAGAAGCTGTCGAACGAAGCACGTAATTGCATCACTATCGAAAACGAAGAAAACTCGTGGGGACTAGATGACTGCCTCAGTATTGCAGATATTACTCCTATTGTGCTTGATATACATCATCATTGGATACGTGAGGGAGAGTATATTTTACCTGGAGACGACCGTGTTAAACGAGTTGTTGATAGTTGGCGCGGTCTTCGTCCTACTATGCATTACAGCGTCAGCCGTGAAGATATACTGGTTGGACATAATCAAACTGTTGCACCCGATTATAAACAACTACTTCTAGACGGCTATAAAAAGCAAAAGCTCAGAGCACATTCGGACTTTTACTGGAATACAGCAACGAACGAATGGGCTTTGAGCTTTTTAAATTCGCACGATATTATGTGCGAATCCAAAGGTAAAAACCTTGCCAGCTTTGCTCTTTACGAGCAAGCTAAACTACTTAAACTGCTTTAGGCTTTTTTGGAGCACGTGGCTTTTTAGCCGCAGGTGCTTTTTTAGCCTTGGCTGGCTTTTCTGCTGGAGCAATAGACTCTACAACTGCTTGAGTAGCTTGTTCGGCAACTGGGCTAACAGCTGGTGTTTCTACTTTATAAGGTACTTCAGCTTCTACTGCCTTTGGTTTAATGCCAAATAGTTTTTTAATGTGATGTAACATAGTTAAATCTCCTAGTAAAATATTTATAATAAATATCATTATGTATAACTTTATCAAATATGTAACACTCAATGAAGGGCATAGTCCTAAAAGTCTAGAGCAATTCAAGTTAACCTATAAACGAGATGCGTTAGAACCTTCATTGAGTGAAGATACTATTGATTATCATTACGGAAAGTTATATAAAGCCTATGTTGATCGATACAACAAAGGCGAAGGCGACCCTGATTTTAACGAAGCTGGCGCCTTTTTACACCAGGTATATTTCAGTCAATTCCAAGCCGCCGGAGGAGTAAATAAACCTACTGGAGCTATTTTAGAATTCATTGAAAAACATTTCAAAACTTGGGACAATTTTAAGCATTTGTTTGAAGTAGAAGCTATGAAAATCCAAGGTAGTGGATGGGTGTATTTGGCACGAAATGGTGACATCAAAACTATTAAAAACCATCAAATCAAACAGGATATAGTATTGTTAGTTGACTGGTGGGAGCATGCGTGGGCTTTAGATTATCAAGCAGACAAAAAAGGGTATCTTGCTAACCAATGGAAAATCATAAACTGGGATATGATTAGCGATAGACTTCCTATAACTGACCGATAGTTTTTAAACTACTGACGGGCATATCCCAAACCTTACGAGCTTCGACTCCTTTTTCCTGTGCAAACTTTTTAGGATCGCAATTACCACATACATGGTAAACAGAATCAGTTAATCGTTTGGGATCCATTGCACCTTTGTCGCGATTAAAAACACCTTGACAACAATCGCACCGTATTACTAATACGGTTTTTTTACGACTGTAGGTATGTGTTTTACCGCGGTTGCTGGTGCGCACATAATGGTTTTCTCTAAATTCGGTGCCTAGTATCATACTATTATTTACATTAAGATTATAAAATGGGTTTGATAAATACCATATCGAGGGCCCAACGTGATTACAATTACCGACTCTGCAAAAGCAAAAATCAAGGATATTCTTTTAGAAGAAAACAATCCTAAATTAGCATTACGTACATTTGTACAAGGTGGAGGCTGTAGCGGTTTTAGCTATGGTTTTACACTTGATGAAGAAGTTAATGAAGACGATTTTGAAATCCCCTTAGACGAATACAAGCTACTTATAGATAGTATGAGTATGACCTATCTTCAAGGTGCTGAAATAGATTATAAAGAAGAGTTAATGGGCAGTAGTTTCACAATAAAAAATCCCAACGCAACAACAACATGCGGTTGCGGTTCCAGTTTCGGAGTATAAGACAAAATGACACAACAAGTAATTGATATTGGTATACAAGGTAATGACGGCACTGGTGACAGTATACGTGATTCGTTTAGAAAAGTTAACGAAAACTTTACCGAAATTTATTCCATCTTTGGACAAGGTGGAACAATTAAGTTTACCAACCTAAGCGATGCTCCAAACAGCTATACAGGTAACCAGATTTTTGTTACCCAAGGAAATCCTAACGGCGTTAGCTCAGGAATTTTAGCTAAAACACTTAGCGCCACTGGCGGTGTAAGTATTACCCAAACAGATAGTACTATTACACTTGTTGGTAGTACTTCTGCATTGAACGCTGACGTAAACCCAACTCTAGGCGAGCCAATGAACGCCAATAGTTTAACTATTGCAAACTTGCCAGATCCAAGCCCATCAGCTGTGGCCGCGTTTAATGCGGCTTATGCTAGCAAAAACATTACCACTACTATTGATAAACTAGCCATTACCAAAGGCTATGCTGACAATAACTATGTCAAAGCATCTGCAGGTAATACTGTAGCTGGTCCATTATTGTTACGTGATGAACCACTTACACCACAAATCGGTAATTCAGATTATGATGGTACTTTGTCTAGTAACTATCTTGCTCATGAAGGACTTCCACGTAAAAACGTAGTGTATCGCGGTGGCGATACAATGAAGGGTAAATTAACACTAAGTGATCACCCCGGAGCTCTTGCCGGTTCAGGTACACCTAATGGCTCAGATGATTTACAAGCCGCTACAAAATACTATGTAGATAATAACAGTTATACCAGCGGAACTAACTTGTATGTTAGTACCAGCGGTGATGATACACAATTAAAAACACCAGCAGGAAAAGAAGGACGTAGCTGGGCACATGCTTATCGCACAGTTGGTGCGGCCGCTTTACAAGCACAAACTTTAATTGCATTGGCTAGTCAAGAACCTGGGCCATACAAACAAAAGATTTCTTATACTATCAGCCCTAACGAATACTTTAGTACCATCACTAACGTTTCTTTATCTGGCGGAAATACTGCTGTAGCTGGATTCCCTGATGCTAGCGCATTGTTACAAGCTAACAGAACTTTTATACAAACTGAAACTATTGCATACATTAACAACAAATATGTTAACGTATTCACGTATAATCAAACTAAATGTGCTCGTGACGTTGTAACTATCTTAAATGCTGTTGCACAAGACTTAGTACTACAAACTAACTTTAATGCGTTACAAGCAGGTACTGCTTACTTTGATAGCCAAAGTGCTAACGTAATCAACAGTCAATTAATTCAAACTGTTGACGGTATTAATTATGCTGAGAAACAAGTATTACAATACAGTTATAACCAAGCTAACTTCAAAACATATCTAGGTCAAATTATCAATGCATTGAACCTTGACATGTTATTTGGTACGAACTATCAATCAGTTACTGCCGCATTGTACTATCCATATGCAAATACTGGATTAAGCGTAACAGAATTTATTGGAGCATTACAAAACTTAGCTACTGGTATAACAGGATTAAGTTCTGTTGTTACTGTTAGTACTGCTGTTACTAGTTTAACAAATAACATCAATACAATTATTTCTATTATTCAAGGCGGAACTGTACCAACATTTACACCTAATCCGCTAACTGCTACATCAGGTGGACAAACATCAACTACCACTGCGCAAATTGCGGCGGCAACATTGTTGTTAAACAACCAAACATTTATCGAAGCAGAAATTACTGCATACCTTGCGGCCAACTTTAGTAGTGTACAATATAATCAAATTAAATCACGCAGAGATATTGGCTACGTAATACAAGCTGTAGCGTATGACCAATACTATGGCGGTAACAGTGCAACCATTTATGCTGGACAACAATATTGGATTAACAACACATCGCAACTTGCCAGCGGACACTTAGCGGCATGTAAAGCGGCATTGACTTATTTGAATACACTTGCACAGTCTGTAATTAGTAACAACGCACCTGCACAAGTTTATCAAAATTCAGTAATACAATATCAAAACCAAACCTATAGTACAGGTGCGGCACAGATTGGAACTGTAAGCAATTTAATTACATTAGTATCTGGTGGTACATTTACCATTACAGGAACTAACACACTTAATAATCAATTAACAACTACTAGCACTACTAATCTAACACTAGGCATGCCTATTGTGTTTAATGCAGTAACTCCGATTACTATTACCGCTTACCAAACTAAAACTGGTTCAGGACCATATCTAGTAACATACATTATTCCAGCACAAACTACTGCGCCGGTTGTTGGCACATCATTTACCGTTGCTGGAAATAGTACAAGTGGATATAACGGTGTTGTAACATGTACCGCTAGTTCGTTAACCAGTATCACAGTTAGTTATAGTGCAAACCCTGGGACATACGGAAGTGGTACAACTACTATAACACCATACTTAGGTGGAATTGTATCTGGACAAACATATTATGTAACTAACATCGTAGACAGCACACATTTTACTATGAGTGGAACTGTTAACGGTAGTAGCGTATCGTTGTCAAATGCTACCACATACGTAACAGCTACCTACGCAGGTTTAGTTTCTGCCAATACTCCACCAGCAAGTACACCTCCAAATACAGTAAATGGTCCAACAAGTCTACAGCCATTATACACACAAATTAGTAGTTCATCAACAGTAACTTCTTTAGAAAATAGTTGTGTAACTTACATCGACGGTGCATATCCATACATTAATAATTCAGCGGCTATTACTGCAATTGCCAACGACTTTAAAGTTGTTACTAGCACACTAACAGGCGGATTAGCTAATCGCCCTGTTCTAACATTCACTGTTCCAAGTAGTTTAGATGCAAACATTGGTAATGCGGCAATAATTTTATCTAAAAACATTGCATTTATCCAACAAGAATTATTAGGTTGGATCAAAGCATCATATCCAAGTTTCACTTATGTTGCATCAAATGGCGACCAACTATTTGCCAAGGATATTCAAACTTTAATAGAAGCATTAATCTATGACATGGTGTACGGTGGTAATAGCGGTGCGGTTACTGCAAGTAACTTGTTCTGGACTACTATTGTTAATGGAACAACTACATCAACTGTTAGCACTATTGATTCTAGTGAAATTGGTACTAAATTACTAGCATTGAACTATGCACAAACTTTACTAGGAAGCGTTGCTGGTAACACATCACCTGGTAGTGGATATCAACAATTTTTAAGTAATCCAGTAACCTATGTTAGCAAAACTGGATCAGGTCCGTATCTTGTTACTATTACTATTCCAACAAGAGTTATACCAATCCAAGTTGGAACATTAATTACACTTTCAAGTAATAGTAATACATCATACAACACTACTGTACCTGTAGTTGCAAGCACAGCATCAACTGTTACACTAAGTTATACATTGGATCCGGGTGCTTGGAGTAATGTTACAACTACATATTATAGCGTAGCACAATACAAAGATAACAGCAATTATCCAGTATCTGGAACTGCTTATTCATTACTAATTAATACAGATTGGGGTGTAATACAAAACGTAATTGCGTCATATAGTTCTGCTCCAAGTATTACATATCCAGATTTAACCAACAGTGTTTATGCAGGTACTGGATTCTTAGGTGTTAAGAGTACTATTACGGCAAATGCCACTGCTGTTTCACAAGCAGTTATTACCTATTTGAATGCAACATACAAAGGCGGTTTCAACTATAATCAAGCAACATGTTATCGTGACGTAGGATTGATTGTTGATGCTATGAGTATCGACTTGTTAACTGGTGGTACATATCAAAGCATCAACGCTGGTAAGAGTTACTTTAAGAATTCTAGTGCCAAATCAGTTGCCATTGGAACACAATACACTGAAACATACGATGCTTTAGTATTTGCAGAAACTCTTGCATTACAAGTTTTAAATCAACAAACTGCTACAAGATACCAAACTTTAGTATCTCAAACTTTAGATGTTACTAAAAACGCTAACACTGGTTACAGTGCATCAACTACTGTTAGTGGATACTCTAGTTCTGCTCTTACATTGACTGTGGCTAATGCTACAGGCATTTTAGCAGGTATGGTTATTAGTGGAACTGGATTTGTATCAAATCAAGTTGTTACATCTATCAACGGAAACGTATTAACTATAAGTGCGGCGGCAGATAGCACACCTAGCGGCACATTGTTATTCTCGTTAACCGCAGTAACTACATTTACCAATAACTACAACACAATGTTAAGCATTGTGGTAAAT